>OJFL01000348.1_pt1 | contig 25151 bp, 22 predicted proteins | sample 1594131 | NCBI WGS metagenome assembly OJFL01 (sample SAMN05416782, study PRJEB24817) | seawater metagenome | isolation source: Sea water | place: Canada:Atlantic | collected 2013-07 | reverse complement strand
GAGATTTCTGCCTGTCTCGTGGGCTCGGAGATGTGTATAAGAGACAGTTCCAGTAGATATCATTTAGGAGAAATTTATGCAGGCTCAGGCTGAGGTATTAACAACGTGGAACGATGTGTGTCATACCGACGATCTTGTCACAAATAGTGGTGTGTGTGTGTTGCTTGAGGGCAAGCAAATCGCTCTTTTTAAAATTCACATAGAAGGCAATACTCAGTATTTCGGTGTTAGTAATTGGGATCCGGTTGGGCAAGCTAATGTTTTGTATCGCGGTATTGTGGGCACTTTACAAGGCAACATTGTAGTGGCATCACCGCTTTACAAAGAGCATTACGTACTTGCCACGGGGAAATGCCTAGAACGGGACGATGTCGGCATACAATCATATGAAATACGGGTAGAGCAAAACCGTGTTTTAGTCGCATCGTTATAGCACATTAGCCAATCAGATTGATTATGACTACAACACCTACACCAACGCCACCCAACCACGCTTGTCAAGACGACAGGTTGCTGCAAACTACCTGTCCGTACTGTGGCGTTGGTTGTGGCGTCGATGTTATTCAGCGTGGTGGCATGCAAGGGCAGTTAAGCCAACTTACGGGAAGTCCTGAACACCCTGCAAATTACGGTCGACTCTGTATTAAAGGCACCCACTTATTAGAAACCCTTGATAAGCACAAGCGCTTAACTCAACCTGTTGTTTTTGGTCAAGTTGCGACTTGGGACACGGCAACCAAGGAGATTGCTGGGCGTTTAACACAGATCATTGAGCAGTATGGGCCTGATGCTATCGGATTGTATGGTTCGGGTCAGTTACTGACAGAAGATTACTACGTGGCCAATAAGTTGATGAAAGGCTTTATTGGCACGGCGAATATTGATACGAATTCGAGATTGTGTATGTCATCGGCGGTAGTGGCCTATAAACGCGCCTTTGGCGAGGATATTGTGCCCTGTAACTACGACGATTTAGAGCACACTGACTTACTGATTTTGATAGGCAGTAATGCGGCGTGGACCCACCCCGTGCTTTATCAGCGTATTGAGCGCGCTAAACTTAGAAACCCTGCAATGAAGGTGGTAATTATCGACCCTCGTCGCACCGACAGCAACACGCTAGCAGACTTACATATAGCCCTTCGGCCAGGCTCAGACAGTGCCTTATTTTGCGGTTTGCTTAATTACTTAGCAGACAATAACGCCTTAGATAAACCATTTATTGAGGCATCTACAAATGGGTTTGATGATGCACTAAAAGCAGCGTCATCCTGGTCTCTGGAAGCCGTATCTGAAGCTTGCGATGTGCCACAAGAGTATTTAAATACTCTGTTTAATTGGTTTGCTGAATTACCGCGCGTCATCAGCTTCTTTTCGATGGGTATTAATCAATCTACCACTGGTGTTGATAAAGGAAACGCTATTATAAACTGCCACTTAGCCAGCGGGAAAATAGGCCGAGAGGGATGTGGTCCGTTTTCAATTACCGGCCAACCCAACGCTATGGGAGGGCGAGAAGTAGGTGGTTTATCGACTATGCTAGCGGCGCATATGGATATTGACGACCCTGAGCATCACCAAACAGTAAGTACGTTTTGGCAGGCGCCAAATTTAATTACCAAACCGGGTTTAAAAGCCGTCGATATGTTTCAAGCCGCCGCCGATGGCAAGCTTAAATGCTTGTGGATAATGGCAACTAACCCCGTTGCAAGCATGCCAAACAGGGCTCTAGTTGAAAAGGCGCTGGCCAATTGCGAATTAGTGATTGTGTCTGAGACTGCGGCTAAAAATGATACGCTGCGCTTTGCTGATATTGTATTGCCTGCCACGGGGTGGTCAGAGAAAAACGGCACCGTAACTAATTCTGAGCGACGCATCTCCAGGCAGCGCGGCTTACTAGCCCCTATTGGCGAGGCAAAACACGACTGGCAAATCATCAGTATGGTGGCGCGCGCTATGGGGTTTAAAGATGCCTTTAATTATCATCATCCGCAGCAAATTTTTAACGAGCACTGCGCGCTAACCTCTGCAAATAATAATGGCGCTCGTGCGCTTGATTTAGGCCCGCTTGCCAATTTAACTATAGCTGAGTATGACGCATTACGGCCCCAACAATGGCCTCTTGAATCTGCACATCGCATAGGCTGTGAACGATTATTTGCAAATGGTGAGTATTACACCAAAGACGGTAAAGCCCGTTTTATAGCAATAACGCCCCAAAAGCCTGAACAACAAACCTGCAAGCAGTATCCTTTTATTCTTAATACAGGGCGAGTGCGCGATCAGTGGCATACCATGACACGAACTGGCAACGCGTCGCGTTTGCTTAAACATATCGATCGGCCATGGCTCAGCATTCATCCAGATGACGCAAAACTTAAAGGTATTAGCGATGGTTCGCTGGTAGTGCTCCACGCGGCTTGCAGTGGCGAGATCAAGGTTATATTGCCTGCTAAACTTGACGATAGGCAGCGAACTGGCGAGCTGTTCGCCCCTTTTCATTGGTCAGCTACATGGGGATCGCATTGCAAAGTGGGTGCGCTTCTTAGCGGGGCAAACGATGCGTTATCGGGCCAGCCTGAGTTGAAACACGGCGCGGTCAGCGCTACCCCTTTTGATGCCGCCACATTGGGAATGTTGTTTGGCGAAAGCGCTTTGGTTGATGCTATAAAAACGTCATGCTATTACTGGCTTGACACTACCTCAGGTAGTCTGTCGTGCACCCAAATCGCCGACATAGTTCCCCCAATGCAGCTGTTAAACAATGTTGTACCGCTGTTACCACAAAATACCCAGTGGTATACCTTTCAATGTGCAAATCAATGTTCATTAGTCGCCACACACAAAGGAAAAGTGGTGTTGAGTATCATGCTCAATGCATCTTCATTGTCTATACCTACCGATTGGCTAGAAAGTATGTTCAATAGTGACGATGCGCTAACGCAGGCACAAATAAACAGCCTATTGCATCAGCAACCCGACGAAGCTTTTATGCTAGGTAAGATTGTGTGCAGTTGCTTCAGCGTGCGCGAAAAAACCATTACTACAGCGATTGAACAGGGCACTAACAGTGTAAGCGGGTTAGGTACTGCACTTAAATGTGGAACTAACTGCGGTTCATGTAAAACGGAGTTGGCTTCATTACTTTCTGCTAATCACAAAGCCAGTACATTACCTAAACCGAACAATGATGACACATCGGCCAATACGCCGGTGACAGAGGAAACCCTATTATGAACGCTCGATTACATGCCTTCTCTGGTGCTTTGCATAGCGCCTTATTTCGTATTCAAAGCGCGTTTATCAATCGCGATACTGGCATTGATACTACTACGCCTTCTGCTATACACAGCAATAGAAAACACAGGGGCGAGGTGTTTATCGTTGGTGCCGGACCCGGTGACGCCGAGCTTTTAACCCTTAAAGCACACCGCCTTTTACAAACCGCTGATGTGGTACTGTTTGATTGGTTGGTTAGCCAGTCAGTATTAGACTGTATACCACGTCATATAAGTAAAGAGTTTGTGGGTAAGCGGTGCGGTAAACACAGCATGCCACAAACTATGATTTGTCAGCGCTTGGTTGAACTAGGCCTTGAAGGCAAGCGAGTGGTACGACTAAAAGGAGGCGACCCTGCCATTTTTGCGCGTACTAGTGAAGAAACAATGGCGCTTCACAGTGCAGGCATAAAGTTTGCCATTGTGCCGGGCATTACGGCGGCCTCTGGCGCTTCTGCCTATACGGGTATTCCCCTTACCGATAGACGATTTGCCCAGTCGGTAAAATTTATGACCGCGCAATTTCAAAACCCAGAAAAGCAGGCCGATTGGACTGCTATTGCTAACAGTGCAAAACATGAAACAACTGTTATTTACATGGGGCTTAAACGGTTACAGCAACTTTCTGAAAAGCTTATCGACGAAGGTATTGATAGTGGATTACCTGTTGCGGTAATAGAAAATGCATGTTGCCCTGAGCAGCAGGTGGTAACGGGGACAATAACAACTATTTATCAACGGGTTCTTGATGCGGTAGTAGCCGGTCCTGCACTGGTGATTATTGGTGAGGTGGTAGCAGCGCGACAAGCGGTGTCGGCAGATTTAATGAACGAGAGCACAATAAGTCAGTAGAGACATCTTTAGCTGAAAGTTGAATGAACTGCCTTAAAGAAAAGAAAAGAAAAGCAACGGATGATTATTGTGCAGCAAATGCACTAATTTCAGTCAAACCAATGAGTGTAAAAAGAGGTGCACAATCTAAGTGTTTGAAAAATATATCTTTATATTTTTGGCACTAAACGTGAACAGTACAAAGTAGGTGGTAGTATTAAAAGTGTTTAATTCACTTTTGGTACACACAGGAAGCTCCGCCATAATGCTTGTTTTTTATTAGGGCGAGCTTTTAAACAAAATTTAGTGTTTTGTTACTTCATCTTAGTAACGAAACATTCGGCAACGAAGCCTACCCGCTATTGATAACACGGTTATCCATAGCGGGTGGTTTTTTTTTGGCTAAAGGAAAGTAAATGTTATCAATTATTGTAAATAGAAAACGCAGAAAACCAGCCGGTGCACTCTCTTTAGTAGCTGCATTATTTTCAGTATCGCTGTTGGCATCGGTTACTACTGTGAACGCGCAAGAACTTGGATGGCCAGAAAAAGAAGAGCTTAAATTCGGATTTATTAAGCTGACTGATATGGCACCACTGGCAGTAGCTTACGAGAAAGGATACTTCGAAGACGAAGGGCTGTATGTCACATTGGAAGCGCAAGCAAACTGGAAGGTCCTGTTAGACAGAGTGATAGATGGTCAGCTTGATGGCGCGCATATGTTAGCCGGGCAACCACTAGGCGCCACTATTGGTTATGGCACGCAGTCTCATATTGTTACTGCTTTTAGCATGGACTTAAACGGCAACGGCATTACTGTGTCGAACGATGTGTGGGCTGATATGAAAAAGGCGATTCCTCATGAGGATGGAAAGCCGGTTCACCCTATTAAAGCTGATTACCTAAAACCCGTTGTAGACAGTTATAAAGAAGCGGGCAAACCTTTTAAAATGGGTATGGTGTTTCCGGTTTCTACGCACAATTACGAACTTCGTTATTGGCTAGCGGCAGGAGGAATTCATCCCGGGTATTACGCACCGCACAAAGGGGATACCTCAGGTCAAATCGATGCCCAAGCACTTCTATCTGTAACACCACCACCTCAGATGCCTGCCACAATGGAAGCTGGCACAATTAATGGGTACTGCGTGGGCGAACCATGGAATCAGCAGGCGGTATTTAAAGACATCGGTGTGCCGGTGATCACCGACTATGAAATTTGGAAAAATAACCCAGAAAAAGTATTCGGTGTAAGCAGTCAGTGGGCAGAAGAAAACCCAAACACTCACATTCGCGTGGTAAAGGCGATGATCCGTGCTGCTATGTGGCTTGATGCCAATAACAACGCCAACAGGCCGGAAGCTGTAAAAATGCTTGCGAAAAGTAGCTATGTAGGTGCCGACGAAGAAGTTATCGCCAACAGTATGACCGGCACTTTCGAATATGAAAAAGGCGATAAGCGAGACATACCCGACTTCAACGTATTTTTCCGCCATAACGCTACGTATCCCTACTATAGCGATGCTATCTGGTATCTCACACAAATGCGTCGCTGGGGCCAAATTTCTGAGCCTAAATCTGATAACTGGTATTTAGAGACGGCCAAAAATGTCTACCGACCTGATATCTACACCAGGGCTGCAAAAGCGCTTATCAAGGATGGCTTAGCAAAAGCGTCAGACTTTCCCGACTTTGCCTCTGAGACTGGTTTTAAACCGCCGCAAACTGAATTTATCGATAATGTGACGTTTGATGGAACGAAGCCAAATGGATATCTCGAGCAATTTTCAATTGGACTTAAAGGTGACACGGTACTTTAACCGTGTTGACCTATACACAAAGAGGCATAACCATGAGTAAATCGGTACAGGCAATAAGCCAAATTGGCCAGCTAGACGGCAAAAGCAAGATAACTCAACTTGTTTCAATGCTACCTAAATTGCTCATGCCATTGGTCGGTATACTGTTATTTTTAGCCGTTTGGAATGGTGTTTCAAAATCTATTGATACGTCGTTAGGGCAATTTCCAGGGCCTGCACAGGTATGGGAACAGAGTATTGTGCTTGTTAGCGAGCACAACACGCAGCGAGAAAAAGCCGAAGCCTTCTATGAACGTCAAGAGGTACGAAATGCCAAGCGTTTGGCGCAAGACGAAAGCTACGTGCCTAAAATTCGCGAGTTTACCGGTGCTCCAACCTTTTTTGACCAAATTTGGACTAGCTTGTACACGGTCATGGTGGGCTTTTTTATTGCTAGCGTAATAGCAGTGCCGGCAGGTATTTTGTGCGGACTCAGTAAGTCTGCTTATGCTGCGATGAATCCGCTCATTCAAATATTTAAACCTGTTTCTCCCTTGGCCTGGCTGCCGTTGGTAACGATGGTAGTTAGTGCCCTTTATGTTAGCAACGACCCCATGTTTTCAAAATCGTTTATCACCTCGGCAGTCACCGTGTCTTTGTGTTGCTTATGGCCAACGTTGGTCAATACGGCGGTAGGTGTATCCAATATCGATTCAGACCTAGTTAACGTGAGTAAAGTATTGCGATTAACACCTTTAAAACATGTACAAAAAATTGTGTTGCCGGCTTCTATTCCCATGATATTCACAGGTCTACGTTTGTCCCTAGGCATCGGTTGGATGGTGCTTATCGCTGCTGAAATGCTGGCTCAAAACCCTGGATTGGGTAAGTTTGTATGGGATGAATTTCAAAATGGTAGCTCTGAGTCGTTAGCAAGAATTATGGTGGCAGTTATTACCATCGGTATTATTGGCTTCATGCTCGATCGTTTGATGTTAGCTGTTCAGCGCTTCGCAAGCTGGGATAAAAACTCGGTGTTGCGATAATTGAGCAACGCTTACAAGAGGAATAAATTATGCAAAACAAACATTTAGAGCTATCACAAGTGGGTATTGATTTCCCCACGCCCAAAGGGCCTTTTACCGCCCTTACCGACGTAAATCTGAAAATAAAGAAGGGTGAATTTATTTCGCTAATTGGTCATTCAGGCTGCGGTAAGTCGACAGTATTAAATATTGTTGCAGGCCTACATCAGGCTACAAATGGTGGTGTTATTTTAGATGGATGCGAGGTAAAAGAGCCCGGTCCAGAACGTGCTGTCGTGTTTCAAAATCATTCGCTACTGCCGTGGCTATCTGTGTATAAAAACGTGGAACTCGCGGTTAAACAAACGCAGAAAAGTAAATCGAAAAAGGATATTCGCGATTGGATTTTGCATAACCTTGAACTCGTTCATATGACCCATGCACTTGATAAGCTGCCGTCAGAGATTTCGGGCGGTATGAAGCAACGGGTAGGTATTGCTCGTGCCCTAGCCATGGAACCAAAAGTATTGCTGATGGACGAGCCTTTTGGCGCGTTAGATGCACTTACCCGCGCGCATTTACAAGACTCATTGATGGATATCCACGCCGAACTTGGTAACACGGTTATTATGATCACACATGATGTGGATGAGGCGGTGTTGCTGTCTGATCGCATCGTAATGATGACAAATGGGCCATCGGCCACTATTGGTGAAGTTCTTGAGGTCAATCTACCTCGCCCTCGAGACCGTTTAGTACTGGCGGATAACCCAGAATACAACCATTACCGGCATGAGGTGCTTACCTTTTTGTACGAAAAGCAAAAAAAAGTTGAGCCAGTTTCAAACTATAAAAAAACAAAGCAAAAGAACGCGTCAAAAGATAGCGACGCTGCATAGCACTTAAATACAACAAGCAATAAAAAACAATTGGTTAGCTCGACTCTTTGAGGCCGGGTCAGGTTCTCTCACACAAAATTTAGGAATTCACTATGAAAATTGCAGCAAAAATAAGTACACGGGGGATACTCTCAATTGGCATCGCAATGGCGTTAGCGCCGATTGCTCAAGCGGCCGATTGGTACGAGGCGCTATCAGACATTAAAGCAAGCGCAGACTTTTACTTACGTTATGAGGGCGCCTCTCAAGATAATGCGCTAAGCGATGCTAATGCACTAACGCTGCGTACTTTCGCCGGTATTGAATCGGGTGAGTACAACGGCTTTTCATTTAAAGTAGAAATGGAAGACAGCAGAATAGTGCTGGGCCAAGGTGACTATACCGTCGGGCCAACAGGTTATAATGTTGGTGAATATTCTGTGATTGCAGACCCCGAAACTACTGAGCTTGATCAAGCCTATATTCAATACAGAAGCGACAATATAAAGGTAAAGGCAGGGCGGCAAGTTATCGCACTAGACACTCACCGCTTTATTGGTAGCGTTGCATGGCGTCAAGACCGTCAAACCTTTGATGGCATATCGGTAAATTATAAAGTGAGCGATAACATCCACGCCTTTTATGCTTATGTTAATCAGCGCAATCGTATTTTTGCAGAAGCCGCAGATTTTGATTCAAAGGATCATTTTCTAAATGTAAGTTATAGCAACAATATAGGTAAATTAACGGCCTATGCGTATTTACTCGAAATAGATAACGATGTTGAGAACGCCCTTGATACTTACGGCCTGCGTTTTGCGGGTGCTTATAAAACAGATACTATTAAATGGCTTTATACCGCAGAGGTGGCAACGCAAAGCGCGCAAACCGACACTACAGATTTCGATGCTACGTACACGTTGCTTGAGGGCGGTGCTGTTGTATCTGGCATTACGGCGAAATTAGGGTACGAGGTACTTGGCTCTGACGACGGCAACTACGGTTTTGCTACTCCCTTATCCACATTGCATAAATTCAATGGTTGGTCTGATCAATTTTTGAATACGCCAACTCAGGGTCTGAAAGATTTTTCTGCCACAATTTCAACGAGGTTTGCAGGAGGTAAATGGACTGCGATTTACCATCAATTCGACGCCGATGAGGCAGCCATTGCCATTGATGATTTTGGTAATGAAATAAACTTTTTGTACACAACTAAAGTGGCTGAAAAGTTCAATTTAGGTGTCAAATATGCAAATTATTCAGCGCAAGATTTCAGTGTTGATACCGAGCGAGTATGGGTGTGGGTTTCAACGAAGTTTTAATCGCCAAAATCTAAGTCTACTAGGGTAACGCCCATGCTAGATGATTTAAGTATTCAACCTTATACAAAAACGCCGTTGCAACGTTGCCTTGGCTTTATTCTGGCTGGCGGACGTTCCTCGCGCATGGGCCAAGACAAGGCAACGGTCACCGTTGCGGGGCGCAGTATGCTGCAAACCGCACGCGACGTAATGAACCACACGCAGGTACACCGCCATATTGTAGTGGGTGGTCGCTTTGCTGATGTTCATGAAAATACAACAGGTTTAGGGCCTGGTCGGGCTATTTGTGAGTTAGTAACGCACTCATATTCGCATTGCCTTGAAAGCGAGGACTATTTGACGCAAAGCCAAGCTGTAGAGGAATATGCTTTATTCATTCCCGTCGATATGCCTTTTTTACAGCCCAAAAACCTGACTACGCTCATCCAACTATCACAACAACATCAATGCGCTTATTTTTATGAGCAATATTACTTACCTTTAGTGATACCAATATCGGCTAGCAACTCAAATACACTGAGTGAGCTAGTCATGCAAAAGCCTTCACCGTCGGTACGCAATGTTATCAATGCTGTTGGTGCTAGCGCCGCAAAATACAGAGGCGATGAAAAAGAATTTGCCAATATAAACAGTCCAGCGGAATTAGCTGAAGTGCTAATACGTACAAATGAACCTTGGGCAGCGCAATAGTAAAGCAAGTGCCTTCGCCCACCTGACTTTCAATGCTTATTTTGCCGTCATAGCTCTCAATAATACCGTGGCTTATTGCAAGGCTTAGCCCGGTACCGGTGCCAATTTCTTTTGTCGTGAAAAACGGTTTAAACAGCTTGTCGATATTTTTAGCGGGAATTCCGCAGCCGTTGTCTTTACTCTTACCTGTATAGTGTTACTCGTTTCTTCTATATCAATATCAATCACACCGTTTTCTTCAATGGCCTTTACCGCGTTTACAAGTAGATTAACAAATACTTGACTGAGCTCTGTTAAGTTACCGTTTACATAGCAATCGTCACCGGGTTCGTAATGTAAGGCAGCATTATGTTTTAACTCGTTATTAACCAGAGAAATAGCTAAGTTAATGGCAGATTGAACAGACATTCTATTTTGTGTTGAATCTGAAGGGTGAGCAAAGCCTCGCACGTTGTTGACCATTGCCGGTGACAAGCGACATCTGAGCGCTGAGATTGGCACCACCATGGTACTGTACACGTAGGGCTCAGCCATGACGCATCATCCGCATGTGCACTGCATTTTTCCTGGTGGTGGCTTTGATAACGCTAAGCAATGGAAAGGCTGCAAAAAAGGCTTCTTCTTGCCGGTCAGAGTGTTATCACGCTTGTTCCGCCGATTGTACATGCAAGGTGTAGCAGAGTTATATGCGGCTGGGCCGTTATTATGCTTCGGGAAGTTAGCTAGCGCTATTGGCTTCGAACACGCAGCGCACTTTACGACGTGGTGTAAACGGCAACAATTCATGAAATGGGTAGTCTATGCCAGACAAACGTTGCACTTAGCGCCGCAGCAAGAAACTAAAGAAGCGGTTAACGAATCGAAGGCCGACGCAACCCCCTTCGTGTGCAGGCACTGTCAATCACCGATGACGGTATCGGCGCTCACACTTCCGGCTTTCTTACCAAGAGCTCCCCTACATCGAATTAGGGGTTGCTGATGCGAAAAAAAATCGCCATAACTGACGAGGGTAGCGCTGTACTTGAAACCAGCTAAAACACATGACAAGGATTAAAATGAAGCAAACAAACTGAGTGGAAACGTGAAAATAGATGCGAATAGAAACAAAGTATAACTGGAAACAGGTGATCAAGACGCTCATCTTCTACGGCAGACTCACCTCAGTCATCGAAGTCCCCAAAAGCTCCACCACCGAAGTAACATCCCGCGGTTTCGTCCACAGGAGATTATCATCCATCTACCCCAGACGGGGACATCAACGTGAATCAGAATGGAGGGCAGATTGGAGGCGTTTTTGACGGGCAGGTGACATCCACAAGCGGTCATGCGTTTGCAAAACTGGATGAGAATTCAATACCCATTTACCAATACAAAATTAAGTATTGACGGTCTTCTGATGGGGCAAAACCAGACATTAAAATTTTGAACTCATTAGCAGAGAGATGACCATCCAAATTTTTAATCGTTTTACTCACTCATAGAGTTTCAGCATTGCTCTGAACCATTTGTAATTTGCGTCGTAATTTATTTATGACTGCTGACGAGAATCCCTATGAATATTAAAGATTTCAATTGCATTTCGTTTTTTTGGCTCTCACTGTTTTTGATTAGTTGTGGAGGAGGAAGTGTCAGCGATGATCCACCTTCTCAAAGCGTAACAAACCGACCTCCGGTGCTAACCTCATCCGTAGAAGCGTTTTTTCCGCAAACACTCTCTGGAAGCGTATATACCGTAACAGCATCAGATGCTGATGGTGATAGCCTGTCATATTCTATATCTGGAGAAGACGCTTCATCATTTGCAATTGACGAAAATACTGGTGATATAACATTTGTTTTTACGCCTGACGTTGACTTCCCCAGAGCCAGCGATGGAAGCAATTTCTACGTTATTGATGTCACAGCGACAGACCCATCCTCTTCCTCCGACTCGCAGTGTTTAGATATTGAAGTAACGAGACACGACCCAAATGGCTAATGCCGATCAGTTAAGAAATATTTTAGCGATCGGTTGACCGATCTTTTATAGATGTAAAAATCCGATGAGCATTCGCCATCGGATTTTTTTATGGATATCAAGACAGCGTTAGATACTGCTTTCAATGCCAGTACCCAGTTTCACTCATTTGAAAAACTCTCAACTTTCTTAGACTCTTCAATTATCGACGAGGCCTTTGTTGAAGCAGGTGTGGCAACCGTTGGAAAGCGTCGCTCACCGCTTGAGTCGGTGATTTGGTGTGTCATGGGAATGAGTCTTTTTAGGCAAGAATCAGTGTGGAATATTGCTACTAAGATGGATATTGCATTGCCCGGTAAGGCACCGCTCGTAGCGCCAAGCGCTATGGTTCAGGCGCGACAGCGCTTGGGAACTGAGGCCGTTAAACAGTCTTTTAAATAGATGGCGAAACATTGGTATCAACAGAATAAATTCGAAGCATGGAACGGCTTGAATTTACTTGGTGTCGATGGTGTCGTTTGGCGAACGTCAGATACCGCAGAGAACCGTGAAAAATATGGCTCTGGTAGCACACAATATGGTGATACAGCCTTTCCTCAGATTCGCATGGTCTGCCAGATGGAGCTGACAAGCCACCAACTCATCAGCAGTGCGTTTGATAAATACAAATCGAATGAGATGGTGCTAGCAGAGCAGCTGATTAGCGATACGCCTAATCTTTCACTGACCATGTTTGACCGTGGCTTTTATTCCTTAGGATTGCTTCATCAGTGGCAAAGCGCTGGAAAAGAAAGACACTGGATGATACCCGCCAGAAAAGACCTCCAGTTTGATGTATTAGAGAGCTATAGCCGTGTAGATAAACGGGTAAAACTAACAACCACATCTCAAGCGAGAAAGAAATTCCCCACACTTCCCAATGAGCTTGAAGCGCGATTAATTACAAAGAAAATTAAAGGAAAAGAGTGTCGAATGCTTACATCTCTTACCGATGACATGTGTTATCCCAGTGACGAGATTGTAGACTTATACAGCCATCGTTGGGAAATTGAATTAGGGTATCGAGAGATGAAGCAGACGCTACTGAATAGTGAATACACGCTTCGGAGTAAGCGGCCTGATATGGTTGAGCAGGAGTTATGGGGATTACTGCTGGCTTATAACCTGATACGAGTGGCAATGACTGAAGCTGCACTACACAAAGGCATCTGGCCTAATCAGCTAAGCTTCAGCGGATGCTCAAGCGCAGTGGTTGCATTTCTTCTTACAACAGGCCTTACAAGCCCAGGGAATCTGCCTGTGTTGTATGAAAATCTTATCAATCAACTCACTTACTACGAGCTACCGACACGGCGAGAGGACAGGTTATATCCGCGGTGTGTTAAATCCAAACAGAGTAAGTACCCCGCTAAAAAGAAAAATGCCAGTCAGCTTAACTGACTGGCATTAGGCTCTGCGCCTGCTTTTCCGTCATTTAAATACTCGTGAGAGTTAAATACTCACCCGCTTGTAAGGGCGATACTCGGCCTTCCAAAAGTTTCGCTCGATACTTGCGCGCAGTGCCTCTTCAGGCATTTCAAGCGCTAAGCCTTGTTGCATGGCAACTTTACCAACCTCAAAGGCGATGTCTCGGCTTAATTCTGCAATTTGCACGAGTGAAGGAAGTAGTGAGCCTTCACCGGTGTTGACTAATGGAGACGCTTTAGCAAGCGCGTTACTGGCCGCCATCAACATTTCATCGCTAATCAGCTTTGCTTTAGACGCCACAACACCTAATCCTATACCCGGGAAAATATAAGAGTTATTGCATTGGGCGATTGGGAACACTTTGCCATTATACTCAACAGGTTTAAACGGACTTCCCGTAGCGATAATGACTTCGCCATCAGTCCATTCAATAACCTGCTCGGGACGTGCCTCAACTTGTCTAGATGGATTGCTGAGCGGAAAGATAATTGGCAGCTCGCAGTTTTGCTTCATTGCACGAATTATTTGCTCGGTAAACAAACCTGGTTGCCCAGATACACCAATAAGCACGTCGGGCTTGGCACAGTGCATAACGTCAAGTAAAGACGCGTAGTCACCGCTAAATGTCCAATCGGCCAAATCGTCGCGTTTTTGCTGCAGCTTTTCTTGGAAGTCTCGTAAGCCTTCCATACCCTCAGTTAAAAGACCGAACCGGTCGATCATAAACACTTGCTTGCGTGCTTGCTCGTCGGTTAACCCCTCAAAAACCATTTGTTGAATAAGCATTTCAGCAATACCACAACCTGCTGAGCCAGACCCAACAAACACAACTTTCATGTCGCTTAGTTTTTGTTGTTTCGTTCTGCACGCCGCTAATATAGTCCCCAGCGTAACTGCAGCCGTTCCTTGTATATCGTCATTGAAACAGCAAACATCGTTGCGGTAGCGATTAAGCAGAGGCATTGCATTAGGCTGAGCGAAATCTTCAAATTGAATAAGCACATCTGGCCAACGGCGCTTAACGGCTTGAATGAACATGTCGACAAACTCATCGTATTCTTTTTGCTCGATACGGGGGTGACGAGCTCCCATATACATAGGGTCATTCAACAGTTTTTCGTTATTGGTTCCCACATCTAGCATTACCGGTAGTGTATAAGCAGGGCTTATACCACCACACGCCGTATATAGAGACAGTTTTCCAATAGGTATGCCCATTCCACCAATACCTTGGTCACCCAAACCTAAGATACGCTCGCCGTCGGTGACTACGATAACTTTAACTTTACGTTTAGTGGCATTACGCACGATATCATCTATTTGATGGCGCTCTTCATAAGACACGAACAAACCGCGAGAACTGCGATAAATATCAGAAAACTGTTCGCATGCATCACCTACCGTCGGGGTGTAGATCAGCGGCATCATTTCGTCGATATATTTTTGAATAAGGCGGTAAAACAGGGTCTCGTTATTATCTTGAATAGCGCGTAGATAAATGTGCTTATTCAGCGCTTCATCGAAGCTACTGTACTGCATATAAGCGCGCTCTACTTGTTCATCAATACTCTCGTAACGAGGCGGCACTAACCCCGTTAAGTTAAATGCAGCTCGTTCTCGTGCAGTAAATGCACTGCCTTTATTGAGCAAGGGCGTTTCCAGCAACGAGGGGCCGGAATGCGGAATATAAAGATAGCGCTGTGAATCTTCTGACATGATTTTTCCGGTTGTGGGTTCAGACAAGTGAATAGCCAAAGCCTGAAAGGGATCGTTATTTGACCCCTTTCCTTTTGTTAAAATATTTCTTCTGCCTCTGGCGTCGTTTTCTCATCTTGCTCGGCCGGATCTACTACTTCGTCATCTCGAACGTAAACAGTAGGCTCGGTTCCTTGCAAGAAATATTCGAATAGTGTCGTATGGTCTGTGCGATTGGTCAACTTTCCACTGGTACGATCAATGCGAACACGCACAATATCTTCGGGTATAGGAAGCGGTGAATAGGGCTTATCTTCTAGAGCGTACTCCATGAATCTTATCCAAGCTGGGCCTGCCGCCTTAGCGCCATCTTCGGTGCCTATTAATGCGTTACCAATCCAATTGAATTTTTCAGGGTTCTTATTGATTAGGTTTTGATTTCGAGTTGCACGACCAAGCTGTCTACTCATATTGTCAAACCCAACCCAAGCAGTGGCTACTATGTCTTTGTGAAAGCCGCTAAACCAAGTATCTCTTGAGTCGTTAGTGGTACCCGTTTTACCTGCGATATCGGTTCGCTGAAGTATATTCCGCGCTCGCCAACCAGTTCCCAGCCAATATGTTTTTTTATTCCAATTGCCGTTTGCTCGCACGCCCGTGCGCATCATTTCAGCAACTAAGAAAGCATTCTGTGGAGTAATTACCTGTGGCGCGATGATTTTCTCTTGCTCTTCATCCGCTTCACCGGTAATTGGTAATGCATCTCCAAATTCAGCAGCAAGCAAGGCTTCTACGTCGTTCTCATCTATAGACTCTGCGCTAACATTACCACTTTCATTTTCACAACGGTTACAGGCCCACACGGGGTTAGCCTGCCATAGTTGATTGCCACTTTCGTCGAGCACCTTGTTAATAAAATGAGGATTAACAAGGTATCCACCGTTGGCGATAACCGACATAGCACGAACCACCTCTAACGGTGTGTGAGAACTCGAACCCAGCGATACTGTTTCATCCAATGGTATGTCTTCTTTATCAAATCCAAAGCGCGTAAGGTAATTGGCGGTTTCACGCAACCCCACACCACGCAGTAATCTAACAGACACCACGTTTTTCGACTTACCCAATGCCTTACGCATGCGAATGGGGCCATCGTATTCAGCCGGTGAATTTTGTGGTCGCCAAGCCACACCAGTAGCCGCATTCCATTGGTTAATGGGTGCATCATTGATGATAGACGCTAACGTATAGCCACTATCAATAGCTGCCGAGTAAACAAAAGGTTTGATATTAGAGCCCACCTGACGTTTAGCCTGCGTGGCTCTATTAAATTGGCTTTGATAAAAACTGTAGCCACCAACAACCGCTTCTACTGCACCATTTTCAGGATTAAGCGCAATAAATGCTCCGCTGACTTCGGGAATTTGAGCGATACGCCAAGCATCATCTTGCTCGCGTATATAAATAACAGCACCTTCACGAGTAACATCAGAAGCTGTTTCTGGGTCGCTGCCTTGCCTGAAATCCGTTATGTATTTTCGCGCCCAATCAAGTCCATCCCACTCTACAGTGCGTAATTCACCATCTACGGAAAGTACCTCAATAGACTTTTCGTTTACCACTTTCACCACTGATGGTATCAGCGGTTTTATGTAGGGAATTTCTTCTAATACAGATATCAACGACGGGTCATCCCACATCGCTCGCTGCGTGCGATTACTGACATCAAAGCTCAGCGATAACTGGGGTATTTTATCGTCTTTAGACTCTGGTTTCGGAATATCCCATAAGTAACCAAGTGCACCTTTATAACCGTGTCGCTCGTCATAATCGTGTAAATTGCGTACTACCGCTCTTTGCGCTGCTAGCTGTAGGTCTGAAGTAGCCGTTGCGTAAACTTGATACCCGCCTGTTTCTGCTTCTTCTTTTCCGTAGGTTGCTACCATTTCGGTATAAATAACATCGGCTAAATAGGGGGCGTCCACCTCAATTTCAGCACCGTGTTTACGAGCCGTTACGGGTGCCTGAACAGCTTCATCGAATTCTGCTCTGGTGATGTATTGTTCATCAAGCATGCGCAATAAAACAACTCTTCTTCGCTCGACTGAACGTTCTGGACCACTAATGGGGTTGAGAACCGAGGGTGCTTTAGGTAGGCCAGCAATAGTGGCAATTTGAGCAAGAGACAGCTCGGTTAATGGTTTGCCGTAATAAACTTGCGCTGCCGCACCAAAGCCAAAGGAGCGATGACCCAACTCAATCTTATTGAGGTAAAGCTCCAAGATCTCTTGTTTTGATAACTCTTGCTCCATATGCAGAGCGATAAAAATTTCTTTTACTTTTCGGATATATGTTTTTTCTCGGGAAAGAAAAAAGCCTCGTGCAAGCTGCATAGTGAGTGTACTGGCACCCTGTCGTTTTTCGCCTGTTAAAATTAGGCTAACGGCAGCACGAGCTATACCAATGGGGTCAATACCGTGGTGTTCGTAAAAACGGCTGTCTTCTGTGGCCAGAATGGCATCTATCAATTGCTGAGGAACGTCCTCAAGTTTTACCGGTATCCGCCGTTTAACTCCATACTGAGAAATAAGTTTTCCATCTTTAGTATAGATTTGCATAGGTGTCTGTAGACGAACATCCTTAAGGACAGTAACACTAGGCAGGTCGGGTTTGATATAAAAGTAAATACCTACTAGCGCAGCAAAGCCAAGAAGGCCAGAAAGGAAGCTGAAAAGGATGAACGGTTTAATGTACTTCACTGTAACGGATACCAAGGAAATTTATGATGAAATGACGTATATTCTATACGTATGTGCTATCAACAGAACCATACATATAAATTATTTAGCGTAATATTGTACTTTAGAGCAACTACCTTTGGAACTAGGCACGAATAAATGAAATCGCTACTGAAAAAAAAGCTGCCACCCATTGTGGGCTTAGATATAGGCACGCGTCAAATAAAAGCGGTGTGGATAGAGCAAAGCAAAGAAGGCTTTGTTCTTCAAGGCTATGCCTGTGAATCCATAAGCAAAACAGCATTTTCAGAACGCGACATCAAAGATTACGAGTCAATAAGCGTAGCGCTTAAAAAAGTGAAAAAGGCATTAAAAACAAAAATTAAGCTTGCGAACGTAGCTGTAGCCGGTACCTCTGTAATCAGTAAGGTGGTATACATGGACCCAGAGCAAAGCGATTATGATTTAGAGAATCAAATTGAAATTGAAGCAGATAGTCTTATCCCCTATCCGCTTGAAGAAGTATACCTAGACTTTGAAGAGATGGGACCTAGCACTACTCACACAGGTAAAGTAAACGTGTTGCTTACTGCCGCTCATAAAGATTTAGTAGACAGCCGACTACTGTTGGCAAGAGAAGCTAACTTCGAGCCCAAAATAGTGGATATGGAAAACTATGCCATCGGTAATGCCATAGACTATTTTCATTCAGCGCCCGACGATGAGCCCGTGTGCTGTGTCAATGTCGGCGCATCACTATTGCAAGTGTGTGTGGTTAAAGACGGAAACGTCATTTACAACAAAGAGCATTCCTTTGGCTTAAATAACCTAGTCAGTGACATTAGCGCCATTCACATGATTGAGCGTGAAACTGCCGAGCGTCAATTGCTTGATGGCACATTATCTGGCAATTGGGTTGAAGACACACTGCCAATTTTTACTGCTAATCTTCAACAAAGTATTAACCGCGCACTTCAGATGTATATGAGTACACTTCACGCAGAAAGACCGAAAAAGATTTTACTGTCTGGGGGGGCTGCCACCATCACACCGTTAGTCGATATACTCAATCAAGACCTTGGGCTAGATGTTGCCTGCTTTAATCCGTTTGCAGGAATGTCGGTGAATCCTAAGTTAGACGCCGCCAAGTTACAAAAAGTAGCACCTCAATTAGTTATTGCGGCGGGCTTGGCAAGCAGGAGCTTTACGCCATGGCACATGTAAACCTACTGCCCTGGCGTGAAAAACAGCGCCAGCATCAAAAGCAACAATATTTAGCTGGCTTATTAGCGGTAGCAGCCATTGTCGGTCTGATATTCTGGTTCATCGGACAAGCCATCGATCAACAAATTAATCATCAGAACTCTCGTAACCAATACCTAGAGCAAGAAATTGCCGCCCTCGACAGACAAATTGGCGACATCAAAAAAGTGAAAGAAAACAAAAGCGCCATTGAACAGAGAATGACGTTAATAGAGCAACTACAGGCTAGTCGAAATATCGCTCCAATTGTATTCGACGAACTGGCAAAGCTAGTGCCTTCGGGTGTTGCTTTTAATACCATGACTCGCACTGGTAACAATATAAAGATTGAAGGTACCAGCGATTCTAACAATAGACTGTCTGATTTTATGCGCGCCTTGGATAAGTCGGACATATTTGTGGCCGCCGAACTCTCAACGATTAAATCTGACAGCAGCGCAGCACGAGCGGTAAGTGACTTTACGCTTAACTTTGCTATTGCCCCCAATGTAGCACCGCTAAACAATGCAGACGATGAGGCCCAATAACGATGAAATTTGATGTCTCTAAACTAAAAGAACTCAATGAACTCGATTTCGAGCAAATTGCAATTTGGCCCAATGAGGTACGAATTGTCGTCGCTGCGTTTGTTGCTATAGCGGTAGGTGCATTAAGTTACTATCTCTTGATCAGCCCTAAGCTTCCTATTCTAGATGCGGCGAAACTCAAAGAAGATGAACTCAAGCTTCAATTTGAAGCAAAGTATCGAATTGCTGCCAACCTTGAGGCCTATCAAGCCCAGCTAGAGCAAATCAAAAAAGACTTTTCCTCTATGCTGAAAAGTTTGCCAACCAGTAATGAAACCCCCGGGTTACTCGACGACATTACGTATGTCGGCACGTCTGCAGGCCTAACATTTAGACTGCTTAATTGGCAGCAAGAGGTACCTAAAGAATTCTACACTGAATTGCCGATAGAGATGGAAGTCAGCGGTGGGTATCACAATTTTGGCGAATTTGTTTCTGAGGTTGCAGACCTCCCGCGTATAGTAACGTTGCACGATTTTGATATTGCACGGGATGAAAGTGGTCTTACTCTCAAACTGCAGGCAAGAACCTATCGCTCTGATAACCCCTCACTGCTAGAGGGAGATAAAGAATAATGCGTTATCTTTTGTCTTTATTTATTTTTGCTATTATCTCAGGCTGCTCACCCGAATTGACTGACTTGCGTACTTACACGGAGAGTGTGAAGAATCGCGCTCAACCCAGTGTTGAGCCTTATACTAAGTTTGTAACACATCCACCTTTTGCCTACAGTTCTGCATCGTTAAGAAGCCCTTTTGAACAACCAAAAGGTACGCCGGCAGTTGTGAGTCAAACTCGGGTTGAAAACTGTCTTCAGCCCGATTTTCAGCGCGCAAAACAGACGCTAGAACAATACGGCTTAGATGCGCTGGCACTAACAGGAAGTTTTACTGTAGGCGGCGAAAGGTGGGCATTAATTAAAAGCAACGATGGCGCGCTGCACAAAGCCAAATTAAACAGCAGAATAGGACTGTTTTACGGCAGCATTACGCAAATTGACGCAGAATCGATTACTATAGAACAGTTATTACCAGATGGTGCTGGCTGCTGGCAAAGGAAAACAACGACAATGACTACAGCATCACAGGCGGGAGATTAAGCATGGCCGAACGATATATTTTTAATAAGTCACTCAATCGAAGCGGCCCGAGATGGTATTGGTTGGCGGGCGCCATTGCCGTATTTCTTTCTTTTACTTTGCTTGTTGCCCCGTCAAAAGCTCAAGACACTCTGTTAATTGACCCGCAATCAAAAAGTGATGCAGCACTTGTTACCACGACAGTAACAGATGTAGATTTTACGCAGAACGCGAAAAACACGGCGATTACTCTGGTGACGTTTGAAGGCGAAGTGCCTAAAACACAGCTAGTGGAGTCACAAGGAAAAGTGTCGGTAACGTTAATGGCAACAAAGTTAGGTGAAGACCAGCTTGTAGAGCTAGATGTCGCAGACTTTGGTACGGTGGTTTCCACCATAGAAACTTTTGAAGACGGCAAATCGTCTCGCATAGAAGTGAATTATGAAGGTGCGGTTGTTGTTAAAAACTCGGTAAAAGGGAATCAGCTGCAAATTGAAGTAACACCTATGGCGAAAGAGCAGCAAGAAGCGCTTGAGAGTGAAACCGAGTATACGGGCGAACCAATATCACTCGATTTTCAAGACGTTCCTGTTCGTCAAGTATTACAAATTATTGCCCAAGTTAACGGCTTCAACCTGGTCACTACCGATTCCGTTACTGGTAACGTAACCATAAGCCTTTCTGGCGTACCATGGGACCAAGCACTCGATATGATTATGCGGGTGAAAGGCCTAGACAAACGTTTAGAAGGCAACATTTTACTTATTGCGCCGGCAGAGGAATTATCAGCAAGGGAAACCCAAGCCCTTCAGTCTCGTCAACAAGTGGCAGATTTAGCCCCTCTACAAACTGTAGATATTGCTATTAACTATGCGAAAGCAGCAGAACTGGCGGCTATTTTAAAATCGACCGAAGGCGGTATTTTGTCAGACAGAGGCGGTGTTACTGTTGATGAACGTACCAACACGTTACTAATCAGAGATACACTGGAGTCGATTGACGAAGCGAGAAAAACGATTGAAGTGCTTGATATCCCCGTTAAGCAGGTACTAATAGAGAGTCGCATGGTGACTGTGCTTGATAACGTAGATGAACAGCTTGGTGTACGCTGGGGATTTAGCGACAGACAAGACGACAATGGCGTATCAGGCTCTTTGGAAGGCGCCGATACTATTGCAGGTGGTATAGCGCCAACTATTAATGACCGACTCAATGTTAATCTACCTGTAAGCAGCGCAGCAGGAACTATCGGCTTTCAAATTGCTAGCCTTATTGACGGCACCATTTTGGATTTAGAGCTGTCTGCTCTAGAATCTGAAAATAAAGGGGAAATTATCGCAAGCCCCCGCATTACCGTCGCTAACCAACACGAAGCATACATTGAGCAAGGTACAGAAATTCCTTTTGTGCAGGCGACGTCTAGTGGTGCTACAGCGGTTGAGTTCAAAAAAGCAGTGCTATCGCTCAAGGTTACGCCTCATATCACACCGGATAATAGAATTATCCTCGATCTTGTTGTTACTCAAGATACGCGAGGCGAGACTGTATCAACATCTACTGGTGATGCTGTAGCTATCGATACACAAGAGATTCAAACTCAAGTATTGGTAGAAAATGGTGAAACTATTGTTCTTGGCGGTATTTTTCAGCAAACCAGTAATGACGGTGTGAACAAAGTTCCGCTATTTGGCGACTTGCCAGTGCTTGGAGCCTTGTTCAGAAACACGACAACACTGCAGCAGAAACGCGAATTGCTGATTTTCGTTACACCGAAAATAGTGACTGAAAGACCGTAAGCCCCGCCCCTCTTAGTAAAAAACGTGCATAACCTTGCACGTTTTTTACTTTTACCGCGTTTTTTAATAAGAAATTACAGGTATATGCATATTGTTGGTAACAAAACTTGCAACGCCTTACCGGAAACTGAGATAATCGCCGCCTCGAAATATTAACGAGGTTTAAGGAGTGGTGCTTATTGGACATTAAATAGGCACGAGTCAATGGGTAGGCTGGTAAGGCAACAGTGCACTGCCCCTAACATGATTAAGTTGTGATATAAGCAAATATGGCTGAAAAACGTAATATCTTTTTAGTTGGCCCGATGGGTGCTGGCAAAAGCACAATCGGTAGACATCTAGCAGACGAACTTCACTTAGATTTTTTTGATTCTGATCAGGAAATTGAGCGCCGTACTGGGGCTGATATCGCTTGGATCTTTGACTTAGAAGGTGAGGATGGTTTTAGAGCGCGGGAAGAAAACGTCATTAATGATTTGACCGACAAGCAAGGTATTGTGCTTGCGACTGGCGGTGGCTCTATCGTGACTAAAGCAGTACGTAACCGTTTATCTGCCCGTGGAATCGTTGTTTACTTGCAAACTACCATCGATAAGCAAGTTGCTCGCACACAACGTGACAAGCGTCGCCCTCTGCTTCAGAACGAAGATCCAGAGAAGGTACTTCGCGACCTCGCCGAGCAAAGAAACCCTCTTTATGAAGAGGTTGCAGACTACGTAGTTGATACCGACGACCAGTCGGCACGCGCCGTTGCAAATCAAATCATCAGTAAAATCGGTCTTTAATAGAATAGTGTATTAGGAGGTGCTACGCCCATGTCAACCTTAACTGTGGAACTTGGAGAACGTAGCTATCCTATACAGATAGAAGCGGGCTTACTTTCAAAGCCTGCTGTCTTTGCCCCCTACATCAAAGGCCCCTTGGCCGTTATCGTTACCAACGAAACCGTTGCACCTTTGTATCTCGACGCAGCAAAAGCCGCCTGTGGTGATGTGAGTGTTGAAACTATCATTCTTCCCGATGGCGAACAGCACAAAAATCTGACACAGTTTGAGGTGGTAATGACTCGCCTGCTTGAGCTTAATGCAGCTAGAGATACCACACTCATCGCTCTGGGCGGTGGAGTTATCGGAGATTTAACGGGTTTTGTAGCAGCAACTTATCAACGCGGCGTACCTTTTATTCAGGTGCCTACCACACTGCTATCGCAAGTAGACTCTTCTGTTGGTGGCAAAACTGCGGTAAATCACCCGCTAGGCAAAAACATGATTGGGGCCTTCTATCAGCCGGTATTTGTTGCAATAGATACACAGTCACTGTCTACCCTTCCAAAGCGAGAATTCGCAGCTGGCATGGCAGAGGTAATAAAGTACGGCATCATTTATGATGCCCCATTTTTTACATGGCTAGAGTCTGCTGTTGAGAAGCTAAAAGCACTAGACACCGAAATATTAAGCCAAACCATTTACCGCTGTTGTCAGATTAAAGCTGAAGTTGTGGCAAAAGATGAGCGTGAGGGAGGACTGCGCGCTATTCTTAATCTAGGGCATACTTTTGGACATGCTATTGAAGCTGAACAAGGCTATGGCAACTGGCTACACGGTGAAGCAGTTGCAGCTGGTACTATAATTGCCTGCTTAGCAGCACAAGAGCTAGCGTGGTTTGATGCGTCAGAAACTCGTCGAGTTGCCGACTTATTCAGCGCTTTCAACCTTCCAATCGAGGGGCCAAAAAGTATGGCGAAGGCGGATTATGTTAAGCATATGAAGCGGGATAAGAAAGTAGAAGCAGGTAGCATTCGCTTTGTTCTCCCTCAAGGAATAGGCAGTGCGGTTGTGACTAAAGAAGTGACAGGCGACATACTTTCTCGCGTATTACCCTAGCCTTTTATATTCGCTAACGCTTATTTGCGTTATTCAGTGTTGACGTTACGCGTCGCAAGGTTTTTATAGGGGCAAACACATGCAAAACGAACTGCATGAGCGTTTGGAATATCTGGTTAACTATTCATCGCAGCTGATTTTTGTCAGCGGCGACTCTATTGCTCAACAGCAAAAAACCTTAGAAGCATTCGTATTTCAACAGCACGATGATACCGAGATAGCTTACCTCACCGCACAAGATGCCATGGATGTGTCTGACTATCGCCGTCAACTATGTCGCCAGCTTCTTGGACAGGTAGTAGGAAGCTTTGTCAGGCCGCTTAATGAGTTACTCGTTGAGCTGAATAACCATGAAGGCCCAATATTAATTGCCATAACTCAATCTCATCACCTGCCTGATACTTTTTTACAAGAGCTCTGGGACCTCGTCTTACAAAGTCGGTTTGCAGGCAACCAACAACATTTAAATGTGCTGTTGTTTGCTGACAGTGTATGGGCTGAACGTGCGAAACAATGGCTTCCTGCGAAAAATACAGAAACCCCTCTCATAATCAGTAGTCAATCGGTTATTGATGAGCAGCCACGATTCGAGTCTGACCTCGATAAAATGATAGCAAGTCGTAGAGAAGCTTTTCAGGCTCACTTGGAAAGCCGCCAATTGCAATCTACAACAAGCTTTGCTAATCCGCTTAAGTCTAGATGGCTATATGTTGCATTAGTGCTTGTTTTTATAAGCACATTTGCAGGCCTGGTTTATTGGCAATATGGCGACGACATTGCGTCTCTATTCACCCCAATTGAACAAGTCGATGACAAAACCACTCCCCTAATCGCTGTCTCTTATACACATCTGACGCTGCCGACGATATGCAGTGTGTAGAT
>OJFL01000347.1_pt1 | contig 25184 bp, 24 predicted proteins | sample 1594131 | NCBI WGS metagenome assembly OJFL01 (sample SAMN05416782, study PRJEB24817) | seawater metagenome | isolation source: Sea water | place: Canada:Atlantic | collected 2013-07 | reverse complement strand
TACACACTGCATATCGTCGGCAGCGTCAGATGTGTATAAGAGACAGATAAAAAACAGCCCAAGATGCCGAGCAGACTTCAGGTTTACGTTTCACAACAATCATTTCAAAAAATATTAAAGCTCAACTTGAAACAAAGACGCACAGAAATCATCCAAGTATGAAAGTCCAAAATCCTAATAAAAAGTGGGTAAGCTTAATCATTATCACTTCGATAATCACATTAATCTTTATTTTATTTCGTGAAGATGCTTTAAATTTGCTCGCGCAATTAAATTTACAAGCACTCAAAGCCAACTACTCCGACCTACAAATTTACTTTAAGGACCACCCCGTCCAACTAAGTCTAATATATGCCTTAATCTATATCTTAGTGACAGCTCTTTCACTACCTGGCGCCGTGATATTGACGCTCGCCGGAGGAGCAATATTCGGCTTATTTTTAGGAACAATCCTTGTATCTTTTTGCTCAACTATTGGCGCAACGGCAGCCTTTCTGATCACCCGATATTTCTTTCGAAATCCCGTTCGGGCGCGCTTCGGCGACAAGTTGAAGATTATCAATGAAGGCATAAAAAAAGATGGGGCGTTTTATCTGTTCACGCTGCGCTTAGTTCCAATTTTTCCGTTCTTTGCAATCAATGCATTGATGGCCCTCACGCCAATTAAGACGCGAACGTTCTATCTGGTAAGCCAAATCGGAATGCTCCTCGGTACCATAATATTCGTGAATGCTGGGACCCAACTCGCAAGTCTTAACTCCACTAGTGAAATTCTCTCAGCAAATTTAATCATTTCTCTGTGTATTCTTGGACTTTTCCCCATTGTCGCTAAATTTCTATCGGACCTAATCATCCGACGCAGAGTGTATGCCAAATGGTCCAAGCCGAAACATTTCGATTACAACCTGATTGTTATTGGTGGTGGCGCCGCAGGACTTGTCTCCGCATACATAGGTGCTGCCGTAAATGCACGAGTAGCTCTAATTGAAAAGCACCAAATGGGAGGTGATTGTCTCAATACGGGATGCGTACCGTCGAAGGCGATAATCAAAACCGCTCATTTCCTTGAGCAAGCAAAACAATCTAATAAATTAGGTATCCACAAAGCTGACATAACATTTAATTTTTCAGACGTAATGAAGCGTGTACATAAAGTTATCAGGAAAATAGAACCTCATGACTCAGTAGATCGTTACACAAAACTCGGCGTGACTTGCTATCAAGGTAATGCAAAAATCACTACGCCATGGACAATAACAATTGAAAGCGCTGAAGGTGAAACAAACATCAGCGCGCGATCAATTATTGTAGCTGCCGGAGCCAGTCCGATCATCCCCCAACTCCCTAATATCAGCGAGATTAGTCACGTTACTTCTGACACAATCTGGAATTTAAATGAACTACCTAAACATCTAGTCATTATTGGTGGAGGTGCAATCGGATGTGAATTAGCACAAGCCTTCCAACGGTTGGGATCACAAGTCGTTTTGGTGGAATCTACTGACCGCATTCTTACTAAAGAGGACTCTGATGTCGCTGAGATGATCGAGAATCAGTTATCCGATGAAGGTGTTGCGGTGTTAGCCCGACATCGAGCCAAGGGATTCATTAGAAAAAATGGGGTACAAACACTAGTGTGCGAGAGCCCGAATGGTGAGGTGCAGTTAAACTTCGATCAAGTTCTTTTTGCTATAGGAAGACAAGCTAATTTGAAAGGTTATGGACTCGAAGATATAGACGCTATTTCCCCAGACGATATTATTTTACCCACGAATGATTTTCTCCAAACAAAATTTCCAAATATCTATGCGTGCGGAGATGTCACTGGAAGAATGCAGTTTACTCACGCCGCTGCGCATCAAGCCTGGTACGCCGCAGTAAACGCACTTTTTGGTACGTTTAGGAAATTTACTATCGATTTTTCATATATACCATGGGCCACATTCACCCACCCTGGCGTGGCAAGAGTAGGGTTAAATGAAGCTGCCGCAAACAAAAAAAATATAGCGTATGAAGTAACGACTTATGGACTAGATGATCTTGATCGAGCAATTGCAGATTCAGAAGACTATGGGTTCATCAAAGTTTTAACTCGGCCAAAATCAGATCAAATAATCGGCGTCACTATCGTGAGTGAACATGCTTCTGAAATTATTGCTGAATTTGTTTTAGCCATGAAATATAAATTAGGACTTAATAAGATCCTAGCAACTACTCATATCTACCCAACATTCTCAGAGGCAAACAAATATGTAGCAGGAGAGTGGAAAAGAAAAAATACTCCTCGAAAGCTGCTCAAAATCCTAGAAATTTACCATCGAATCGTACGTAGATAAGCACTGTGATCACTTAAACTTGTGACCGTGAAACTTTTACCAATAACCTCAGCGTTAATTATTTTCATTGCAACATCGGTAGCGAACGCCTTTGACCATTCACATAATGAATTTGATTTGCTACTTAAAAAGCATGTGGTTTGGAAAAAATATGGATTCACTAGTACTGTAAATTACTTTGGCTTTGAGCAAGACCAAGCTGCCCTGGTCAATTACCTAAAAAAAGTGGGAGCCATATCAGAGCAACAGTTCGAATCTTTCAACAAGCAAGAACAATTGGCATTCCTAATCAATGCTTATAACGCCTATACCGTCTTTTGGGTTTCGCAAAACCATCGAGATATAGACTCTATTAAGGAATTGGGAACCCTGTTTAAAAGCCCATGGAAAGCCAAGAGATTTGATTTATTTGGAAACATTGTTAGCCTAGACTTTATAGAGCACCAACTGCTAAGAGAACCGGGGCGGTTTGATGACCCTAGAATTCATATGGCGGTTAACTGTGCCTCCGTAAGCTGCCCGGCCCTGCGGCCGGAAGCTTACGACGCATCTCGTATCAACGAACAACTAAATGACAGCACCCTGCGTTTCCTCTCAGATAGAAGCAGAAATAGCCTTAAAAATAAAACATTATTTATTTCACCCATATTTAAATGGTATCAGACTGACTTCATGCGCAAATCCGGCTCGGTACTCCAATGGCTTCAAGAGTATGAGTTCACCCTTAACCCTAAGGGTGAGTCATTCAGCAGCAACAGCATCGTAATCAAATACACAAAATACGATTGGTCATTAAACAATGGGGATTGGGAGTAGTCACCTCACATGGCATTACAACACATCACCTTGTCAGTAATCATCCCGACCTTGAACGAAGAAGAATTGCTCCCTTTATTACTTAGGGAACTTCACAACAGAAAATCGGCTGAGACAGAGATTATTGTCGCTGACGGTGGGAGCACCGATAACACCTTGGATTTGATACGTGACAAGGCCGATCAAATTATCCACTCAAATCCAGGACGAGCAGCGCAAATGAACGCGGGAGCACTTTGCGCAAAAGGTAAGTTTTTATGGTTCTTACACGCAGATTCTTCTATTAGTTTTGAATTCGAGGAGGTCATTGAAGCAGCCCTTCACGAACACTCTTGGGGTTGGTTTAACATACAATTAAATCACCAAAAAATAATTTTCAGAATTGTTGAGTCGATGATGAATCTACGGTCAAGGCTCACTCACATTGCTACTGGTGATCAGGGAGTTTTTGTTCGTAAAGACATTTTCACAGGCATAGGATTTTTCCCATCGATTGAAATTATGGAAGACATAGTTCTTTCAAAAAAACTAAAAAATATTGGTAAACCATTTATCAGTCATGCGAAAATTAAAACATCGGTCAGGAGATGGAAGGAAAATGGCCCTCTACGAACTATATTAAAAATGTGGTCGCTGCGACTATTGTTCTTCTTTGGTGCGACTCCAAGCCGGCTAAAAATATACTACGATAAAAGATGACTAGATCTACCAACCAAGAGTCCGATACTTTAATTCAGGTTTTCACACGCACACCTGTTGCAGGGACAGTCAAAACACGACTCATTCCCGCGTTAGGACCACATAGATCGTGTGAATTACATCAACGTATGATGCTACACACCATACAAGTGGCTACAAACATGTCTTCAAACCTTGAGATTTGGAGCACACCAGATATCAATCATGGCTTCTTTTTGGCACTGAGCACTCATAATCAGCTGAAATGTCAAGCTGGTAAATCTCTATCTGAACGAATGAGTTTTGCCCTTAATAAGGGTTTAAAGAGTCATAAAAAGGTGCTGCTAATCGGGTGTGACTGCCCAACCATTGATCGGGTCATGCTAAAAAGAGCATTTCACGAACTCGATAGTCACGAATACGTATTCATCCCGGTTGAAGATGGCGGGTTTTCTTTAATCGGGGCACATACATTCTCTTCAGCGATATTTCACAACGTATCATGGGGTACTAACCAAGTAATGCATCAGATTCGATCTAACCTAAAAATGAAAAAGCATACTTGGTACGAATTACCAACACTATGGGACGTAGATGAAATTACCGACTATTATCGGCTTGAGAAATATATGCCTCAATTAACACGTGAACTTTAAAGCTTGACATGACCAAAGCCTTGTCAGCTCACACACCCCAATATTAAGCGCTAAGATATAGATGAAAAAACTTATACTCATTGGAGGTGGCCACACCCATCTGGAGACTATTCGACGACTGGGTGAGCAGTCATCTTTAGATGTTGCGGTAACGTTAATTAGTAGCGATAGATTCACTCCTTATTCTGGGATGCTTCCCGGCTTGATATCAGGTCATTACACATTTAGTGACTGCCATATTAATCTTGAAGACCTTTGTCATAAATATAGATTTAAATTTATTCAAGACACCGTAACTCGGATCACTCCAAGGGACCAACTGATCCATACCCCAAAAAATCAACATGGCTATGAGCTAGCGTCCATTAATATCGGATCAACACCAAATCTGTACTCAACAGTTGGTGTTAAATCTTGGGGCCTTCCAGTTAAACCAATTGATCAATTGATTCGCAAGGTCGATCGTTTTCTAAAACGAGTTAATAATGCTCCTATGAAACAAACATTTGACGTTGCCGTTGTGGGCGGCGGAGCTGCAGGAATTGAAATCATACTGGCTTTAAAACATCGAGCAGATACTTATGGTTATACCAACCTGAATTTTTCTATAGTCACTGGCTCTCAAGATATTTTAGACACACATTCCACTCTCATTCAGCGGAAATTTCACCGAATTCTTCATCAAAAAAATATCACGACATACTATGCTCATCCTGTTGTCAGCGTATCCAAAGAGTATGTTACGACTTCATCGGGGAAAATGATTAAATCTGACCTGACGATCTGGGCTACTGGTGCTGCGGCAAGCAGCTGGCCTAAACTATCCAACCTACCTACAACAGCAGATGGGTTTATCCAAACGGATCAATATCTCCGAGTTAAAAATATAAACAATCTGTTTGCAGTTGGGGACATTGGATCTATCGAGGATTTGCAGTATCCAAAGTCTGGGGTTTACGCAGTGAAGCAGGCTGCAGTTTTGACTGCGAACATTAAAAATCTAGTGAACGATAAACCACTTCAGCTATACACGCCACAGAAACATGCCCTAGCTTTAATCAGTGCAGGTAATAAATATGCCGTTGCCTCGAGGAATGTTTTATGTGCTAGCGGGAAATGGGTATGGCACTTAAAGGATTATATTGACCGCAGCTTTATGGGAAAGTTTCGGTAGAAGAATTACATGAAGAGAAACTTTTAAGCCAACCAGATTAGTTTAATTGGTTTCAAACATATAAAAAATACAATTGCATGTTGACTGAATTTACGACCTATCCGACGTGCCTCATTAGCACTTATATTTAATACAAAAAATCCTAATTCGACGGGCCAATCATCGGAGTCAGGAACACCTAACCCTAACAAGTATTTCATATTTCTTGCTTGCAAATGCCGCAATAACCTACCGCTTCTAGCCTTATTTCTTCGATCAGTTAATAAAATAGAGTGCGGATTTTCTGCGGAAATAAAAGCCCAACTAGTTACCCACTGACTCTTGACGAACCAACTTTTCTTCCCGCTCCTTTGATCGACACGGAAGTCTAGATAAGACTTACCCAGACACGCTCTATATGAGGTCTTTTTATAACAATCACCAAACACTTCGTCCGCCGGCATAATCAGTCTTTCACGACAAACTAATTGACCTTGAATTTTTTTATTACCTCTCTATTAACTTGGATTCCAAGTCCTGGAGCATCTGATATTTCTACCATTGCATTTTTATTTAGTGTTATTGGTCGATCTACCAGCTCATTTCTAAAGGGGTGCGAGGACCGGTCGTACTCAAGAATAGGCTGCCTAGGGTACAAAGAATGAACCGAATTCGGCAACGCTGCTAGAAGCTGAAGAGAGGCTGCCTGTGCGACTCCAGAGCCCCAGATATGGGGATTTACTTCTATTCCGTTGGCTTGAGCTAGTATCGCGGCATGCCTTGCTCCCGTAATGCCCCCGCAAGAACCGATATCCGGTTGCACAATATCGACCGCATGACGATTCAACAACTCACGAAAACCATAGATAGAGTGTTCATTCTCTCCTCCAGCGATTGGTGTCGTTAACTTGGCGCGAAGCTCAATATATCCATCAATATCTTCGGGGGGAACAGGCTCCTCATACCAACGCAGATCAAATTCATCAAGCACTCGCCCTAACCTTAAGGATTCAGTCCGACCATAGGCATGATTCGTATCCACCATGAGCTCAACACCTCGCCCCTCTAGCGCGCGGCCGACTTCGCGCATAACCTTAACATCATCATCAACGCCAAAACCTAGTTTAATTTTCATTGCGTTAAAACCGGCTTCGTTGTGTACGATGGCCTCTTCTGCTAAACGCCCCTCCTCATTTTTTCCATTCAATCGATAAAAACCTGTTGCATATGGTTGCACCTGATTTCGAAACCTTCCCCCTAAAAGTTGAGAGATGGGCACCTCAAAAAATTTTCCTGCAATATCCCATAATGCAATATCTATAGCGCTGATCGCCGACATGATGGATCCCTTACGGCCAAAGTCACGCGTATGGTTGTACATCTTATGCCAGAGGACTTCTACGTCCGTTGGATTGGAATCTAAGATCAATGGTTTGAGCGAATGTTCTATCGCTGACCCAGCTATTTGCGGAGATTCAAGGCCTTGCGCGAAAGCCTCACCCCAACCTACTAAGCCTTCATCAGTTTGAACTTCAACAATAGTCGACGACCTCACCTTGACCCACCCCTGGGAAAAGGCAAAGGGCTGATCTAAATTGCTTTGCAAAATATGTACTATAACGTCAGTAATTCTCATACAAGCCTCAATTCAACAGAGTAATTGATTAAACGATACCGAAGAACATACATTTATATTACTCAGTTATCGTGGCCACGTGGGATGCTAAAAAACAGAAGTACGTCTGATGCGTCCCAATTTAGAATACAACGCCCCTCTTTTTGATCTAATATTTATGGCAACCGAGGGTAGAAAGGGTTCGCAGTAGACATTTGGGACTTCAACCCTCAGCGGGATTGAAGCCCGGGTCTACCACTAATAGAGAGCTATTACTCTTTGTTACAGGGGAACCCCACTCTTAGGGCCTGCACTATCAAATAACGTCGCGGCCGAAAAAGATTCTCAGAGTTGTTTTCCAAATAATCTAAAACAGCTGCGAATGTTGTGTCCCGAATATTTTCCTCTGGAATACAAAATAGTCCGTTATTCCACTTCCGCCACACATCATCGATGAATGGCTGAGTTGCTTCGCGACCTTTAGGGTGCTGCATCATTTCAAGCAGCTCGTTACCGTCAGTTTCCGCTCTCAATAGAGTCGGCAGCAGCAACACCAAACATAATGCTAGATTTATACGTTTCATTGATTTCCCCTCGAGTATCCCGAAATTCTGTAGAGATTTTCACCATGGTTACGACAAAAAAATAATGTAGTACGCCTAATATACCAACTTATGTATATCACTTAACTTTCATCTAGTGAAAAATTCTTATGAATCTGACGCGCCTGCCTAATTAATCTTAAGCCGAAGTCCATCAATTAACACTAGATACTCCTGCCTTACTTGAGCCGGGAAATCACTAGCTAAACCTCGAACCCACCGCTCTAAAAAAACCACTCGTTCCAAAACGGACCACCGAACAAAAGGCAAGAATAAATGCTCAGCAAAGTCCCAATGATCCTCTAATAACCTAGACTCACCTTCGAATAAATTATTATGCATCCCAGTCATTCTTCCAATCAAGTAACAACCGTACTCTTTACCTTTAGATGCTTCGCTCTCAGCGTAAACCCAAATCAAATCCCCTAATGGAGTGCCGCAAACTCGTTGAAATCGATCTGCGGTCTTCTCGAGTTCAGTACTTGGTTTTTCTGTCAAACCATGAGTCATGATTTAATTTACCTTTTTTACTTAACTTAATGATAGTGATAAGCCATCTCGATTTTAAAGCCACATGCTCTGCGTGATGGATTCACTCCTCAACATAACAATATGAAATGGTGCTGTTGGGCAGAATCGAACTGCCGACCTACTGATTACGAATCAGTTGCTCTACCAACTGAGCTACAACAGCACAGACCGCGCATATTATACGAGCGGACGATAATAAAGAACATTATGGCAGTGAGGATTGGAGAATTTACTTATTCTTGAATTTTGGCTTTCTCTTCTCAGAAAACGCAGACATTCCTTCTTTTTGATCTTCCGTGGAGAAAGCAGAATGAAATAACCGCCTTTCGAAACGAATACCCTCATTGAGCGTCGTCTCGTATGCCCTGTTCACACTTTCCTTGGCCATCATTACAATCGGTTGACTTAAGTCGGCAATTTTTTGTCCCGTACTGACAGCCTCATCTACAAGTTCATTTAAGGGGACGATACGACTAACCAAACCGCTTCGCTCTGCTTCATTTGCATCCATTATCCTAGCCTGACCCAACAGAGCCATTTCCATAGCTTTTGACTTTCCTACAAACCTTGGTAAGCGTTGCGTACCTCCAGCCCCTGGTATTATGCCGAGATTAATTTCTGGTTGACCAAATTTGGCATTTTCTGCAGCTAGAATAAAATCACACATCATAGCCAGCTCACACCCGCCCCCCAAGGCATAACCCGCAACAGCAGCAATGACCGGCTTACGGCACCGAGCAATCCGCTCCCATTCGGCAGTAATAAAATCAGACATGTAAACATCCATGTAACTCTTCGTTTTCATTTCTTTAATATCCGCCCCTGCCGCAAAGGCCTTCTCACTGCCGGTAACGACTAGACATCCCACAGTTGAGTCTGGCTCCAAAATATCGACGGCCGAAGACAACTCACGCATCAGATCAGGTGATAGAGCATTTAATGCTTTAGGCCGATTCAATGTAATAAGCGCCACATTGCCTCGTTTCTCAACCAGTATATTTTCGTAAATCACTACAATTCCTTTCCATTTAATAGACATCATTTCGGACGTTTGCCCGAAAAAAAGACAAGCTAAAAACCATGTAAAACTAATATAAAGTATGCATCCGACGGATACGAATAACAATATCCGCACCCTCCATATCAAACCCCGATGGGATCCGCGGCAACTCGAAGGGTCCTACCTCTTCAGGACCTACGTCCGTCAACTCTCCCGCCTTTATGTCGTAAACGCGTGATGAATAGAGGTATTCGTATTCCAAAAAGCCTCATATTTATCAGAGACTAATGCTTTAATTAATTTTTTGTTTAAAAGTAAATTAAGCGTATTGTAAACCGTCGCTCGAGAAACGGTAGCATCCGCTTGCCTCACCATTTCCAGCAACTGATCCGCATTGGCATGGTGTTTTTTGCTAAAAAAAAACTTTAGCAGTAGTTAGTAGTTTCTTGATTGGTATAACGTCGCAACCCTTCAACTTATCGTTTACATCTAATCTAGCTGAATTGCTTCTATAAAAATTTTTTTATCACTTATTAACGATATTAAATCTTAAGATACCAGAAATTTTTACGCCTTTCTCTTTAGCGCTCCAGGAACATAAAAAACCACCTTCTCCTCTACACCAGAAGACTCCTTAACAACTTTAACTCCAAGTTTTTTTAAGCGCTCAACAACCGCAGTAACAAGCACCTCTGGCGCTGAGGCTCCTGCAGTTACCCCTACTCTGGCTACTCCGGTTAACCAGTCGGGTTCCAAGTCGGTTTCGTTATCGACCAAAAATGCTCGAACACCCTTGGTTTCTGCGACTTCCCTGAGTCGATTGGAGTTGGAACTGTTTGCTGATCCGACGACAATAATCAGATCGCAATGCTCAGCGAGCGATTTGACTGCATCTTGCCGATTTTGCGTCGCATAACAAATATCCTCTTTCGCAGGCACTTTTATCTTTGGATACTTGGCCACCAGAGCTTTTACAATCCTAGACGCATCATCCACACTGAGCGTTGTTTGAGTCACATAAGCCAATTTTTCAGAGTCTTCCACATTAAGAGTATGTACATCATCGATACTTTCCACCAATAAAATACCGTTCGAAACCTGACCCATAGTCCCCTCAACCTCTGGGTGACCTTTGTGCCCAATCATAATAACCTCAAGGCCTTTTTTTCGATGTCGAACTACTTCAGAATGAACTTTTGAGACTAATGGACAAGTAGCATCAAAAACTCGTAATTTTCTTTTTTCCGCCTCCAAACGAACCTGCAAAGATACTCCGTGCGCGCTGTAAATCAGAGTTTCCCCCTCTGGCACGTCATTCAGATCTTCAATAAATATGGCACCTTTTGACTTCAGGTCATCCACCACATATTTATTGTGAACGACCTCATGTTTGACATAAATCGGGGCGCCATACTTCTTGATAGCAAGCTCAACAATCTCAATGGCTCGATCAACCCCTGCACAAAATCCACGCGGGTTCGCTAAATGTAACTCAGCAGCAGCTGGTGAAGTAATCGTCATGATAGGGTTTTGTGCGTCTCGCCTCGTTTTCGAAAAAAACCATCGAACAGTAAAATACCTGCGCCTATAGAAATACAAGAATCTGCTACATTAAATACAGGCCACCGGAAGTCGCGCCAATAAATCAAGATGAAATCCACAACCGCACCAAGCATAACTCGATCGATCAAATTACCCAGAGCACCTGCTAGTATTAAAACAAGGCCAAACGACAATAATCGGTCTGCCGTGTTTCGAAATAGCATAACTAATAAAAGTGCCACCGCAATAATCGCGATAATAGACAGGAACCACCTTTGCCATCCCGATGCGTCCGCCAGAAGACTAAAAGCTGCTCCCGGATTCATCGTAAACACAATCGCTAAAAATGGAAGCACCTTCTCAAAGTCGAGGGGGCCCATCGTCTGGATAATCAATTGCTTTGTCATCTGATCAATACACACAAGCACCAATGCCAAAAACATCCACCGGACAAAACGTTTGACCTCGACCGAACGCAATAAACTAGACATATTGTCTCTGTTCGCCACCGCCGGACAGATTACTGACACATCGTCCACAAATAGTTTCATGCTCCACGATGGAGCCCACATCTGAACGATAGTGCCAGCAGCGTTCGCATTTTTGATGAGAGCTCTTATCCGCTGTTACAAGAAAATCTGGCGAATCACCTTTTATCAAATGAAACGAGGATGTTAAGAATAAATAACGTGAATCATCCTGAAGCGAGGTCAGAAGATCGTAGTCTTGTCCCGACGCAGTCGCACTGACCTCAGCCTGCAACGAGGAGCCGATATCACCGGCACTCCGCTTCTCCTCTAACTTTTTCTGCGCGAGCGCCCGTAAGCGCCTTAGATGATCCCATTTCGACAGTAACTGTTGATCAATCTGCGGAAACTCATACCAGGTATGCAATAACACAGAATCTTCATCATCCCGAATAAAAATAGGCCACGCCTCATCAGCTGTAAATGATAGGATCGGCGCCATCAAACGCAGTAGCGAATTTGTTATGTGCCACATCGCATTTTGCGCGGACTTGCGCTCAAGCGAACTCTCCCCGCTGGTATAAAGTCGATCTTTAAGGATATCCAGGTAAAAACCACCCAGATCTTCAGAACAAAACGTTTGAAATTTTTGAGTTACGAGATGAAATTCAAACTGTTCATAATCGCGTTGAATGTTCTGCTGTAACCGCTGAGACATTTGTACTGCATAACGATCGATCTCAAGCCAATCAGCCGGGTCGAGACGGTCCGACTTTGGATCAAAGTCACTGAGGTTCGCCAATAAGAATCTAAGTGTATTACGAATTCGTCGATAACTTTCGACCACTCGTTTTAAAATTTCATCTGATATCGTTAACTCTGCAGAATAATCTGTTGATGCCGCCCATAGCCGCAGTACATCAGCACCCAGCGTGTCAGAGATCTTTTGTGGCGCTATTACATTACCCATGGATTTAGACATTTTTCGCCCATTACCATCCACTACAAAACCGTGAGTAAGCAGACTCTTATACGGAGCCCGACCATCAATCGCACAACCCGTGAGTAGACTTGATTGAAACCAGCCTCGATGTTGGTCAGAGCCTTCCAGATACAAGTCCGCTGGCTTTTTCAAATCTTCGCGTCTGGCTAGAACGCTCCTGTGCGTGGTCCCAGAGTCAAACCAGACATCGAGCGTATCTTTGACTTTCTTCCAATTCTTTGCGTCCTCGCCTAAAAGCTCTTCGAGGTCAAGCTCGAACCATGCACTGATGCCTTTACTTTCTACCCGCTTGGCCACTGCCTCCATGAGCGCTGGCGTATCCGGGTGTAGCTCTCCCGTCTCCGCGTGAACCACTAACGACATGGGGGTTCCCCAACTTCTTTGTCTGGACACACACCAATCGGGTCGATTGCTGATCATTCCCTCTAACCGGGCACGGCCCCAACTGGGATAAAACGAGGTCTCTTCTATGGCCTTTGCCGCTCGACTCCTAATGGAATCCTCACCGGAATCAAGCCCAATAAACCACTGCTTCGTTGCCCGAAAAATAATTGGCGTTTTATGTCTCCAACATACAGGATAACTGTGTTTATAAGAAATCTCATGGAGCAATTTATGATTTTCACGAAGAATTTCAATAATTTTTTTATTTGCATCCCAAACCAACATACCCCCAACTATCGGAACAGAGGCATAGAAATTACCATCATCACCAACAGGGTTATCCACCTCAAGACCATAACGTAGCCCAGCCACATAATCATCAATACCATGTGCGGGGGCAGTGTGAACCAAACCTGTTCCTGCATCTAAGGTAACATGGTCGCCAGTAATCACTAACGATTTTCGGTTATAAAAAGGATGTTGAAGCCATAGCCCCTCAAGCTTATCTCCTTTGAAATTGCATAGTGTCTCAAACTCCACAATTCCATATCGCTGAACACAGGATTCGACTAGCTCGCTAGCCAATATGAGCAAGCCATCTGCAATTCGAACGAGCGAGTAATCAATATCCGGCCCGACAGCAACCGCCTGATTTGCTGGCAACGTCCACGGGGTAGTTGTCCAAATCACGGCGAACACAGGGTCATAGATGTGCGTAAACCCTAGTGCGGAAGCCAGAGCCTTTGTGTCTAAAACAGAAAAACCCACGTCTATTGCTGGGGATTTTTTGTCCTCATATTCGACCTCAGCATCTGCAAGTGCTGAGCCACAATCAAGACACCAATGGACAGGCTTGGCACCTTCTTGCAAAAATCCATTTTGTTGAATGCTTGCCAGAGATCGTATCGTATCCGCTTCAGCTCGAAACCCCATCGTTTTATAAGGATTCTCCCAGTCCCCTAGCACACCGAGGCGAATAAAATCTTTTCTTTGACGGTCTATTTGTTCCCCGGCGAACTCCCGACAAAGAGTACGAAATTTTTCAGGTTCTATTCCCTTTCCGTGCAATTTTTCAATCTGGTGTTCAATTGGTAAGCCGTGACAATCCCATCCAGGGACATACGGAGCATCAAAACCAGCAAGCGTTTTGGATTTAACAATAATATCCTTAAGAACCTTATTAACGGCATGTCCAATGTGGATATCACCATTGGCATAAGGTGGACCGTCATGCAAAATAAATGTAGGCCGACCCTTGGCCTTCTCTCGAATTTTTTGGTACAAGCCGCCGGTTTGCCATTGCTCAACCCAAAGCGGCTCGCGCTTCGCTAAATTTGCACGCATGGGAAATGGCGTATCAGGGAGATTTAATGTTTTTTTATAATCCATAGATTTTAGCAACTACCTCAAGCGGTCAAACATTAATGGTTACAAAAACCTGCTGCGCAACCATAGTTTTACGTAACGTCTAGTTCAAAATCAAGACGAGCATTTTTTTCATCTTCTTTCATAGCAGCAATAAGGTCACATGTACCGGCAAATGTCTCTTGATCACGAATTTTACGAACGAATGTGACATTGAGCATTTGGCCGTACAAATCACCAGAGAAATCGAGAATGTATGCCTCAATGCAAACATCCCCTTTGCTGGTCACAGTAGGCCTCTTTCCAACACTTACCAGTGCTGGCCTTTGATTCATTTCAGGGCCATCAACGTACGCCGTAAATATTCCAGAGAGAGGAAAAAACTCTCTGCAAAAATGTATATTTGCAGTAGGAAATCCCAACGTCCTACCAATTTGGTCACCTCGAACTACACGACCACACATATTGTAACGCTTGCCTAACAGTTCTTCCGCAAAGTTAAGATTGCCGCTCGACAAAGCACCTCGAACAGCAGTGCTAGACACACGCATATCTCTAATTTTAACGCTTTGATTAGCCTCTACCTCAAAACCTAATTCACGACCAAGATTCTGCAGCATTTGATAATCACCGCTGCGGCCCGAACCAAACCTAAAGTCATCTCCAACCAACAACCAACGCACCGACAACTCTTTCACCAACACATTGCGTACGAAATCTTCTGCCAACATCTGAGCGTATCTGACATTGAAAGGAAGTAAGCAAACTTGCTCAATACCTACATCAAGAAATGAGCGTACCTTCTCCCTAACGCCATAGAGCCTAACTGGAGCTTCAATTGGGGAAAAAAATTCTGCGGGGTGCGGCTGAAATATTAAGACGGAGGGAATGAGGTTTCTTTTTGCCGCTTCAGCTACCAAATATTCCAATATGGCTTGATGCCCTAAGTGCACTCCATCAAAATTACCGATGGTTAGGGCACGTCCACTCTTACTCCCTGGATCTCTCAGCGTTAAAACTCTCATTTAACAAATATTTATGGGGGATTGATTAAGACTCAATTCTATCGTCTTTTACAAAAGTCCTATGAAGTACCAATGTGACGGTCTATATCCTTAGTCAAAAAAACTATATAAAATAAAATTTGTATCCTTTGCAGTGCTGAAAAAAAGAATCAGCACAGTAAACAACTCAAACGCTTAAGCTATGAAACTACAACAGCTCAGATACATATGTGAGGTTGCAAAACACAGTCTTAATTTGTCAAAGGCTGCGGCCGAACTGTACACATCCCAACCCGGGATTAGCAAACAGATTAAAGCGCTTGAAGAGGAGCTAGGCGTCGATATATTTATCAGACGAGGAAAACGATTTGTTGGTATTACTGAGCCGGGTCAAGAAATTATCAAGAAATCCCAGGCTGCGCTGAGCGAATTAAGCAATTTAAAAACGATAGGCAGCGAGTTCTCGAAGGAGAAATCAGGGAGCTTAACTATTGCGACAACGCACACTCAGGCGCGATATGCCCTTCCTAGCATCATAAAACTATTTCGCGAAAAATATCCTCAAGTACGACTATCACTCTACCAAGGTAGTCCGTCACGCATAGTTGAAATGGCTTGCTCAGGAGAGGCAGACATTGCCATAGCCACAGAGGCGACGTCTTTAACCAAGGACCTCGCAATGCTTCCTTGCTATCAGTGGAATCGTTGCGTACTGACTCCGCCTCGACACCCTCTCTTGAAAAGTAAAAACCTTTCTTTGGAAGAGATTTGTTCGTACCCGATTATCACATATGATTTCACACATACGGGTCGCCCAATCATCAAACAAACCTTTGAAGCAAGCGGCTTGGAACCAGATATCATATTGACAGCCGTAGATGCGGATGTGATTAAAACGTATGTCGAGCTCGGGCTTGGCATTGGAATTGTTTCTATGATGGCTTACGACCCAGTGCGAGATACTAAAATCAGAGGCATGGATGCCAGCCATCTATTTGAGCCCAGCACAACCGGCATTGGCATTCGAAAAAACACCTACATGCGCGGTTATATTTATGATTTTATATCCATGTTTGCTCCACACCTTACTCGTAGCGCTGTTGACGCCATCGTCAGTAAGCAGGTACGTTAACAACGAGAATATGCTTAACTTTAATTGGGGCGCTTTACATCCAAAAGCTCCGTTAATCGACGGCCAAAAGCTTTTAAACTAAGTATGTAAACTAATAATCCAAGCAGTATTAAGCCTAGAAGCAATCCAGCTCTTCCCCAGGAATCAAACTGTAACCACTCAATATTGAGAGAGACATAAGAAACAATCAGAGTCATTACTCCGGCCGCAACCGAACAGTCTCTGCAAACTAATATCCAGTTATTACTGATTAAAAATAACCCTCGTCTGCGTAGACCACTGATGAGCATAACGGCGTTCAACCATGCGCCTCCAGAAATTGCCAAAGCTAGACCTGCGTGTTTCACTTGATCCGGCAAAAGAAACCAGAAAATAATGTTTAGTAACTGCGTAAAAATCACGGCCTTGATGGCGATTTGCACCGGCGTCTTGGTGTCCTTGTTGGCATAAAAAACAGGGGCGAGGAGTTTAATCATCACAATGGGAACCAATCCCACGCCGTACCCCCAGAACGCGACTTGCGTCATAGAAACATCTGCGAATGAAAACTGATCTCGCATAAATAGCGTCATAAGAATAGGTTCAGATAGAGCGACCAACCCCAACACGCTCGGTATAGAGATAACCAACATTAGGGTTAAACCCCAATCTAGAGTGGTTTGATATTCATCTTTTTTGCTGTTTGCGACCGAAACAGATAGTGCCGGCAAGATTACAGTAGCCATCGCTACGCCTAGCAATCCAACTGGCAACTCCATTAATCGATCCGCATAAGTTAACCAACTCACACTGCCTGTTTGCATTCTAGACGCTATATTTGTATTGATAACCAAAGAAATCTGAGCTGCGGAGACTCCCACTACGGCAGGTGCCATTCTCTTCAAAATTTGGATAACTCCTGAGTCAGTAGGATTCCAATGGAATTTTGGCCAAAGTTTGAGCCGCAATAAAAATGGAATTTGAAATAAGAGCTGAGCAGCCCCCCCCATTAGGATAGCTAGACCCAGCGCCATAATCGGTGGGTCAAAAAAAGGTGTCAAATAAATTGCCGAACCAATAAAGCTGATATTTAACAGCGCCGGAGTAAACGCTGGAACGGCAAAGCGACCCCAAGTATTTAGAACGGAAGCAAAAAGACTCGTCAAAGATATGAATAATAAATAGGGGAATGTAAAACGAATTAAATTTGTCGTTAACTCAGCCTGATCACCCGCATCGTTAAATCCAGTCGCAATCACGTAAACGAGGTAAGGCGCGCAAAGTACACCAAGTATTGAGATCACCAGAAGAAGCACCGAGAGCAAACTGGCAACATGGCCAATCAACAATTTAGCTCGCTCATCACCCTCACGCTCACGATATTCCGATAAAATAGGAACAAAGGCTTGCGCGAAAGCGCCTTCAGCGAAAAGCCTTCTCAACAAATTAGGAATGCGAAAAGCAACGAACAGTGCGTCGGTCGAAGCGCTGGCTCCAAACTTCGCCGCAACAACCATTTCCCTGACTAAACCGAGGATGCGAGAAACCAGAGTAAAGAAACTAATAACCGATAAAGACTTAAACAAACCCATGATTTTAAATAATTTCTAGGCGTTGGCGCACTCAATGTGAGTTGCATACCGCTTCACTTCCTTACCTTATCAGTTTTTCCTCCCTTAATCGTATAAAAATTTAACCAATATTGCGTAAACACGCAGGCGAGGTTATACTCTTTCTCTTTTCATTAGCCGCCAAGCGGGACCAAACAACATGCCAAATATTGCATCAGCCAAGAAGCGGGCTCGTCAAACCGTCAAACTAAATGCTCACAATGCTTCCTTAAGATCAGAGCTTCGAACCATGATCAAAAAAGTTCGAAAAGCAATAGATGCTGGTGACAAAAACGTCGCCGTAACCACATATGCAAACGCTCAGAGTAAAATTGATTCAATTGCGGACAAAAAAATAATTCATAAAAATGCAGCTGCTCGGCATAAGAGTAAACTTTCTCGTGCAATCAAAACGATGAGCTAACAATTGATGGTGGATTATTTGAAAAACCCGCAGCTGGTCCTGCGGGTTTTTCATTTGAGGCTATGTTGCTTAAAGAAATAAAGAGAAAAAGCAATATTTTTTAAAAATTTAAGGAGCTGACTAAGGAATAACTATGCGCCATGTCATGAAAACGTATGGGAGAAAATCAGTCGCATTTACCCATGGGGAGGGCGCCTGGATTTTTGATACGACGGGCAAGCGTTATCTTGACGCACTCTGTGGAATTGCAGTAACTGGGTTAGGCCATAGTCACCCAAGGGTCACAAAAGCGATCCAAGATCAGGCAAACACTTTAATTCACTGCTCGAATCTTTATCAGATTCCAGAGCAAGAGTCACTAGCAATTAAGCTGTGTGAGCTCTCCAACATGGATACTGTTTTTTTCTCCAATTCAGGTGCTGAAGCAAATGAAGCCGCCATAAAACTGGCCAGATTGTACGGACATAAACAAGGAGTAGAAAAACCCGTCATTATTGTCACCGAACAGTCGTTCCATGGCAGAACAATGGCTACGCTTTCAGCTACTGGAAACCGTAAGGTCCAAGCAGGCTTTGAACCTCTATTGTCAGGCTTTGCAAGAGTGCCATTTGGAGATGTTGAAGCAATACGCCAAGTTGCCCTCAATAATAAAAATGTGGTCGCTATTTTTGTGGAACCTATTCAAGGCGAAGGTGGTATTCAGATACCTCCCCCCTATTACCTGAATGCGCTCAGACAGATAGCCGACGAAGAAGATTGGCTTATGATGGTGGATGAAGTCCAGAGCGGCATGGGGAGAACAGGCGCTTGGTTCGCCCATCAACATAATAAGATCATTCCAGACGTAATGACACTGGCAAAAGGTTTGGGTAATGGCATTCCCATCGGAGCGTGTCTCGCGCGCGGAAAAGCCTCAGAAACTTTAACGCCAGGTACTCACGGTTCTACTTTTGGCGGAAACCCGCTTGTCAGCCGTGCCGCTATGGCAACCATTGAAGCAATCGAATTAGATGGTTTAATTGACCGTGCGACTTTTATTGGTAATGCAATTACTCAAGGCCTCGCAAACAATCTTAAAGACTTAGATTCTGTTATCGAAATCCGAAATAAAGGTCTTATGATTGGCATTGAACTGGACCGAAGATGCACACCCATCATTGACCTCGCCCTTGAGGCCGGATTACTGCTAAACGTAACCGCTGATAAAATCGTTAGACTTTTACCACCTTTGATCCTTGACGATGAACAAATACAACTTCTAGTGACTACACTCTCTTCAGTCATCAAACAGTTCCTTAACGAACCCAAATGAAAGAACTAAAACATTTCCTGAAATTTAGCGATCTCAATCAAGATGAACTCAAGTACCTGTTTAATCTAACTAGGGATATCAAGCAAAAATACAAAGCATTTGAGCCGTGTACAACGCTGCAAGATAGAACTTTGGTCATGATCTTCGAGAAAAACAGCACCAGAACCCGTCTATCCTTCGAGCTTGGCATGAGTCAACTGGGTGGAAGTTCGGTCTATCTGAATACCAAAGATTCTCAGCTCGGAAGGGGTGAGCCCGTCGCTGATTCAGCTCGAGTGATTTCCAGAATGTGTGATCTAGTCATGATCCGCACATTTGAACAAGAGATGATTCAAACATTTGCTCAGCACAGCACTGTTCCAGTAATCAACGGCTTAACCGATCAACATCACCCCTGCCAAGTTATTGCAGATATTTTTACATTTATAGAGAAAAACGGCTCAATAAAAGGTTCAACAGTAGCTTGGGTTGGAGACTCCAATAACATGTGTAACAGCTGGATTGAAGCTTCAGAAATACTTGATTTTCATCTGCATATATCCTCACCGCCAGGATATAAACCTAAAGACTTAAGTCATTTTAAACATGTAAAATTTTTCACAGATCCTGAGGCAGCCGTCCATCACGCTGACTTGGTAACAACGGATGTATGGGCTAGCATGGGCTTTGAGGAAGAAACAAAACTTAGGAGACATGCGTTTCAAGGCTGGCAGGTTAACAGTTCGCTAATGGCGCAGGCATCTAAGGATGCCCTCTTTATGCATTGCTTGCCTGCTCACAGAGGAGAGGAAGTATCCGCAGACGTCATCGATGGGCCACAAAGCGTTGTATGGGATGAAGCGGAAAATCGCCTGCATGTGCAAAAGGCGCTCATGGAATTTTTACTGCTCGGGGTAGTCGTAAGTTGAGACAAGTCAATTGACGCTCATTGAGGACTTCAATAGGTCTCTCGACTGATGTATCGTATGACTTGGTATGTCTTAATCTCTGAAATTTAACCAAGGAAAAACTCAACATGCTTAGACTTTTTGTTAGTATCACGATGTTAATTTTTGGCGCTTTTTCGGCTCATGCTAATGACCATGACATGAGGACTATTGCAGACGAGAATGGGTGCAAAGTTTATAACCCCATGCCCCAACAGGGTGAATCCATCAGTTGGGATGGGAGTTGCACGAATGGATTTGCCAATGGTTCAGGTACACTGCGGTGGTTTATAAATGGACAGCTCAAGGAGCATTTTGTAGGTGATATTCTTGATGGATGGGCTGAGGGGGAAGGTATGTATACCTCCCACGATGGCACTCAATACGATGGAACTTGGGTTCGCAGTCAACAGACTGGAAGAGGTATTCAATTGAATCCTGATGGAAGTGCGTATGATGGCGAATGGCTCAATGGCCGTCCTCATGGAAGGGGGCAACTCAGAACGCCGAGCGGAGAAGTATTCGAGGGCGAATGGCGTAATGGCGAACCGGTAGGCCAACCTGATGGCAGACGAATTTAAATTATTATTGAGCGAAAAGAGCGTATGGACAAAGTTGATAAAATTGTTTTAGCTTACTCTGGCGGTTTAGATACATCAGTCATTCTTAAATGGCTACAAGAAACGTACGAGTGTGAAGTGGTTACATTCACGGCCGACCTTGGCCAAAAAGAGGAGGTTGAGCCCGCTCGCAAGAAAGCCAAAGCTGCCGGTGTCAAACAAATTTTCATAGAAGACTTAAAAGAAGAATTTGTACGTGACTACGTGTTCCCCATGTTCCGAGCGAACACAGTTTACGAGGGCGAATATCTTCTCGGTACCTCTATAGCAAGGCCTTTAATTGCAAAAAGACTAGTCGAAATAGCAAAGCAAACCGGAGCTGATGCTATTTCTCATGGCGCTACAGGAAAAGGAAATGATCAGGTTAGGTTCGAATTGGGTGCCTATGCACTCATGCCAGACGTCAAAGTAATCGCGCCGTGGAGAGAATGGGATTTGTTATCTCGAGAAAAGCTCATTGCTTATGCCGAAAAACAGGGAATCCCAGTCGACTTTAAGAAGAAAAAAGGAGCTGCGCCCTACTCAATGGATGCTAATCTACTTCACGTTTCCTACGAAGGTGGGGTTCTTGAAGACCCGAATGTCGCTCCAGAAGAGAGCATGTGGCGAATGACAATCTCCCCTGAAAAAGCGCCGAATCGTGGGGAAAATGTACAGTTAACGTATAAAAGCGGCAATATCGTGGCTATAAACGGTAAAAAAATGTCTCCCGCTAATGTGCTAGGAGAACTCAATAGGCTCGGCGGTAAACATGGCGTAGGCCGACTCGATTTGGTAGAGAATCGATATGTGGGTATGAAGTCTAGGGGTTGCTACGAGACTCCGGGGGGAGCCATTATGTTGAAGGCTCACCGCGCCATTGAATCAATAACACTCGACCGAGAAGTGGTAGCGCTGAAGGATGACCTCATGCCGCGCTACGCGAGATTAATTTATAACGGATATTGGTTCAGTCCAGAAAGGCTCCTAATTCAAAGTCTAATTGATGAATCTCAGCTGCCGGTTAACGGATCGGTAGACTTAAAACTCTACAAAGGCAATGTTCAAGTTTTAGGACGAAAATCCATTCGGAACTCATTGTTCGATGGGCGTATTGCGAGTTTTGAAGATGACAAAGGTGCCTATAACCAGGCTGATGCCGAGGGGTTTATCAAACTTAATGCACTTAGGCTAAGGATAGGTGCAAAACAAAATTTAAAATTGAACAAAAATAAAATATGACCACGATTGCTGTAGTAAAAAAAAATAATCAAATAGCGATCGCAGCGGACACCCTTACAAAGTGGGGTTCAGGTAAAGAGAGTGCAAAATATATTCATAACTCAGGAAAAATTATTCAGGTGGGAGATAACTTTATCGCTGTCACAGGTAACGCAACCTTTAAATTAATCCTAACAGAATATTTTCATGAGACATCTGATGAGATTGCACTTCGGTCTATCGAAGAAATCTTTAGTACGTGGAATAAACTGCATTTAAAGCTCAAAGAAAAATACTTTCTGATACCTGAGGAAGATAAGGAAGATGCGATTGAATCATCCAGAATGGATGTGCTGATTGCAAACCCATTCGGCATTTTTGGAGTATCAGGACACCGCACAGTTCAGGAATTCACTCGCTTTTACTCTTATGGGAGTGGCAGCGATTATGCACTTGGTGCCATGTGGTCTATGTACGAGTCCTCGGAGATCAGTGCCGAAAAAATTGCAAGGAAGAGTATAGAAGCTGCAGCCGAATTTGATGACGGAACTGGGCTCCCGGTAGACTCCCATGAAATTAATTCAATTAAATTAAATTAGGATCACTCATGCCATCATTCGATGTAGTCACGGAGGTTGATAAGGTTGAATTGAGAAATGCAATTGACCAATCTAATAAAGAAATAAGTAACCGTTTTGATTTTAAAGGCTCTGATGCACGAATAGAGCTATCCGAGAATCAAGAGATAACAGTCTTTGCTGATGACGACTTTAAAATGAGTCAAGTCTACGACTTGATGATGGGAAAGATGACAAAAAGAGAAATTGATATTCGAAGCCTTACCAAGCAAAAACTAGAAAAAATAAGTGGTGACAAAGTAAAACAAATCGTGACCGTGCTTTCCGGTATAGACAAAGAATTAGGGAAAAAAATCATTAAAGCAGTAAAGGACAACAAACTGAAAGTTCAAGGCTCAATTCAGGGTGAAGTTGTACGTTTCTCAGGTACTAAACGGGATACGCTTCAAGAGGTAATTTTATTACTTAAAAATGAAATTAAAGACGTACCCCTACAGTATAAAAACTTTAGAGATTAACCCCTAATTTTTCACAATCATCGCATACGCTGAGTGATTATGGATTGACTCAAAATTTTCTGATTCAACAACATAGGAATCAATTCGACCAATCGCATTTAGCGCAGTTGCTACATCTCGCACCATATCTTCGACAAATTTTGGATTGTCGTAAGCTTTCTCGGTGACATATTTTTCATCTGGTCTTTTCAATAGACCAAATAATTCACAGGATGCCTGCTCTTCCGCCACACCAATCAACTCCTCAATCCAAACATGCGCGTTGGTCACGGCAGAAATAGTGACATGCGATCGCTGATTATGAGCGCCATAGTCTGAAATCTTCTTTGAACAAGGACACAAGCTGGTTACAGGAACAACCACCTTCATCTCTAACTTGTAATCCCCTTTAGTAACCTGCCCTTTAAATGTCACCTCGTAATCAGACAAACTTTTTACTTTTGACACAGGTGCAGATTTTTGAAGAAAATATGGGAAGGTCATTTCAATATAACCGGAATCAGACTCTAATCGATCTAACATTGTTCGGAGAATGGCTTCAAACGACTCAACAGATATTTCACGTTCTTGCTCGTTAAGAATCTCAACAAAACGGGACATATGGGTCCCTTTGAAATTGTGCGGAAGCTCGACATACATATTAAACATCGCGATAGTGTGCTGTATGCCTTCTGACTTATCCCCAACTTTAACGGGGTGACGAATCGCCTTGATCCCCACTTTATCAATAGCCAAATGTCGACCATCAATAGAATTTTGAACGTCAGGGATACTTAAATCTGTTGGTGAATTCATTGCTAATGCCTTGCTTTAAAAGGTTATATAAATTATACCTCAATCGAAATCTATACTTGTAGAAACTGACTTATTCCATACAAGCCTTAATTTGATCATAGATACCCTGTTCGTCTAAACCACACTCCGTAAGTAATAAATCCGTGTCTCCATGCGTCACGAATTTGTCTGGCAATCCAATCCGCAAGACCTTTAAATCTTTTTTTTCTAAGGCCTCACAAACCGCTGAACCACCCCCTCCCATCGAGACCCCATCCTCTACGGTCACGATGACTGAATTTTGTTCTGCTATTGTTCGGACCATATGGACATCCAAAGGTTTCACAAATCTCATATCCACAACAGTTGCATTTAATTGAGCCGCAACACGTAGTGTAATTTCAAGAAGCGGTCCAAACACGAGAATAGCGACCCCAGCATTTCCCTCTTTGACTAGCTCTGCTCTACCCATCTGGACCACTTGTCTATCACTATGAGTAGCAACAAGAGCATCGCCTCTTGGATATCTGACCACGGCTGGCCCGGGGTGTTGATAAGCCAAATTCAACATATGTACGCATTGAGTTGCGTCACTCGGCGTCATGACCACAACGTTGGGAATACACCGAAGATAAGCCAAATCAAATGCACCGTGGTGGGTTGGCCCATCAGCCCCGACCAACCCACTGCGGTCTAACGCAAAGGTTACATCAAGATTTTGTATGCACACATCATGAATCAACTGATCATAAGCTCTTTGTAAAAATGTTGAATATATCGCCAATACAGGCTTAAACCCCTCAGTCGCCAAACCTGCTGCAAATGTAACCGCATGTTGTTCAGCGATACCGACATCAAAATAACGCTCCGGATACTGTTGCGAGAACTTGACTAAACCAGACCCCTCACGCCTGTCTCTTATACACATCTCCGAGCCCACGAGACAGGCAGAAATCTCG
>OJFL01000345.1_pt1 | contig 25300 bp, 21 predicted proteins | sample 1594131 | NCBI WGS metagenome assembly OJFL01 (sample SAMN05416782, study PRJEB24817) | seawater metagenome | isolation source: Sea water | place: Canada:Atlantic | collected 2013-07 | reverse complement strand
AGATTTCTGCCTGTCTCGTGGGCTCGGAGATGTGTATAAGAGACAGGGCCAAGACGGTGCGATAAGCGCTCAGCTGACAGCTGTATCGGTGTAAGAGGGTTTTTTATCTCGTGAGCAAGCCTTTCAGCAACCTCTCCCCAGAGAGCCAACCGCTGCGCCTGAAGCAAATGAGTCACGTCATCAAAAACCACGACAAACCCTGGGAACTCACCTCCACCTAATTTAGTAGTTCGAACCAGAAGTACTTTTTTAACGTCTCCAACCATGATATCAACCTGGCACTCCCATCGTGATTCCTCCGAACCCGATAGACCCTCTGGAATGAGCGCCCTCATTGACTCTAAGCCTGCTGAATTTGATGCGCCAGAAGGCAACGCATCGCCTAATGTCTGGCCAAGAATTTGCTCGGCGCTGGGATTGTAAGCGCGCAGGTTTAAACTTTCATCAAACGTTAATACACCAGCAGATAATGTTTCCAAAATGCTCGATAAGTAAGCGTTGGCTTGCGTAAGCGCTGTCTCATGCTTCTCTGCTACGTCTTTAGCTTCCGAGAGTTGGCCGGTCATTACGCTGAATGACTCCGTCAAAAACCCTAGCTCGTCCCCGCGACTTATAGGGGCTCTTTGGCTAAAGTCCCCTTTTGCTACTGCTCGCGTTCCCGCAGCCAAAAAACCCAATGGCGCAGAAAGGCGATTACTAAACATTACCGCCATTAGCACAACACAAAGGAGCGCAAGCCCTAAAGATAAAGTTAGCGCTAACGTATATAGGCGCTGAAGACCATAGCGTGATAACGATAATTCTTGGTAATCACGATAAGCCTGTTGAACCATCGCAGCATCGCGCGCGAGCCTCTCAGGAACAAATTGTATGACTTGCAAAATTTGCATTTCTTCTTCTAGGTGATTGATGGGAATGATCACCCTTAAGAGCAAACCGAATTCCCCATCCTCCTCAATTCCAGCATAATTTTGTTGGAATTGAGCTTGTCGTAACATTGCCTGAGAGGGAGCCCGAGGAATAAAGCTATCCGCTCCAGAATTAGAAGAAGCCATTACAGCTCCAGTAGTCGTTAACAGTGTCGCCTCACTAATAGCTGCTTGGTCTCTAAGACTATCTATTGATGCTACCTGAGTCGCAGCATTTTGATATGAGAGACTAACAGCCATAGAGTCCGCCTTTCTTTGCAACTCTTCTAACCCGTTCTCTAGGTTAGCCCGCCCAAGATTTAAACCGCCCTCAAGCGCACTATCCACGCGAACATCAAACCAAGACTCAATACTGCCCGCTAAAAACTGAACTGATATCCCATACATAACCGCGCCCGGAACCACTGAGACCATTACAAATACAAGTATCAACCGCACCGTCAGCTTGGACCCAAACACACCTGCTCGGTATCGCCTGACAGTTACCAAAACTTGAGCGCCCACCAAGATCATAAGGACCACAATAAGACCAACACCAACACCGAGAAGAACCGGTAACTCATTAAAGACATCGCTGGTTGTGGTGATCTGTGTCGATAACAAATACAGAAGATAGAAACCAAAACAAAGCGAAACCGTGATGATCACGCTTAACGTTGTTTTTTTAAGGTTTTTGATATTACCCAGCTTCATCGATCCATAACCCAACGATACCAAGGCGAGGATACTTCCCACTTGTCAGACTCTAAAGCCTCCAACTGAAGTGCGCTAGGCAAGGCGCCGGCCTCTAATCTCAGGCGAACCTGAGCCTCATAACCTATATTAGGTGTCAGCTGCTCCGCATTAAATACCGCCAAATCGACAATACTTCCCGCCGCATCCAGCGCATGCTCTAAAGTGTCAAAGCTCGCGTCACGCCCCCTCAATTTATCTCGTATGAGATATTGACGAGTAAGCACGTTGTACGAAAGTCGATATGGCAGGGATGCTTCCACCACCGTTTGATCCCAAACATTCCACCTTTGTCGAATAACATTAAAGTCGAGGACAAACGGTAATGCGACTCCTTTATGAAGCGCATCCTGAATAATTGGACTTAGATCAATATTAAAAGTCGCGTCCAGAGAAAAAGTCGCGTCCTGTTTTTCCAACTTAACGGATTGGACAATGATGCCGTCAGCGACAGCGTTCATCGCACACGAATAAATAATAATCGATCGCAAAACTACTGTGATCCAATTATATCTTGTCAAAAAGTGCATGAAAAAATCCATCATGACTGTTGTTTGGAAAAATCAAATGGCCATTATGCGCCGCGTATTCGGAATCGATCTTTGCGTTCAAATGCTCGTTCAAAAACCATTCAACTTGTTTTTCATTTTCTTCGGGAAAGATCGAGCATGTCGTGTACAACAACTTACCACCCTTAGCCAGAACCTTCCAGGTTGAAATTAATAAGGCGCGTTGTTGTCGCACAAAACTATCTATGTCTTTCTCTCGTCTTAACCACTTAACGTCCGGATGTCGACGCACCACCCCCGAAGCGCTGCAGGGGACATCCAGCAAGATGCGATCATACGGCTCAGCATCCCACCAACTATGTATATTAGACGCATCGGCCACTTGTGTTGTGGCGGATAGATCAAGTCTAGATAAATTCTCTTCTACCCTCAATAATCTTGTCGGATCTTTATCAAGCGCTGTTAAATGCACATCCTCTAGCTCGAGTATATGGCACGCTTTTCCTCCTGGTGCTGAGCACGCATCAAGGACTTTGAGTCCTGGCTGCAAGTCTAGTCGACTCGCCGTTGTCTGCGCGCCCACATCCTGGACCGACACTAATCCATCAAAAAAACCGGGAATCTTATGTACTGAAACTGGCTCGTCTAAAATTAATGCCGCATCCGCAACAATGTTGTCTGGTCGCCACCAACCCATTTGCTGTTGTTCTAATGTTTTCAAATATTGTTCTAGGGAAATGCGACGCGTATTTACTCTAAGCGCGAGGTTCGGATGTTTAAGGCTCGCTGCAAATATCTCAGCGGCATAATCAGGGTGGTCATAACGTAACTTGTCTATCCACCAAGCTTGATGTTGCAGACTTGCCTCATCGTCTTTTGCTGCGACAGCTCTAATATCTTCTCGCTGCCTAAGATAATTTCGCAGAACGCCGTTAACCAAGCCCGACAGCTTTTTGAATCCCAATTGTTTAGCCGCGGAAACGGATGCATTTACCACAGCATGGTCAGCCGAGCGAGTAAACTCAATCAAATACATCCCAACAAGAAGCAAATTAACAAGACCATTTGGTCTCTTAATAACCAACTGATCGAGCGCGAACTCCAAATATCCTAAATAACGCAGAGCACCGTAAACCGTATTTTTTACTGCCGCCTGGTCCGCCTTCGATTCTATTTTCCCCAACTCTTGAGGAAAAACGGTCTTAAGACTCTGACCTAACTTGACTCTCGTCACGCATGCTTGAGCGATAAGTTGAATGTCGATCATGATTCGACGCTATTTAAATTCATTGCCAATTTTTAGTCTGATGGCTCCAACATATTCAGCTGATGATGATTTTTTTCGGCCCGGCCTTTGAATAACTAGGATTTTTAACGATCCGCGGCCACAAGCAACGACAAACCCGTCTTGCGCTAGCGCAATCACTTTACCCGGGTCACCTAGCGAACCCTCTTGATCCAAAACCATAGTTTCCCAAATTTTAATTCGGCTCTTTTCAAAAAAAGTATGTGCTCCTGGAACAGGGTTCATAGCACGCACTAATCTGTCTATCTCTTCGCTGGAAACAGACCAATCAATCAAAGCATCATCGTTATTTACTTTGTGCGCATATTTAACCAGAGGCCCCTCCTGTTGACTTACCGGTTCTCGGCCAGGCAACTTCGACAGTGTATCAATAAGCGCCTTTGCACCAAGTTCAGCCAACGTATCATGTAATGATTTAGCCGTGTCATTAGCCTTAATTGGAATGCGACACTCTGAAAAAACAGGGCCGGTATCTAAACCTTCTTCCATTTGCATAATACAAACCCCAGTTTGTTCATCGCCAGCCATAATCGCTCGTTGAATCGGAGCCGCCCCCCTCCATCGTGGTAACAGTGATGCATGTACGTTGATACATCCCAATGGAAATACACTAAGTATTGACTTGGGCACTATCTGTCCAAATGCAACAACAATCATTACATCCGCATTTTCTCGATGAATTCTCTCGAAGACATCGGGAGATTTTAAAGATATCGGTTGATACGTATTGATACCAAGGCTTATAGCGGTTTTTTTGACCTCGCTAGGCATCATCAGCATACCTCGCCCCGCTCGTCGATCGGGCTGGGTAATAACTAATGGTATTTTATAACCAGCTTCTACAAGAGCCCTGAGACTGACAGAGGAAAACCCAGGGGTTCCAGCAAAAATTATATTCATAATACCTCTTGATAATCGAGGTTTTGTTGCTGCTTTTTTAATTTTTTAATAATGCGTCCTTGCTTAAGCCGAGATAAGTATTCCACAAAAACCTTCCCATCTAGGTGATCGATTTCATGTTGAATACACACAGACAATATCCCCTCAGCATCTAAATCAAATTCTTCACCCAATTTATCTAATGCTCGAACTTTGACTCGCTCAAACCGCTCAACTCGATCAAAAACACCAGGGACACTTAAGCAACCTTCTTCAAAAATTATAGTGCCCTCTTTTAGTATTATTTCTGGATTGATTAGGACTAAGAGATCATCCCTTGATTCAGAAATATCAATCACAATAACCCTCTCTTGGACATTAACCTGTGTCGCAGCGAGGCCGATGCCCGAGGCAGCGTACATGGTGTCACTCATATCTTCGACAAGCTTTTGAATCCTATCTTCAATCTTGGCTACTGGTTTTGCCGAATCGTGTAACCTTTCATCAGGATATTGCAATATATTTAGAATGCTCATTTATTTCAAAAAAAATTAACAGTAAAGACAGTAAAGAATAGATACGCTGAATTTCATATTTTAACAACATCATTGCTTTTATTAGATTCTATTTAAATTTAAAGCCATACCTTTCAATGATACTAAGATGAATCGACGTTTATTTATCTTCCATATATTGACTCCAAGTTTGCGATAGGACATGCTCTTAAAGCTAGATAAAGATATCGTTTAGGTCCGATAAACGGGAACTTAATAAACGATCCAACAACTAAGGAATTATATGTTCGACATACTATTTTATCTCGTCGAGAACTTCTTTCCGCACGGTACGCTCCCGGATAACGAAACAATCACACGCAGACTTTCTGATGCGGGTTTTGAAGATGAAGACATCTCCGAGGTTCTGGGCTGGTTACGTGGGTTTAGCTCATGTGAAGACCCCAGCGCCTATCGAGGAAACCTCGAGACGATCGATGGGTTTAGGGTTTTTTCGCCTGAAGAAATTAATGGTCTATCGACAAAAGCTCGTGGCTTCTTAACGTTTTTAGTGGAATCCGAACTAATTTCAGCTAGCCAACGAGAAATAATTATCGAGCGGGTCATTGCCCTGTCTGAATCTCAAGTAGGGGTTGATGAAATAAAACTTATCGTATTATTGGCGTTATGGCACCAGCAAGAGTCCATCGACGGAATGATGCTGGACCTGCTGGCTGCTCGCGATGAGTCTAGCTTGCAATAAATCTTATTGATTTGGCGTAAACCGCTAAGTCTTGTATGATCCCGCCAAAACCTTATCGGTAAATCATGGCTCAAAATCTTCTCATAGTCGAATCTCCGTCGAAAGCAAGCACACTCAAGAAATACCTAGGTGCAACATTCGACATCCTCGCATCTTATGGACACGTTCGAGACCTTCGGGCCAAAGAGGGTGCTGTTGATACGGAAAATGGCTTCGTACTTGACTACGAATTAGTCGCTAGAAACAAAAAACACGTTGACGCAATTAGTAAAGCCGTTAAACAGGCCGACACTATTTATTTAGCGACTGATCCGGATAGAGAAGGTGAAGCCATAGCCTGGCACCTAGCGGAAATTCTTCACAACAAAAAACTATTAAAAGGCAAATCTCTGAAACGAGTTGTCTTTTATGAGATAACCGAATCTGCTGTTCAAGAGGCCATAAACAAGCCCCGAGATATTGCGATGCCACTAGTTAATGCACAGCAAGCCCGGCGGGCGCTAGACCATCTAGTTGGTTTTAATTTATCGCCAATTTTATGGCGAAAAATCGCTAGGAATTTATCTGCGGGTAGGGTTCAGAGTCCGGCTCTCCGATTGATTGTTGAGCGGGAACAAGAGATAGAACAATTTGATAATGAAGAATACTGGTCTATCCATCTAAAAACCGCAAAAGGAAAACAATCTTTTGAAGCAAAGCTGGCCACCTTTAAGGATAACAAAGTTGAACAATTTTCGTTTCGATCGGAAACAGAGCAGCTGGCTGCAATTGAGGAAATAAAAAATGCTTCAAACGCCACTTTAACGGTCTCTAGAGTTACCCGAAAGCCTAGATCGCGATCAGCTGCTGCGCCCTTTACAACATCGACCCTACAGCAAGAAGCCGTTCGAAAACTTGGCCTGACCGCTAGGTCTACAATGAGTGCCGCTCAACAGCTATACGAAGGTATTGATATGGGTGGATCGCTTGAGGGCCTGATAACATATATGCGTACAGATTCAATGGCACTGTCGGTTGACGCTATCAGTGACATAAGAAAATATATCTCTAGCAATTTCTCGGCTAATTATCTTCCTACAAAGCCTGTCGTCTATAAGACTAAATCAAAAAATGCTCAGGAGGCTCACGAAGCAATACGTCCAACCTCAATCAGCCGAACTCCAGAATCTTTAAGACCGTTTCTTAGGGCAGATCAAGCCGCCCTTTATGAAATGATTTGGAAACGTACGGTCGCCTCCCAAATGTCTGCAGCTAAATTTGACACGACTAGCGTAGACCTAGAAGCAAAACCAACAGGGACAATATTTCGAGCTAATGGGCAAATACTAGTTTTTCCGGGTTTTATGTCCGTTTATCTGGAGGGTGCTGATGACGCTGTAGCAGAAAACGAGTCCAAACTTCCAGAGCTGTCTGAAAAAGACAAACTATCTATTGAGAATATTTTTGGTGAGCAGCACTTTACCCAGCCGCCACCTCGTTATTCTGAGGCAAGCCTAGTCAAAACCTTAGAGGAATATGGTATTGGCCGACCATCTACCTACGCAAACATTATCTCGACCCTTGTGGAAAGGGGTTATACCGTTTTAGATAAAAAACGATTTAATCCAACTGATGTTGGGCGTATCGTTAATAATTTTCTAACCACTCATTTTGATGCCTACCTGGATTATAGCTTTACAGCTGACTTAGAAGCAGAATTAGATGAAATATCTGATGGGAAACTTGATTGGGTAAAAGTCATAGGTAAATTTTGGAAATCATTTGGTAAACAAATAGAAACAAAATCTGGAGCCAGTAGAGGTATCCCGTTGCCCGGCGCAGAGACTCCGATTCGTGCTTGGAAAGCGTTTTCTAGACAAATTACAACATCAGAATGGACAGAACAAAAGAAACCGGAAGAATGCCCAAAATGCTCTAGCCCTGTTCTTCTTCAAAACAGTTCAAGAGGGCTTTTTGTAGGGTGTAGCGGATATCCAAACTGTGATTTCACAGAGCCATTCGGAACAGGCCCAATTCAAAAAGAACCGCTTTTGCTCGGTCAGGATCCCAATTCTTCACAGCCTATTTTTTTGCTAAGCGGGCCCTACGGGCCGTATGTGCAAATTGGGGAGACACCCGCTCCAGATTCAAAAGAAAAAAAACCAAAACGCGGTACGTGGCCAAAAGATGCGCCGTTTCCTTTTGAGGCAAGTGATGAAGCTTTTGCTACAGCACTCAAAGCACTCAGTTTACCGCGAAGCATTGGTCTTCACCCCGAAACCCAGAAAGCGGTGGAAGCAAACATCGGGCGCTTCGGGCCTTACCTCAAACATGATGGCGGATTTAAATCTATACCTAAGACCGATAGTGTGTATGACATTAAATTAGATCGTGCTTTAGAATTACTTGCTCAAAAAGGAACATCCAGTGGTCGGGCCTTAGGAGATCATCCCAACGACAAGAAGCCTATCTCAGTTAGAAGTGGTCGCTATGGACCATACGTTAAATGTGGCACTGTAAACGCAACCATTCCAAAGGAATTCGACCCAGATACCATCACGCTTGATGAAGCGGTTGTATTAATCAACCAAAAAATAGAAAAAAGTCCGCAAAAAGCCAAGTCTAAAAAACCGGCAACTAAAAAACCGGCAACTAAAAAACCGGCAACTAAAAAACCGGCAAGTAAAAAACCAGCGGCTAAAAAACCAGCGGCTAAAAAACCAGCTTAAACATCTAAGTTTCTAGCCCTAAGAGCGTTTGTTTCAATAAATGCTCGTCTAGGCTCGACCATATCACCCATCAATGTTGTAAAAATGGCATCTGCTGCTATGGCATCCTCTACCCTCGTTTTTAACAGAATACGTGCTGTAGGATCCATTGTTGTTTCCCATAACTGATCTGGATTCATTTCTCCCAAACCCTTGTAGCGTTGGACACCAATAATTCGCTTTGCGTCATCAAGCAACCAATCTAATACTTCTTTGAAATTGTCTGCTATATGTTCCCGATCTTTTCTTCGAACAATTGTTCCCTCTGTAAACATATCTGCGGTTAATTTCGACGTTGCAAGCAGCTGTCGATATTCTCCGCTCGTAACAAAGGCCTCATCAATTAATGTCTCATATTCATTGCCATTAGTGAGACGAATTATTTTAATAGCACACGTTACCCTTCCATTTTCATCTGGTTCGCCATCCATTAGTTCCACACGTTGTCCACGGAGTGAATCCGATATCTTATTTATTGTTTCTTTTGCTTCAATAGCATTGCCAATATTTATCTCTAAGCCGTTTAACACCGCGTTCAACATCGTTCGATCATATCTATAACTTAGTCGATCTACGATCGCTTCTGCTGCTATATAAGACCGAGCAATTTCCTCTATTGCCTCAATAGAGATGTTTTTACCATCGCTGCCGCTTACCTCAGCATCTTTGAGTGCGACAGATAAAGTGTAATCTTTAAGCTCTTGGTCATCTTTTAAATACCGCTCATCTCTACCAAGTTTCACTTTATATAGCGGCGGTTGAGCAATGTAGATATGGCCACCCTCTACCAATTCAGGCATTTGCCGATAGAAAAAAGTTAATAATAACGTTCTGATATGCGACCCATCAACATCAGCGTCGGTCATAATTATTATTCTGTGATAACGAAGCTTACTTGGGTCATAATCATCTTTTCCAATCCCTGTTCCTAAAGCGGTAATTAGAGACGTTATTTCTGTTGAAGATATAAGCTTCTCGAATCTCGCTTTTTCTACGTTTAGAATCTTTCCTTTGAGCGGCAATATCGCTTGAAATTTTCGGTCTCTACCTTGCTTCGCAGACCCTCCAGCTGAATCTCCCTCTACTAGATAAATCTCAGAACGCGCTGGATCCTTTTCTTGGCAATCTGCTAATTTACCAGGCAAGCCTAAACCATCTAGTACGCCTTTCCTCCGGGTCATTTCTCGCGCTTTTCTTGCTGCTTCACGAGCTCGAGCCGAATCAATAATTTTTCCGACTACCGTTTTAGCATCCACTGGATTTTCTAATAACCAGTCTGTTAGGCCTTGCGAGATTGCTTTCTCTACAACAGGTCTACATTCTGGTGATACTAGTTTGTCCTTTGTTTGTGAAGAAAATTTTGGGTCTGGCACTTTGACCGAAAGTACGCAAGTTATACCCTCCCTCATATCTTCTCCTGTTGTGTCTACTTTGGCTTTTTTAGCAAAGTCATTGGCTTCTATATATTGATTTAACGTCCTCGTCATAGACGTTCGGAGTGCGGCTAAGTGAGTGCCTCCGTCTCGTTGTGGAATATTATTAGTAAAACATAAAACTTGTTCCTGATAAGAGTCATTCCATTGAATTGACGCTTCGGCAGTAATCCCATCAATCTCCAAACTAGTATGAAAAATATTTTTATGTAATACGGATTTGTTCTTGTTTATGTACTCTACAAACCCGCTCACTCCTCCGTCATAACTGAAGAGCTCGTTTCGTCCAGTTTTTTCATCGTTTAATTTAATATTTACGCCATTGTTTAAAAAAGAAAGTTCTCTTAGGCGTTTTGCTAATATTTCATAATGAAATTCAATGCTTCCAAATACCTCTACACTTGCCAAAAAATAAATTTTTGTACCTGTTTTCTGGCTGTTTCCCATTCGCTTTAATGGGTTATCTGGCGCTCCATCCGAAAAAGACATCTCGTGCTCAAATCCATCTCGGCATATAGTTAGCGTTAATTTAGAGGACAATGCATTCACTACTGAAACGCCAACTCCATGGAGTCCGCCCGAAATCTTATAAGAGTTACTGTCGAATTTTCCACCAGCATGTAGCACTGTCATTACAATTTCAGGTGTTGAACGACCCTCTTCATCCTCTGGGTGGACGTCAGTCGGAATTCCTCGTCCGTTGTCAGTTACCGAAACGCCTCCATCTGAGTGAAGAGTAATATTTATTTCATCACAATGCCCCGCTAACGCCTCATCAATGGAGTTATCCACTACCTCAAAAACCATATGATGTAATCCAGTCCCATCACTGGTATCTCCTATATACATCCCAGGTCGTTTTCTTACGGCCTCCAAACCTTTAAGAACTTTAATACTGCCTGCTGAATAATCTTCTTCTTGTGCCATACTTTTTTCCTAAATCCTCATTGGCATGACAACATACTGAAATGTACTATCTTCTTTTATGGTCATGAGCATGCTGCTGTTGGAATCCCCTAAAATGCAATTGACGTCTTGAACTGCTAAGTTATTCAGGCAATCTAATATGTAATTCACGTTAAAACCAATGTCTAATGGTTCTCCTTCATAACTAACTTCTAATTCTTCTTCTGCCTCTTCTTGCTCGCTATTCGAGCAGATTATCTTAAGTAAATTTTTAGTTAAAACCCAACGCACACCTCTAAATTTTTCATTAGATAAAATAGAAGCTCGTTGGAGTGCTTCTTGCAGGGTTTCTCTACCTAGAATCAAGGTGTTTTTTAATTCCGTTGGTATCACCCTTTTATAATCCGGGAATTTTCCATCTACTAATTTTGATACTAATGTTACGTTTCCGAATTTGATAGTGATCTGTGTATCGGTTATTTCAAGATCTACAGTTTCGTTATCATCGCCCAATAATTTTACTAATTCGATTACTGTTTTTCGGGGTAATATGATTTCTCTAGAAGCAGCGTTAATATTTAACGTTGTGGACGCATGCGATAACCGGTGACCATCTGTTGCTACAAGTCGCATAATATCGCCATCTAAAACTAGTAAAAGGCCGTTTAAGTAATATCGTATATCTTGTTGCGCCATGGCAAATTGTACTTTTTGCAACATATTCTTAAGTACAGTTTGTTCAAGTGTTACCGTCTGTACGGTCGCATTTTCCTTTGGCGCAATTAATGGAAAATCACTCGATGGTAATGTCTGCAAGTTAAATTTACTTTTTCCACTTTTCAATATGGCTCTATTCTCAGATGCTTCTAATGTTATTTTAGTTTTGTCTGGTAAAGCCCTTAAAATATCTAGTGTTTTTCTAGCGGAAATAGTTAAAGTTTCCCCAGCATATTCTTGATCTAGAGCAGCACTAGTAGCAATTTGTATTTCTAAGTCGGTTGCTATTACTTCTAATCTGTTGTTGGTTGCTTTTAAATAAACATTTGACAGTATTGGCAATGTGTGTCGGCGTTCTACGATGCCGGAAACCATCTGCAGTGGTTTTAACAATATATCTTTATCAATATTTAATAGTTTCATATTAAACCTTAGTAGTAATAGTAGAGACGATCGTAATTGTTTATAAGTCGAGCAACCCTATGAACCAACGCGCTTTTCTTGTATTAAAAAACAGTTGATTAACAGTGATTAGTATAAGGATTTTTTGTTGATATATATTGTCTTTTTTGGTGTTGATTGATTTATCAAATTATCGCAAACCACTTATCCACAGAGTTATGCGTTATTGAATTATCGACGCAGAATTTGTATAAGGGCATTGAAATCTCTATTTGTGTTTGTGTCAGTAGCCCTTAATTCCGCTATTTTGCGGCATGCATGCAATACGGTGGTATGGTCCCGCCCTCCATAAGCGTCTCCAATGTCTGGCAGGCTATGATTCGTAAGTTCTTTGGATAAAGCCATAGCCATTTGGCGAGGTCTAGCAATAGATCGGGTTCTTTTTTTAGAGAACATATCTGAGACTTTCAACTTATAGTAATCTGCTACGCATTTTTGTACCGAGTCCATGGTGATAAATTTTGAATTGCTAGCTAAGAGGTCTTTCAGGGCCTCTTTAGCCAAATGCACAGATATTTGTTCTTTCGTGAAGTTGGCATACGCCGTTATTCGTTTAAGCGCCCCCTCCAGTTCCCGCACGTTCGATTGGATGTGGGTTGCTACAAAAAACGCAACTTCTTCTGATAGGTTTATATTGTCAATGTCGGATTTTTTTAACAAGATAGCAACGCGTAATTCTAATTCTGGTGGCTCAATAGCTACAGTCAAACCAGAGCCGAATCGTGATACTAAACGATCTTCCATTCCGGAAATTTCTCTGGGAAATGTGTCACAAGTCATGATGACTTGTTTTTTGGATTGCGTTAATGCATTGAATAAATAGAAAAATTCTTCTTGCGTTCTAGCTTTTTTAGCAAAAAACTGTATGTCGTCTATTAACAGCAAATCCAGCGAGTGATAAAACTGTTTAAATTGTTCGAATGATTTATGTTGATATGCGCTCACAACATCAGTTACGTATTTTTCGGCGTGAATATATAAAATCTTGGCATTTGGTGTTGAGCTCGCGATTACGTTACCAATTGCTTGTATTAAGTGTGTTTTGCCAAGCCCCACGCCGCCGTATATGAATAACGGATTATAAGCAACGGCTGGGTTATCACAGACTTGAATGGCGGCGGCCCTCGCAAGTTGGTTCCCACGACCAGTTACAAAGCTTTCAAAAGTAAATGCGGGATTAAGTTGCGGGGCGCGAGTAGATTTAGCTGGTCGATGTTCAGTGGTCGATGATGTAATGGTAGGTTCAATGTTAACAGGCCCACTTATTCTATCGTACTCGATAGGCGTAGATGGTTTGATCGAGAACACAATTGATAAATTAGTCCCATGTACTTCTTTACCCAATCTGCGAAAGTCCTTGGAATAATTGTCACGAGCCCAAACGAGCAGAAAATTATTTGGCGCTATGATTACAATGTCATTGTCAATAATAGAACCGTCTAATGGTTGTACCCAAGTCTTAAATTGCTGAGCGGAAAGCACAGTTTTAAAGTAATCAAGACAGTTATCCCAAAAAACATTCATTAATATGTACGGGGTAAGAGACAAAAACTCCTATTCGAAACGAAATAGGGAGGAGCGGTTGGCTATAAAAATTAACCTCAAGCGCTTAATGTAAGATTGTATAGCATCCAAGATGACTTATCCACAGGACATAGGACTCAAGCTCAATTTGACAAGCGGATTAAAAACCGTTGTAATAGCAGGCTTTTTTATCTTTATGTTACTTGGAGAACTTGGATGAAACGAACATATCAGCCGTCCAATACTCGACGGAATAGAACGCACGGGTTTTTAGTGAGAATGCAAACGCGCGGCGGTCGGTCTGTCATTAATGCTAGACGGGCCAAAGGGAGAGCGCGCTTAAGCGTGTGATTTCTAATAAGTTGCCTCGGGCATCTCGTCTTTATGGGGTTGCTAATTACACGGGTCGTTTTAAAGTAAAATTAAGAAGCGAACACTTTATTTTACTTTTAAGAGAAAATCGCACGAATACAAGCCGTATTGGTGTGGCGTTCTCAAAAAAATACGTTCCCCTGTCTGTTGTCCGTTCGAGGGTGCGAAGGCAAGTCAAAGAGTTATTTAGGAAAAGTAGGGGCCAAATTAAGTCTACAGATGTTGTTGTAAGGGCCACGCAAAAAATATTAAAAACCGATTTGAAAGACGCCAAAAATGAGCTAAAACAGCTCTGGGTGCGGGTATTGAAATGAAACGTGCGCTCCTATTTATTATTCGATGTTATCAGTATCTGCTTTCGCCGTTATTAGTTCCTAGGTGTCGTTTCTCTCCTACCTGTTCTGAATATGCTAAAGAGAGCATCGTTCGGTATGGCTGTGTCCGGGGCCTTGGCTTAACAGTAAAGCGGCTCTGTAGGTGCCAACCATTCCACGCGGGTGGATTTGATCCCGTACCACGAATATCACACGCTAAAAGGGAATCTTGATAATGGATAGCGCGCGCATCATCGCTACGGTCGTTTTTGTAGGGGCACTTATTTTATTGGGAGATGCTTGGTTGAAGAAAGACCAATCATTAGAAGTTGATAGCGCTTTAGTTGCAACAACAGAGCAAACGATTTCAACAATCCCGCAGGCGACAATTCGTGATACGGAAGAGCGATCTGATAGCCAGCCGTTCACGAGTACGGGCGGTGCGGTTTCCAGTGACTATATATTGGTTAACACAGACGTTTTTTCGGCGAAGATCGACAAACTTGGTGCTGGCATTAAGGAGTTAGTGTTAACACAACATCACAGCAAGGATAGCAAAGCGGAAGCGTTAAAACTGTTTGAGATTGATAGGGGTAGAACTTATATTGCCGAATCGGGTTTAATTGGTGATGGTTTGCCAAATCATAATAGTTTATTCAATTCAGAGCTAAGTGAGTACTCGCTACAAACGGGTGTTGAGCGACTTCGAGTTACCTTGGTTTCGGATTCTGATGTGTCTCGGGTAGAGAAAATTTATACGTTTCACCGTGGGTCCTATGCAATCGATGTTGAATATAAAATAAAGAATAAAACGAGTTCGACCATAATTCCTAGTGCATATTTTCAATTGTTACGTGACGGCGGGGGTGCCGATGGTGACACCAAGCTACAACCTACATATACGGGTGGTGCGGTGTATTCAGAGGAAGTTAAATTTACAAAAGTAGATTTTAAGGATATGGATCGTTCCAAGGTTAAATATCCCAAAGTAGCGAATGATGGATGGGTCGGTTTTGTGCAGCATTATTTTGTAGCCGCATGGTTGCCGGAGAATGGAGTAACACGTGAAAATTTCACTAGATCGCTTGGGAATAACCTTTATGCAATGGGTTATGTGCAGGGTATATCTGAAATTGGGAGTAAGGGCACCGGTTCAGTCAGCACGCGATTGTACGCAGGGCCGCAAGAGCAAGAGGTTCTCAAAAGCTTGGCTCCAGGCCTAAACTTAGTTGTTGATTATGGTTGGCTGACTATTATTGCCGCGCCTTTATTTTGGTTGTTATCTGCCATACATGGGTTGGTTGGTAATTGGGGGTGGTCCATTGTTTTCCTTACCGTAATTATAAAATTGGTATTTTTTCCCCTATCTGCAGCCGGGTATAAATCTATGGCGAAAATGCGAGTCATGGCGCCACGTTTAAAATCGCTGAAGGAGACTTACGGTGATGACAAACAAAAATTTCAGCAAGCAATGATGGAGCTTTATCGTAAAGAGAAAATAAATCCTCTGGGTGGATGCTTGCCAATTTTAATTCAAATTCCGTTTTTCATTGCTCTTTATTGGGTTTTGCTCGCCAGCGTTGAGTTGAGGGATGCGCCATTCATTTTTTGGATTACAGATTTGTCAGCAAAGGACCCATATTACGTGCTGCCTGTTTTAATGGCAGCGAGTATGGTTGCTCAATCGTGGCTTAGTCCGGCCCCACCCGACCCTATTCAAGCTAAAGTAATGAAGATTATGCCTTTGGTTTTCAGTATATTCTTTTTCTTTTTTGCATCCGGTTTAGTGCTGTATTGGCTTGTTAATAATGTTCTGTCAATAGCGCAACAATGGACCATCACTCGGGCCATAGAGGGCAAAAAGCCCAACAATGTCAAACAGTGACACGATAGCGGCCATAGCGACCGGACCGGGTTCTGGTGGAATTGGCGTGGTTAGAATCTCGGGCGTTGGGGCTCGGCAGATCGGGGAGGATATTCTGGGAGGCTTACCGCAAGCAAGAATGGCGACACACAGGACATTTAAGAGTGCTGGTGGGGCTGCTATAGATGCGGGTCTCGCCATTTTTTTTGAAGCACCAAATTCGTACACCGGGGAAGACGTTTTAGAGCTCCAGGGACACGGTGGGCCTGCCGTATTGCGACTGTTGTTGCGGAGCTGCATAGATTCAGGGGCGCGGCTGGCCGAGCCGGGAGAATTTACTCAGCGGGCATACCTAAATGATAAACTAGATTTGGCACAAGCCGAAAGTGTTGCGGATTTAATAGGCGCTTCTTCAGCGGCCGCTGTATTAAGTGCGCATCGCTCTTTAAGCGGTGATTTTTCCAATCGTACAGAAGCGATTAAAAACGAGTTAATTGAAATACGGGTTTTTGTGGAGGCTGCAATTGATTTCTCGGATGAGGAGATCGATTTTTTAGAAGATCATTCAGTGAATGATCGGATAAAAGAGATCTCTAAGAAATTAGAGTTATTAAGAGGCCTGGCGTCACAAGGAAGCTTACTTCGAGAGGGCGTAAAGGTCGTCTTGACCGGGGAGCCGAATGTGGGCAAGTCGACTTTAATGAACCTCCTATCAGAAGAGGAAGTCTCGATCGTGACCGAGCACGCTGGAACAACGAGAGATTCAATTCAACGCCACGTCGTAATAGGCGGCGTACCTATGTTAGTGATCGATACTGCTGGCTTGAGGGTGTCAGAAGACCCTGTTGAAGCTATAGGCATTGCTAGAGCGCTTACTAATGCAGGCGATGCGGACGTTGTTCTAGAAATGAGAGCGGCCGGGATGAAGGCTCGATCGCAAACGCTATCATTGGATGTTGATGAGGCGAAAAAAATCATTGTAGTTAATAAGATTGATCTGTTGGGTGAATCAAGCCGGCTTGGAACCAAAGAGGGCATTCCGATGGTTTTTTTGTCGGCAAAAACAGGTGATGGCTTAGAGATGCTTAAGTCGGCTTTGCTGGAAAAGGCTGGGGTCAGGCGCAGTGATGAGGCGCCATTTATGGCCAGAGAGCGACACTTAAACGCGCTTGAGCGCGCGGCCGAACACGTGAGCTTAGCGTTGGTGAATATAGCTGCTATCGAACTTTGTGCTGAGGAGTTGAGAATGGCCCAAAATGCAGTGTCTGAAATTACTGGAGAATTTGTAGCCGACGATTTGTTGGGTGAAATATTTTCAAGCTTCTGCGTTGGGAAATGAAGTTGTTAACAATGTTTCACGTGAAACATGTTTAGAGGTCAATAAAGGTTAAAATGCGGTTATTGTTGCGATTAACCGAATAAGTACACTTATGTTGTTTTCAAAAAATTATGATGTTGTGGTGATTGGTGGAGGGCATGCCGGCACTGAGGCGGCCCTCGCGTCGGCGCGTTCCGGCGCTTTAACCTTGTTGCTTACACACAGCATAGAAACGCTTGGGCAGATGTCCTGTAATCCATCCATAGGCGGTATTGGTAAGGGTCATTTGGTAAAAGAAATCGATGCGCTTGGCGGAGCAATGGCTGCCGCTGCCGATGAGGCGGGCATCCATTTCCGACGACTTAATTCGAGTAAGGGGCCGGCGGTTCGAGCAACGCGAGCGCAGGCTGACCGTTCGCTATACCGGCAGGCAATACGGACTCGTCTTGAGGCCCAGTCGGGGTTAGACATTTTTCAGGGTTCTGCGGTCGATGTGTTGGTCTCGGGGGATTCCGTTACTGGCGTCCTTACCAATATTGGCTTAACCATTAATGCCAAAGCAGTCGTATTGACTGCTGGTACTTTTCTGGCGGGCAAAATTCATGTCGGCATGGAAAGTCACGAAGCAGGAAGAGCTGGGGACGCACCTTCTAATGCGTTGGCTGCCAGATTGAGGGAGCTGCAGTTGCCCGCAGGCCGCTTAAAAACCGGAACACCCCCCAGGATTGATGGCCGAACTATTGATTTTTCAGTGTTGGAAAGGCAGGACGGCGATTCCATTAGGCCGATTTTTTCATTTTTAGGATCTCGAGATCGACACCCAAGACAAATTCCGTGTTGGATTACGCACACGAATGAACAAACACACGCGTGTATTCGCGCTGGGTTGGATCGTTCGCCGATGTATACCGGTCGAATTGAGGGTGTTGGTCCGCGATATTGTCCTTCTATAGAGGATAAGGTGGTTAGGTTTTCTGAGCGAAATCAGCATCAAATTTTTCTAGAGCCAGAGGGCCTAAATACACATGAGTACTACCCCAATGGGATTTCCACGAGCTTACCGTTTGATGTGCAAGTTCAAATCGTAAACTCTATTAAGGGGTTGGAGGACGCATATATACTGCGGCCTGGGTATGCCATTGAATATGATTATTTTGATCCGCGATCGCTTAAGCCAACCTTAGAAACTAAGGCTCTTAACGACTTGTTCTTTGCCGGACAAATCAACGGTACGACTGGTTATGAAGAGGCTGCGGCACAAGGGTTGTTGGCCGGGTTAAATGCATCTAGAAAAGCACAAGGAAAAAGTGGATGGTGCCCACGGCGTGACGAGGCGTACCTGGGAGTTTTGGTTGATGACTTGATTACGAGGGGCGTTACTGAGCCTTATCGTATGTTTACTAGCCGAGCTGAGTATCGATTGAGTCTCAGAGAGGATAATGCTGATCTGAGATTGACGCCTGCCGGCCGAGATCTAGGGCTCATTGATGATCGCCGATGGGCTGCTTTTGAGCTTAAGCGTGATTTGATTGAAAAAGAGACTAGCAGATTGGAAAAATTATATGTTGGTCCCGATAGTAGCGATCAGGATGCGATAAAAACTATAGTGGGCAAAAAACTGGATCATGAATATTCCGCGATTCAATTATTGAAGCGCCCCGAGGTGAGCTATGTGGAATTGATGGGTTTGGTTGGCGTGGGGCCTGGTGTGGGTGATGAGGTTGCGGCCGAGCAAGTGGAAATTCAAGCGAAATACCAAGGTTATATTGATCGACAAAAAGAAGAGGTAACAAAAATGGCAGGGCTGGAGGGTATCCAGATACCTGAAGCAATGGATTATATAAATGTATCCGGATTGTCTACCGAGGCCAAACAAAAATTGACTTTTGGGCGGCCAAGCACGTTGGGTCAAGCAAGTCGAATTTCTGGTATTACGCCGGCGGCTATCGGTATTTTGTTGGTTCATATCAAAAGAGCAAATCAAACTTCGCAAGTAAGGGGTGACCGCCCCCGAGTGGTGGGCTGATGTCGATAAGCACTACTGCTGTTTCTTCGGCTGCATTACAAGCAATGGGTGTGGAGGTGAGTAAAAAAGAAATGGAAGCGCTTAGCGCATACTTGATCTTATTAGACAAATGGAATGCAGTTTATAATATCACTTCGGTAACGCCAAAATCTAAGTGGGTAAGTACTCACTTATACGATTCATGTTCCATTATAAGCCTGATTCCAGAAGGGTCCCTGCTTGATATTGGTACGGGCGGTGGTTTCCCAGGGCTGCCTATAGCAATTTTACAACCGCAGCGAGAGGTGTTTCTTTTAGATCGTAGCCATAAAAAAACAGCATTTTTACGACAGGCTATTATTGAGCTTGGTATAAAAAATGTGACAGTTGAGACGACTCGAATTGAGCGCTATCAGCCCGCCGCACAATTCAGTGTTATTGTTTCTCGGGCATTCAGTGAGCTAAGGTTATTCGTCCAAATGGCATCAAAATTTTGTAAGCCAGATGGAGTGTTAGTGGCAATGAAAGGACAATACCCGACTGCCGAACTGGAGGGAATTCCCGCCGCCTTGGTACGAAAAGTCACGAAGCTTCAGGTGCCGTTGCTTGACGCGGAGCGTCACGCCATTGAGCTATCCCCAGATGTTTAACGCTTGGACCATAGGGTAAATGCTGTGAGTCGTATTATTGCCGTTGCAAATCAAAAAGGTGGTGTAGCCAAAACCACAACCGCGATTAATCTTGCAGCGGGAATTTGCGCAAGCGGAAAGCGAGTCCTTTTGGTTGACTTGGATCCCCAAGGCAACGCTACCACTGGAAGTGGCCTGGAAAAATTAGAAGCGCAAGCCGGAATATACGACGTTTTGAACGAGGCTGCGACGATTATAGATGTCAAAATGTTGAGCCCAACTGCTGGTTATGACGTGTTGACGGCCAATCAGCATTTGGCCGGTGCGGAAGTAGAGTTGGTGGGTGGCGAGGGACGTGAAATGAGGCTGAAAAAGGCCTTAGATGCGGCAGCTGAAGACTACGATTTTGTCTTTATTGATTGTCCGCCGGCCTTAAGTTTACTCACGATTAACGGGCTTACGGCGGCACATTTAGTGCTTATTCCGATGCAATGTGAGTATTACGCGCTTGAGGGCCTCACCGATTTGGTCGATACGATTAAACGCATTAAGGCGCATTTAAATCCAAATCTTGAAATTGGAGGCGTCATTCGAACGATGTTTGATGGGCGTAACTCACTGTCTCAAGAGGTTTCAGATGATCTTGATAAACATTGCGGGGATAAGCTGTTTAAAACAGTGATCCCTAGAAACGTTCGTGTAGCGGAGGCGCCTGGTTATGGTAAACCTGTACTGGTTTTCGACAAGATGTCCAAAGGCGCTGTCGCTTACCAAGCATTGACAGAAGAGTTTCTTAAGAGGTTTGCTTAAATGTTAAAGGTTAAAAATTATGGCCAAAGCTAGAGGGTTGGGTAAAGGGCTGGATGCCCTTTTCACGAACGTGAAGCTGGTGGAGAGTGCCCCTAGTGAGACATTAACACTGCCAGTTAAAGCATTAAGGCCAGGACAATTTCAACCGCGCACCCTCATGGATGAAGAGGCTATTACAGAATTAAGTGAGTCTATTCGCTCGCAGGGGGTGATACAACCGCTGATCGTTAGGCTGCTCGCGAGTGGAGAGCACGAAATAATTGCTGGGGAGCGCCGCTGGAGGGCGGCGAAAAAGGCGGGTTTAGACCGGGTGCCGGTGGTTGTTAAGGAAATTGATGATAAGGCTGCCATGGCTATGGCGCTAATAGAAAATATCCAAAGAGAGGACTTAAACGCAATCGATGAAGCTCTCGGAATTAAGCGACTTACTGAGGAGTTTCGTATGACGCATGAGGCGGTTGCAAAGATTCTGGGTAAATCGAGAAGCGCGGTTACCAATCTGCAACGTTTATTGTTGTTGACTCCGCCGGTACAGGAAATGTTGCGAGAGCAAAAGATAGAGATGGGCCACGCCCGCTCATTACTCGGGGCCGATCCGGCCCGGCAGCGTGATCTGGCAAAGCGAATAATTGCGTTGAACCTTACGGTACGAGAGACGGAGAGCCTAGTCAAATCAGGAACAGCACGCTCTGACGGACCGATTAAACTCAGGTCGGGTAGTTTGAATCCTGACAAGGACACAGCAAACCTTCAGGAGCGTCTGGCTGAAACACTAGGAATCCCAGTGCGCATCCAACACAAAACACACGGGGCCGGAAAAATTACCCTTTCTTATTCAACATTGGATGAGTTAGAGAGCCTTTTGACGAAATTGCGATCGTAGAAACTCATCACCTAAAGCGTAACTGTCATTGACACCATTTCGTCAAGTCCCTAAAATAACGACCTTTTCGTGGGTTGGAACCGCTAATGGGTTCCCAAATGTATTTTCGGCATCATGAGTAAGGTCGTTTTAACAGGGTCTGTGCGCGTTTTGATTTTGCAGGCTTTAGTAATAACGGTTGTTACCGCTGGATTCTTGGGGGTCTACGGCTTTTCCGTTGATAGTAAGTCTGCGCTGGTTGGTGGCATGATTGCACTAGTACCTTCATGTTTTTATGTGTGGAGGTCCTCCAGAGTAAAGTCAAAAACCCCGCGGAGTTTGGTTAAGGCGCACTATAGGGCTGAGTCGGGCAAGTTGGCATTAACAGCAGTTTTGTTTGGTGCGGCGTTCACCCAGTTAAGCCCGATAGCAGCATTGCCATTGTTTGCCACTTATGTCGCGACTTTGTCGAGTTACTGGGTGGCGCTTTTGCTAAAAAGTTAACATTATTTTAAGAGCGACGCATGGCTACATCGGGAGTACAAACATCGGGCGAATATATTTCCCACCACTTGCAGAATCTGCACGTGGGGCAGGGGTTTTGGAGCTTGCACCTAGATACACTTATAGTGTCAGGGCTTTTAGGGTTGCTTGCTTTCGGGACGATGATGCTCTTGGCGAGAAAGGCCAGTAGCGGCATACCCACGGGAGCGCAAAATTGCGTAGAGATGGTGGTTTCGCTCGTTAATGACCAGGTTAAAGATACGTTTCACGCGAAAAGTGACTTAGTTACACCTTTGGCCATTACCATCTTTGTCTGGGTGTTTTTAATGAATGCGATGGATTTAATCCCCGTGGACTTCTTACCTTTAGTGGCGTCTTCTGCCGGGGTGGACTATCTGAAAGTCGTTCCAACTACGGATCCAAATTTGACCTTTGGGATGTCAATAGCCGTCTTTTTTATAATGATTGCTATGAATTTAAAATTTAAAGGGGTTAGAGGACTGCTCAAAGAAGCGCTAACCGTTCCTTTTGGGAAGTACTTGTTTCCAGTAAATCTACTATTTCGAATTATTGAGGATCTTGCAAAGCCAATATCTCTCGCGCTTCGATTGTTTGGAAACATGTATGCGGGAGAGATGGTCTTTATTCTCCTCGCTGTTTGGATGGGCGCATCTTACTGGTGGGTCCCAGCTGGCGTCGCACTTAGTCTTGCTTGGGCGCTCTTCCATATTTTAATAATCACTTTGCAAGCCTTTGTGTTCATGATGTTGACTGTTGTTTATATGAGCATGGCGGCCGAGAGTCATTAACCGTAATTTAATTTATTTTTAACAACTTAATATTGTACTAGGAGAGAAATATGGAACTCGCATCCGTGCTAGGTATGACAGCAATAGCAGTAGCTTTGCTAATTGGTATGGGGGCCTTAGGGACCGCCATTGGTTTTGGTATTCTTGGTGGCCGCTTTCTCGAAGGCGCTGCACGACAGCCCGAAATGATACCCACGCTCCAAGTGAAAATGTTCATTGTTGCTGGCTTACTGGACGCAGTGACCATGATTGGTGTTGGTATTGCTCTTTATTTGCTGTTTGCAAACCCATTCATCGCGATTGTTGCTGGTTAATGATTAACATAAATCGAGGTTTAAGCCGCAGGAGGCAAGCGTGAATATTAACGCAACACTTTTAGGCCAAGCTCTCTGGTTTGCTTTATTTATATGGCTAACGATGAAGTATGTTTGGCCGCCGCTTCAAAAAGCGATGCAAGACCGTCAAAAGCAGATTGCAGACGGTTTGGCGGCAGGCGAAAAAGGCAGACAAGAGTTAGCAGCGTCTGCTGAAAAGGTTAGTCAAGAGCTCCAGAAAACTAAAGAGCAGGCAATGGAGATTATTTCTCAAGCTGAAAAGCGATCGGGTGAGCTTATAGAAGAAGCAAAGAATCAAGCGAAACTTGAAGGTGAGCGAATCGTTACTGCGGCTAAGGCGGAGATTGAGCAAGAAGTCAATCGAGCTAAGGAACTTTTGCGCGCGCAAGTAGCATCGTTGGCGCTAGCCGGAGCAGAGCAAATATTGCAAAAAGAAATTAACGCGGCCGCACATGGTGACATGTTGCAACGTTTAGAGTCGGAGCTTGGTTAAAAACTTATGGCTGAAGTAATCACATTGGCTCGACCCTATGCTCAGGCGCTATTTTCGCTTGCTAAAGAGACCGCTGCCTTAAACAAATGGTCGGATTATTTAGATTTCCTTCAAAGTGTTGCTAACGACGATAACTTCCGGTCGATGATTGGGGCTCCCGATATAAAACTAGATGATATTGAAAGTATTTTTTTGACAATTTGTCGCGATCAAGTCCCCGAAGAAGCATGCAACTTCATGCAGCTTTTAGTTAGAAATGGGAGACTCTCGGTGCTCAGCGATGTAGTAAGGCAATACGAGGCGCTGAAAGCAGAAGACGAAGGCGTTGTGAGCGCAGATATTCAGTCCGCATTTGAATTGGATGACGCGCAGGTAAAGAAAATAGCGGATATTTTTTCGAAAAAACTCGATAAAAGAATTAGTCCATCGGTCACCATTGATCCGAGCTTAATCGGCGGAGTTAAAGTTCATGTGGGTGACAAGGTGTGGGATGCGTCCGTAAGAGGTCGTCTTCAACACATGGCGGTCACATTAACGAATTAATTATTAGGAGCATTGATCCATGCAGTTGAATCCATCAGAGATTAGCGAGCTGATTAAGGGCAAGATTCAAAATCTTGCATCAGGAACTGAAGCAACAACACAGGGCACCGTCGTGTCCGTAACTGACGGGATATGTCGAGTACATGGCCTTTCGGATGCGATGCAAGGTGAAATGCTTGAGTTTCCTGGAAATACGTTTGGTCTCGCGTTGAATTTAGAGCGCGATTCGGTTGGTGCTGTGGTGTTGGGCGAGTACACGCACATTACAGAGGGCGATACGGTTAAATGTACCGGTAAGATTCTTGAGGTGCCAGTAGGCCCCGAACTTCTCGGTCGTGTTGTGGATGCGTTGGGGCAGCCGATTGATGGTAAAGGTCCAATTAATGCAAAGGAAACCGATGTTATTGAAAAAGTTGCTCCAGGGGTTATATGGAGGCAATCGGTTGATGAGCCGGTGCAAACAGGATTAAAGGCCATTGACGCAATGGTCCCAGTCGGCCGAGGCCAACGGGAGTTGATTATTGGCGACCGACAAACGGGAAAAACAGCAGTAGCAATAGATACAATTATTAATCAGAAGGGTAAGAACCTATTCTGTGTGTACGTAGCAATCGGTCAGAAAGCATCAACAGTTGCTAACGTGGTTCGAAAGCTTGAAGAGCATGGCGCAATGGAATACACAGTGGTGGTTGCTGCAACAGCTTCTGAGTCAGCTGCCATGCAATTTATCGCACCTTATTCTGGCTGCACAATGGGTGAGTACTTCCGAGACCGTGGCCAAGACGCCTTAATTGTATATGATGATTTAACAAAACAAGCTTGGGCATATCGACAAATATCTTTGCTGCTCAGACGCCCTCCCGGACGAGAGGCATACCCTGGAGACGTTTTTTACCTGCACTCTCGTTTACTAGAGCGAGCAGCCCGTGTGTCAACCGGTTGGGTTGAGCGTCATACTAAAGGAGAGGTTAAGGGTAAAACCGGATCACTCACAGCGCTACCTGTCTCTTATACACATCTGACGCTGCCGACGATATGCAG
>OJFL01000342.1_pt1 | contig 25374 bp, 12 predicted proteins | sample 1594131 | NCBI WGS metagenome assembly OJFL01 (sample SAMN05416782, study PRJEB24817) | seawater metagenome | isolation source: Sea water | place: Canada:Atlantic | collected 2013-07 | reverse complement strand
CGTGGGCTCGGAGATGTGTATAAGAGACAGTTTTACAACTGATAAAGAGAGTTTTCTGGCGCAGGTTCGCGAAGGAAAAAATAGCCGGTTTGAACAAGCCATATCAGGCCCTAACGTATGGACGATGGAGCAGTCGAAGGAGAATGCGTTCTGGCTAGGTACAAACAGGGGCTTGTACGAGCTGAGTAAAAAAGAAGGCAGGTGGACTTACGAGCATATTCTTGAGCCCAACAACGGTCGCTCGGCATTGTCAGATAAGAAAATTGCTGCAATAGCAACAACCAGTGATGGGAACCTTTGGCTTAGCAGCATATTTGGTGGAGCTTTGCATTTTGTAGTGCAAAGCTCTGAGATTTACACTATTCAAAATGAAAGACAAGCCAAGACCGATAAGCTTAGCGACAATGTGGTATGGGCGCTTGCAGAAACCACACCAGGTAAACTGTGGATTGGAACTGCTAACGGCCTAACTCACCATGATTTGTCTACGGGAACGTCTACGCATTATTTTAAAAAGGCCGTTGAAGATTCTTTGCTTGGATTGAATAACATCGACCGAATAGCTCCTGCGCCTAACGATAAACTTGTTATCCAAAGATATGAAGGCATGAGTTTATTTGATCCAAAAACCGGCCTGGCGAGCTCATTACCGACAAAGGATAGCAGTGATAAAAGTTTACTGGATGCGTGGGACGCGGGCTTCTCGATAACCTCTGATGGGCAACTGTATTTCATCGGAGAAAACGAGTTTTACAAGTATGATTTTGCTAGTCAGACGCTGACAGCACTGCCCTTTGATCCCGCCATCTTAGATGTAAAATTTGCGAGTAGGTTTCTAGGAGAATCTGAATATCACAACAATGATATGTTTTTGGCTATGGAAGGTGGGCTCTGGTTAATCAACAGGAAAACCAACGAGCCAAAACTTGTATATCGGTTTTCTGAAGGTGACCGATTGAATGAACAGTCTGTAAATTCTTGGGTAATTGATAATACCGGTGTTTTATGGCTAGCCCACAGCGGGATTGGTTTAATTGGGCTTGATGCTGATACGTTTGAACCTTTGTATAAGTTGAACGATACCAATCTGTTAAAGACCAATATTGCCTATGGGTTGCAAAAAGATCGCGACGGTAATATTTGGTTTAGCTCTCACAAGGGTCTTCATCGCTACTACCCTTATGCCGGTAAAATACAGAATTTTATCTATGGAAGAGAACTGTCGGTATCAGAATTTAACGAGGGGGCATCCATTCTCTTAGAAGATGGGCGTTTGGCGTTTGGTTCTACCAGTGGGGTTATTATATTTGCTCCAGAGCAATTAGACACTGCCGAGGCTGGGCGAAGTTTATCGGCGCGGCAAACCGCTATTACAGAAGTTTCTCTTGGTCAGCGCCAACTGCCCCAAGCGCTTAAAAATTTAGATGGCCAGCATTTTGAGTTGGCCCATGATGATTATGGCTTAACCATTCACTTCTCATCGCTGGTTACATCAGGTGTCGGCGAGATAGAGTACTATTACAAACTCCTCAGTGGTAACAAACTTATCTCAGAGGGTATCACCGAGGACGCTAAGATAACCTTAGCCAATTTAGATCCAGGAAAGTACAGTTTCTCAGTCGCACCCACGCCCAGCAGTTTTGAAACTAGCTACCGACCAGCGCAAATAACACTGACTGTTCCTTATGCACCGTATCGCTCCCCAGCAGCCTACACTGTGTATGCTGTCTTGATTTTAGCGTTGGTGGCGTCGTATTTATTCTCTCGTCACAAGGCATTGGTTACGCTACGCAAAGCGCAGCAGCAAGTATCACTCTTTAGTGACGCATTTAAGCAAACGCGTGATTGGGTTCTTATCTTTGATGAAAACAAAGAACTTGTAGCTGCCAACCCGGCCTTTGAGCAGGTGTTTGGATTTAATCAAAAAGAACCGTTGAAGAAGCAGTTAAATCGACTTTATCTTCGTTACCCAAATTTAGCTCGGCAGCTCTCTGACAAACTGGTCAACATGCAGGGTGGAGATTTTTGGAAGGATAAAGGCGTCATCGACGGAGCCGACGGCAAACGTTACGACGTCCTCATAGACATCAGTGCCATAAGCAGAAGCGGTCATGTGCCAGGACACTATTTAATTGTTATTTCAGATATTTCAGAACAAAAGCAAGCTGAGCGGAAGCTTCTGAAAATTGCAACCTACGACAGTTTGACCGGCTTGGTGAATAGAACACTATTGCTCGACCGTCTAGAGCACGCCATTGCCCTTGCTCGTCATCACGGCCATCGAGTGTCTGTCATGTTTGTTGATCTAGATAGGTTTAAAGGAATAAACGACTCTTTAGGGCACGACTATGGTGATAAGCTACTTCGCATTGTGGCCAATAGAATGCGCAATTTGGTTGCAGATTCCGGCACAGTTGCCCGCTTAGGGGGGGACGAATTTGTTATTGTTATTGAAGAAGTAGACAACGATGATGATTTAAGCCCATTTGTTGGGCAGATTATCGAAGCCGTGGAAACCCCTATATCCCTATCAAGTGAGGTACTGCGAGTGTCTTGCAGTATCGGAGTTGCGTTTTACCCTGACGATGCTCATGAGCCTGCGGAACTCATCAAGCAGGCTGACGTAGCAATGTATACGGCGAAAAAAGACACCCTCAATGGTTTTGCTTATTTCACCAATGATATGAATGAAAAGGCGAAATCACGGCTGCTGTTAGAGAATAGGGTAAAACGCGCCTATTCTGATGATTGTTTCTTCAACTACTATCAACCCATTACAAATGCGCAAACCAACCAAACCGTTGGCGTGGAGCTGCTGCTGCGAGGAAAGTTAGACGACAAGCCTTTGTTCCCAGACCAGTTCATTCCTGTGCTAGAAGAGCTAAGATACATTATAGAAGTCACGCGAAAGGCAATGCGTAGAGCGGCGTCGGATTTGTCTGAATGGTATCAAGACGGATTTACTGGATATGTTTCTATAAACCTTTCTGCTCTGCATTTTAAAACTGAATTTGACCTAAACAGTGTCTTTGATCTGCTAAAGGAGTTCGATTTACCTGAACAGGCATTCCGTTTTGAAATTACGGAAGGGGTATTGATAGATGATACAGACAATGCACTTCGCCAAATTCAACGTTTTGTCGATGCCGGATTTGTACTGGCCCTTGATGATTTTGGTACAGGTTTTTCGTCTTTGAGTTACCTTAAGCGTTATCCTCTCTCGGTACTAAAAATTGATAAGAGTTTTGTGAATGAAATGGCGCCTGGAAATGCCAACGAGGCTTTGGTGTCTACCACTATTTCACTTGCCAGCAATCTGAAGATGAAATGCATAGCAGAGGGGGTAGAAACAGGCGCTCAAGCTACGGCATTACTCAATAGAGGATGTATATTCCACCAGGGCTATTATTATGCGAAACCGGCATCTGCTAAAGAGATAAAACCGTTATTATTTAAACAGTGGTAACAAACTTTGAGGTTAATGATTTCGCTCAATGTTTCAGCAATCCCTTCATAATAAAACTATAGCGGCGACTATAAAAAAACTAAATTGTGCTCGCCATCCCACGGTCTGTGCAGGTTGTAAAGTAAACGCCTGTTTAAAAAGCTTGTCATTCTATAAAAAATAAGGCTTATTATACTTCTGTGAAATCATTGTAAAAATGAGCTACATTATAACAACAAATGAGTGAACTATGCCGCTAGATATGACAGCAAATGCAAAAAGCACGGAAGTAATCGAATCGCCATTAAGTATGTTGTACCACTGGGAAAAGAGCCGTGGGGATGACGTATTCCTTACTCAGCCTATCAAGGGCGAATACCATGATTTTACATGGAAGCAAGTAGCCAATCTTGCAAGACGAGTGGCCACCAGACTCTGCGAAATGTCGCTACCACCAGGTAGTCGAATTGGCATATTTTCTAAAAACTGTGCCGAATGGTTTATCACAGATTTAGGTATCATGATGGCAGGGCATATTTCGGTGCCTATATTTTCTACCGCGGGTCCAGATACCGTTCAGTACGTACTTCAGCATGCTGACGTACAGCTTCTGTTTGTCGGTAAATTGGATAATACAGAGCAACAGGTGGCTTCTATTCCGTCAACCTATAAAACGGTGGCGTTCCCATATCCTAATATCCCAGCGACTCAGCAGTGGAACGAATTTATTGATTGTGAGCCGTTGCAAGCTTCACCGGTGCACGACATGAACGATGTAATGACTATCATTTACACGTCTGGCAGTACGGGGCAGCCGAAAGGGGTTGTTCACAGTTACAATACAGCCTGTTGGGCAGCGAGACGCTCGCTAGATCAGCTAGGTATTAATGAAAACGATAGAACACTCAGCTACCTTCCTCTTGCCCATATTACAGAGCGGGTGTTGGTTGAATTGTCGAGCTATTACAGCGGTGGAAAAATCCACTTTGTAGAAGACCTGGCGACGTTTCAGCGCGATGTGGCACATTGTCAGCCTACGCTGTTTATCTCGGTGCCTCGTTTGTGGACTAAGTTCCAAATGGGCGTGCTCGCTAAAATGCCACAGAAGAAACTCGATACACTTCTCAAAATTCCTATCTTAAATAAAATCGTGGCGAAGAAAATTCGCAATGGACTAGGTATTAATAATGCTAGGCTGTGGGCAAGTGGTTCCGCACCGTTAGCCCCTGCTGTTATCGAATGGTTTGCAAAAATCGGCATCAATATCTCCGAAGGGTGGGGCATGACCGAAAATAGCGCTTACGGTACGGGCAGTGTGCCTTTCAGGCACGACAAAATTGGCTGTATTGGCAAGCCCTATGAAGGCGTAGACATTCGAACGTCAGACGAAGGTGAAATTCAGGTTCTGTCGCCGTGCAATATGATTGAGTACTACCGAGAGCCAGAGAAAACTGCAGAGGTATTTACCGAAGACGGGTACCTGCGTACCGGGGATAAGGGCGTGATAGATAGCGATGGTTACGTGAAAATCACCGGTCGTCTCAAAGATATCTTCAAAACAGCGAAAGGGAAGTATGTAACGCCAGCGCCTATTGAAGCTAAGTTTATGGAAAACCCTGTGGTAGAACAGGTGTGTGTGACCGGTACAAACCTCCCTCAACCTGTTGCGCTTCTTGTGCTTAGTGAAGAGGCGCAGAAAAAAGACAAAGCGGCTATTGAAGCAAGCCTGACAAAAACCTTCGAGAATATTAACGCCAAGCTAGAAAGCCACCAAGTTATGGACAGGGTGGTGATTATGAGTAATGAGTGGAGCATTGAAAACGACCTTCTTACACCGACACTCAAGGTGAAACGTCATGTTCTAGAAGAACGTTTTGTTGATGTAATTCAAGGCAATTACACTAAAAAGTTAGTTTGGGTAGATGCTTAGCGCAAAGTGCAAAGTAAAGAGCGGCTAAATTAGGGTTTAGCCCTCGACTAAAAGTTGTAAGAGAAAAGCAAAGTATAAAACGAAAAAGAAACGGGGCTTCTTATCAAAAGAGCCCCGTTTTTATATGCAGTGTTTGTCTAATAAGCTTGCAGGTGGCAGTGCTAATGCCTTGCAGGTGGCAGTGCTAATGCCTTGCAGGTGGCAGTGCTAATGCATAGCTAATTGTGTACTTATAATGTCAAAATATTGGATATGATTACTGCGTTTCTTCGTAGCGCTGCTGAAGACCTTGATACACTAAATCGCTGAAATTGGGTTTTGATAAATCAAGCGAGTTCATTACTTCTACCAAGTGTTCGTTATCTTCTCTACCGCCCCATAATTTAATATAGGTACCCTCTTTGTATCCGTTATCTTGTCGGAAAAAGTTAAGTACATTTTTTCCAACGTATTGCCGATAAAGTTCATCAGGCGACATCTCGCATTGCGCAACAATATGCATAAATAGCGGTACGCTAAATCGCTTGGCGGCACACAAACCCGTCATTAGTTCTAAATTGTCTAATAACGACTGGTTGGCGACGTCGTAGTTGGTATTGTCGAAGGTTACATTAAGATTGCTGGCTGCTAACTCTGCCGCAATGCTCTCTGCCGACGCAGAAATATCGCCTTTAAAATCGATAATGCAGGCGCTTAGCGCAAAATGCCAAATATCGACTAATTCCATTTGCAGCTGTGGCAGGTCTTTTTGCTGTGCTTTCCACCATTTCCAGCCGTGATGTTCTATGGCTTCTACCGATTCGACCATAGCAGCTCTTAAATAACCGTAGCCAGCATTCAGCCAGTCGGGATTTACTTTTGCATTCATTTTATCTTGAAGTGAAAGCATGGTGGCTAGCTGTTGTGCGCTTAACATTGAGGCTCCTGTTAATCAGTTTTTGCGATAGGAATCGCCATTCGTCTATTGCGGTAATTACGTGGTTGTGAAGTTTACTGGAAGGGCGCCTTGGTATAAATACTTTTTGCATATCAATGGTGCACTTGCACCAAAGAAAAACTAGGGTTTCATTCATTATCGATTGCAAAATTTTTATGTTGTTGATAATTATAGGTTTTAAAGTTGGCATCTTACCTGCTAAAGCTATTGTGTTAACTGAGCTGCGTAATTGCAGAAAATCTGACTGGGTGCCAGGCAACACGCATTCAGATGGTAATTATGTGGTCCGTAAACCTTACCCATACAGAATTTTCGTGTCCTGAGGTCTGTATGGGTTTTTTTTTAATTTCTGCACATTTTCCCTCCTTTCGTCTTCATATCTAGCCGTTGCCATAAAAAATAAATCACTTAACACCGAGTTGAATTGCGATACACTAAAATATCACTACAAAAAGGGCTCAGTCATTTTATGCTCTGCATGAAATGGACTAAATGCTGATAACAAAAGGATTTTTAGAGTGCTTGCGCTATATCCATCAAACAAATTAGAGCATCTTAGCTTTCTGCTAACGTCCCTGCTAAAACAACAGCCTTCAGGTGTTTTTTCTCCTGAAACCATTCTTGTTGAAAGTCCCGGAATGCAACACTGGATTAGTATGCAGCTTGCCCGTGAGCAGGGCATAGCCATGAACCTCGATTTTCCTCTGCCTGTAAGATTTATGTGGAACACTGCAAGAGTGGTGCTAGGCAGCGAAAAGGTTCCTCGTCAGTCTCCTTATCGACGTGAAGTTCTCACGTGGCGAATCGATAACATTTTGCAAGATGATGAGCTGATGCAGTCCGATGCGTTCGAGCAGGTTCGTCGTTATTGGATCGGTGCAGGTAGTGAACAAGAACAGGGTGTCCAGCGATTACAACTCGCAACTGCGCTTGCAGACGTTTATGAACAATATTTGCTTTATCGACCAGACTGGCTATTTGCTTGGGAGCAAAGTGAGCGAATTGTGTTTGACGATATGGAGTTGTGGCAAAGCGAAATATGGCGAATGCTTACAAAAAATCAGCCGCTGCATCCCGCTAGACTTCACAAAATGACGCTTGAGGCGCTTGAAGCCGGTCAGATACCTGCTGACTTACCGTTGCGTATTGTCGTGTTCGCCATTAATACCATGGCGCCGCAGCTAATTGCGTTTTTTGATGCGTTGGCTCAGCATATCGATATCCACATCTTCCATTTGAATCCTAGCGTCAATTACTGGGGAGACGCAAAAAGTGACAATGAACTTGCTAGACAGCTTCGTATGGAAGGGCTTGAAAAGTGGATGTCACAAGAACAAAGCAACCCCTTGCTTGGTAATTTGGGTAAGCAAGGTAGAGAGCTGTTTAATTTACTTACCGATTTAGACACTTTCGAGATAAGTGCTTTTGATGCTCCTGAACTAGACGACTTAGGCGCTAACATACTAGGCGATACCTTACTAGGCGATAACACAGACGCAAACGGTGAAAAAGCACGTAATGCGTCTAATTTGCTCACCCGCATTCACAACGACATATTGCACGCTGCGCCTGCAGAGCCTATAAACGAGTTCGAAGTCGCAGAGCAAGACGATAGCGTGACTATTATGTGCACTCACTCAGCCCTACGTGAGGTGCAGGTGCTGCACGACCACCTTTTACACTGGCTTTCTCAAGACAGTGCGCGTACTCCGTCAGATATTTTAGTTATGTGCCCTGCTATAGAAAACTACGCACCCTTTGTAGATGCTGTTTTTCATAGAGTGGGAACTAAGCCGCAACGCAGGGAGGGAACCACACGCTTACCCTGTTCGATAGCAGATAGAAGCCCTATGGACACCGAGCCGTTAATTGCAGCCTACATGGCGCTATTGCAGCTGCCAGATAGTCGGTTTGGCGTGTCGGATATTATGGACTATTTACAGCTAGACTCTGTGCAAAAGCGCTTTAACGTTTCCCAAAGTGATATTGATCAAATGATCGTGTGGTTAGAGCAGGCGCATATTCACTGGGGGCTTAACGCTAAGCATAAATCTGCCGTTTCCGAAGGTGTCACAACAGAAAATACGTACAGCTGGTGGTGGGGCATTCGCCGTTTATTGATGGGAATGTTAGCTCCAGACAGTGAAGTAGTGATTGATGAAACACTCACAATTCCTGATGTAGAGGGCCAAAGTGCGTTGATCCTAGGCAAATTAGTGCAAGTTATCGAGTTACTTGGACGGTTCGCCAATGAGCTCACCACTCCACGCACACCTAAAAAATGGGCCGAGGATTTATTAACACTGCGAGACGCGTGTTTCGTATCTACTAAAGAGCAGGAGCAAAGTTGGGATTTAATCGCCAAAGTATCAGCCGATTTATACGCACGCTGCCAAGAAGCGGGTTACGAGCATGCACTGAGTCTGCGCCAAATTAAAGATCTGTTGCTTAGCCGCTTCTCCTCACCTGATGCGGGAAATCACTTTATGACGGGGCAGGTAACGGTTTGCTCCATGCTTCCCATGCGCAGCATACCGTTTAAGAAAGTATGTATTTTAGGTTTGAACGACAGTGAGTTTCCGCGAAAAGCAACCCCGCTAGGACTCGATTTAATGGCGGGGCCAGCGAGACGATTGGGCGATCGCTCTCGACGTTTAGAAGACAGGTACCTTTTCCTAGAAGCCATTATCTCTACTAGAGACAGCCTATACTTGAGCTATCAAGGTAATGACGTAAAAAATAACAGCGAGCGTCAGCCCAGCTTAGTGCTGGCTGAATTTATAGATATGTTAGAGAACGGCTATGAACTCGATGTATCTCTGTACACAAAATTTGCACCGCTGCACCCCTTTAGTGAGTCTGCATTTACGGGGGCTTTACCCAGTTATGAAACCGGTTGGTTACGCTTGGCAGATGCATTACAGCAAGCAAAGATAGCAGCAGACGAAAAGAGTAAAGCATCAGAAGAGAACGCAAATTCATCAGCTAACGAAAACAGCGCAATTGCGCAGAATAGTGCTTCTGAACTTAGTGCTACGTTAGATGACGCTCATAGTGCTACAGACACCCGGCTGTCCACAATGCAGGTTGCAAGGGCATTTAAAGATCCTTTGGAGTACTTTTCACAGCAACGTTTGGGTGTCAATCTTTCGCATTCTTTTACATTACTTGAAAATAGTGAACCCTTCGAAACTAACGCTCTTGTGCGATACCAAGTGCTAGACGCTATTTTCTCGGTGCCCACAAGTCAGGAGCAGCCAACAAGCTATGATAATGTCGGCGAGCAAATAGCGAAATTTGCAATGTTGCGTGGCGATATTCCAAATAACCCGGTAGCCCACGAAGAACTTCAAATGTGGAAGGACGGTGCGCTGGCCCTGAACCAAGCCATTGGGCCCCATGACGCTGAAGCCAAAACGGCCTCTTTTACAGGTCAATATATCACCTTCACAACAACTGCTTTTGAGGCTGCTGATAGCCTAGTTCAGCGTTGTGCAGGTAAAATTAATGATACAAGAGCGCTGTCGTATTTCATGTCTCAGCTGGTTTTTAGTGCCAATACCGACACTCATACCTATAGCGGCTACCCACTGGATATTTATTATTGCAGTTGGGAAAAGGGTGAAACCACATTAATTAAGCGACGGTATGCTCCGTTTGATACCAGCACAGCGCAGAATATTCTGCTGTTTATTGAGCAACTGTACATTTCAATTTTCACGGCTCCCACACCGCTTTATGCCAGTCAGTTTAATGATTTGGTGCCAGGAAAGCGAAACTCTGAAAGTAAAGCATTGGTAAGTGATATTACGCCGGCAATATTTAATGAAGTTGTTCAAGCGCTACAGCGCTACTCACAAATACCTGGAGCACGTTTACGCGTTAAGAATGGTTGTGCATGTGAAGAAGACATAGGCTCAGAGAAACCTGAGCAGATAATACAACGCACAATCGATTTGTTTGAAAGTTCAACGGCGCAGCGGTTGTTGCGAGGCTGGGAACAGTCTACGTCTCAGTACGGACCAAAAATGGCTGACGATCCCTACTTAAAATGGCTATTCCCCGATGGTATATCGTGGCAAAGTTTGCCCTGTGTTGAGGGGTTTATTTTGTTTGCCATGGTGGCCAATTCTGCTGAGGAGGAAAAGCTATGAGCAATGCAAATCACAACGGTACAGTATCTCAACTTCTCGATGTACCAAACATGCCGCTCTACGGGCGTCACCTCATTGAAGCCAGTGCAGGAACCGGTAAAACATTCAATATCACTCGCTTGTATTTACGGCTGCTGCTAGAGAAAAAGCTTACGGTAAAAGAAATTTTGGTCATGACTTTTACCAAAGCGGCAACCGAAGAAATTAAGGGTAGAGTTGCAGCCACGCTTCGCGATGCAACGGCTGTGTTTCAGCAGGTGAGTAGCAACGAAGGTGATATTCCCGAAGGACTCGATCCCGTCTATGAGCATCTTCTAAAACTCGGTGATATAGAAGAGAGTTTAGGTCGCTTAAAAGCAGCACAGCTCGAACTCGACGAAGCCTCGGTGTTTACAATACACGGATTCTGTCAGCATGTTATTGGCCAACTAGCCTTTAACAGCGGCTTTGCGATGTCGCTAAACTTGAGTAAAGACACGAGTGAGCTTTACCTGCAGGCATGTGAGGACTGGATACGAAAAGTAAGTAGTGGTATTGATAATTATACAGAGAATGATTTTTTGCTATTAGCCTCGTCGGGCTGGCATGTGCCTGAACGTTTACTCAGTGAGTTCTACACCAGTTTACACAGTAATTTAACCCCGCTGTTGCTTGATGAGGAGTCCGTCGAGACTTCGTTTCAACATAATTTAAATAGTCACCCTGATACGCATCAGGCTCAATTCAGCGTATTTTTAAACAGTATTGAAGAAAACGAGTCACTCATTTATCAAGAACTGATAAAAACGCCTGCGCATAAAAAGACACGACCGACTGAACTTGAGGCTCTCAAAGTATGGTTGAGAGGAGGGGAGTTTACAGACGCTCCAGATGAGGCGAAGGCGTTTCTAGATAAGAGACGCTATTCACGCAATTCATCGGGCGTAAAAGACATTCTCAGTCCGATAAAAGATTTCACTAAAGCAATTGAGCTAGAGATTGCTGAAAGAGATAAAACGTTGGCTCAGCTACCGGTTTTCACGCTCATTAATGAAGCTATTTCATTTGTTAAGTCAACGGTAGAAAAACAGAAAAAACAGCGCGGTATTATTGATTTCGATGACCTTATCAATATGTTAGCGGCAGAAGTTGCTAGGCCAGGCAACTCGTTGGTAGGTGAACTTCGCAAAAAATTTCCAGTGGCGCTGATTGATGAGTTCCAGGATACGGATGCCAATCAATATGCCATCTTAGATGCGGTTTACCCAAATATCCGTAAGCAGAAAGACGCCATAGAGCCAAATGCAGAGCCAACTATTGAAGGCGATTATGTCAATGAGAGAAATACTTATGCGCTGTTGATGATTGGTGATCCAAAACAGGCAATCTATCGCTTTCGAGGAGGCGATATCTTTACCTATTTAAAAGCAGGCAAACAAGCAGACTTTCGCTGGGTAATGAATACAAATTGGCGTTCTGTCGAAGGTATGGTGAGTGCTTATAATCGCCTATTTTACGGTGCTCCCCTTGCCTCTGAAGAGCCAACCGATGTTTTTGGCTTCGGCATTAACTATACGCAGGTTGAATTTACGCAAAAAGCCGCCGCGGCTAAACATCCGCTGTATGATCCCTGTGAGCATCGCCGTGCGATGAATTACGTAAGCATGTTTTTAGATGACAAACAGGATGCCGACACCATGCGTCGTCAAATGGCACTGTGGATTGCACAAGAAATTTATCGTTTATTGAATGAGGCGAAGTTTGACGAGGCGTCGTCCCGTCGTCCCGTGAAACCAGCAGATATAGCGATTTTGGTGAAAGACCGAAACGAAGCAAGTGTTATAAAATACGTGCTACAACAGCACGGGTTAGCCTGCGTTTATTTAAGCGACAGAAGTAACTTATTTCTTACTCCAGAGGCAAAAGACGTACTGCGTTTACTCAACGGTATTTGGCACGCCAGTGATAGTGACAAAGTTGCGGCGTGTCTAGCGTCGCCATTATGGGGCTACACCCCCAAGCTTTTAGTTGATTTACTGTTTCACGAAGATGACGGCCTGTGGGATATGGCGTATGACCGCGTGCTTACATTGCGTGAGCTATGGCTGCAAAAGGGGTGTATGAGTGTATTACTGCAGCTAATGCAAGAGAGTTATACGCCCTTTGGAAACGACGTAGAGAGAGCGCTCACAAATTACCAGCATCTTGCTGAAGTACTTGAAAAAGCAAGTACCACGCATCAAAGGCCAGAACAGTTGCTCGATTGGCTAAATAAACAAATCCATCAGCCTGAATCTGACGAGGAAATGACCCTTCGCTTAGAAAGCGACAGTGAACTTATTCGCCTTATCACCCAGCACGGCTCTAAAGGATTAGAATATCCCATTGTATTTGTTCCTTTTGCAACCGGATATAAAGATCCTGGTAAAAATGGCAAATCCATATCTCAAATTTTCACCTATTACGATGAAGACAAGCAAGGGCTGCAGCTGCAACTAGGTCAAACCAAACAAGCCATTGCGAGAGTGCGAGATGAAGGGGCTGCCGAAGATATGCGACTGGCCTATGTGGCTGTTACTCGAGCAGCCCATCGCTGTTACATGGGCGTGATCCCGCTAGATGGAAATGAGAAAAGCGCATTAGCGCGTGCTCTTGGTATTACTAAAGAAACTGACGCAAAAGATAATACTGCTGCGTCAGAGGGCGACAACGCATGGATAAACGCGCTTAACAGTGTGAGCGCGGAGACGGATGCTCACAGCTGCCATATTAGCGCGGATGAAATTGATATTACGTATTCCAGTTTCAATCACGAAGACACTGTACCTCAGCTTTACACGCTTCAATTCACTGGTACTGAAAGCGAAAACTGGCGACTGTATTCCTTTTCAGCGTTGAGCCGACTTACTACTCAGGGCAATATTCCTATAGCCAATAATAACGTGCAAACGATTCCCGTTATTCAAACCGCCCGTGACGAAGAGTTTTCTACTTTTGCTGACGGTCGCAGTGAAAGTTCAGATTTGAATCAATACGATGCTGCTAATGCCGCGTTGACCAATCACGTTGAGGCGGCTAACCAGTTGCGATTTACGCTTACTAAAGGGGCAAGTGCGGGCAACTTGTTACATGATCTGCTAGAGCTCAATGACTTTAGCGCACCAGAATGGGAAGAGCATGGCCCTGAATTACTAAATCGATTTGGTCTTGAGGAAGACAAAGCCGACTTTTTATATGAGTGGTTAAATGAAGCGCTTGAAACGCCGCTTTATCCTCAAGAGAATTTGACCTTGAGCACTCTTCAACTGGGGCAAACGCTTAGAGAAGCTGAGTTCTATTTTCCTATGAATGAGAGTAAGTGGTCGAAGCTAAGCCGAGTTTTACAAGAGCACAGAGCAGAGCTTGCCAGCCACTTTAATGGGCAAGCTCTCACGGTCCCCCGGCTTATGACAGCAAGTCTGGCGGGCATGATGCACGGCTTTATCGATTTATTGTTCGAGCATGAAGGTAAATATTATGTGGCAGATTATAAATCTACTTGGTTAGGTGACGAGATTGCCAATTATAATCCTGGTGCACTTTTTGAGAACAATCAGCATCATTTGTACGACTTGCAGTACCTTATTTATAGTCTTGCACTGCATCGCTATTTGAAAAATACGCTAGTGGGCTACCAACCAGAGCAACATTTTGGCGGCGTGTATTACTTATATTTGCGAGGAATGCACCCAGAGAATCGAGAGGGAGAAGGGGTATTTTTCACGCCAATTTCAAAGCATGCTTTGCACGCGTTAGATAGTCTTTTTGATGGCGAAGATTTTCAGTCTACCCCATCACCCCAGACATCAGACGCAGGGCATCAGCATTCCTTTGGCTTTTCTGACGAAGAAGGGGAAGAGTGATATGGACTCAACCTTAACCAGCACCGACTCTGTGGTAATTGACAAGAACGCTTTGTTCGAACAACTGCACGGTATTGAAGCCATTGATAAATTTATTGCTTCAGAGTTTTCTCCACTACCTGCACTAAGTGAAAAAGAAAACATTGTTTGGCTGCACGTGCTTGTGGCGCTTTCGTTTATGCAAAGGCATGGCCACAGCTGTATTTTGCTCAGTGATATAGCCAGCAAGCTTCTTTTCAACCGCTCAGAACCGACGTTAGACAGTTCAGATACTGCAAAAAAAGGTTATATGTTCGATGAGCTAACTCCGCTTATTGGTGTGGTGAAGAAGGCGTTGAAAGACGAACGAATTGCTCAGCTTTTTGTGTATAGCAATGGGCTCTTTTACAGCCGCAGATACTATGAATTTGAACAAGAAATTGCCCATGGCATTGTGGCTAGAACAGCGTTTTCTCCCCTTAATGACGAGGCGTCTTTGAAGGTTAAAGCCTTGTGGCCCGCGATGTTCCAATTAGCACCTGCAAACACCGTTCACAACCAGACCAGCGGAGTGCAAGACTGGCAGCAGATAGCGGTGGCAAAAAGTCTTGTACAACGATTTAGCGTAATTAACGGCGGGCCTGGCACCGGGAAGACTTACACGGTTTTGCGCTTGCTACTGGCCCTTCAGGCCTGTGAAGAGAATGTCAATATTGTACTTGCCGCTCCGACGGGTAAAGCGCAGCAGAGAATGACAGAATCTATTTCAGACAGTATTTCTGCCCTTAGAGGTAAAATCGATGATGCGTTGCTAAACCGGGTTCCTACCCATGCGGTGACAATTCATCGACTGTTAGGTTTACGGGAACACACAGTTTCAACTAAGTACAACACGCAGAATCAACTCGCCCTTGATGTGTTAATAGTAGATGAAGCCAGCATGGTAGATCTAGCGCTTATGGCACGAATAATACGAGCGCTTCCACCTCATGCTAGGCTGTATTTCATTGGCGATGCTGAGCAGCTACCCGCGGTAGAGCTTGGCAATGTACTAGAGCAACTGGTAGACACCAGTGATGAACTCGATGGTTTTGATGAGGAAAGAATAGGGGCTGTACCCAGTGCTTTGCGACAGCATATTGCGACCTTATGTCCGCACCTTCCGCTGTTACCTGTGGATGAAGAGGCAAAAACATGGGTACATACGTTACAAGCACCACAGCGATTTAAAGGTCAAGTGGCAGATGTGGCAAGTGCCATTCAAAAGGGTGAGGCAACGACTGCGTTAAGTGTTATCAATAAAGAAGATCATAAAGAAATTGCAGAGCAAGAGCCTGATATTAAGACATTGCGAGAGGGCGTTTATTTGTGGTCTGAAAATAGCGTGTCCGAAAAGTTATTACGTAAAATGGCAACTCAGTGCTTTGCACTCATTTTTGATGCATCAGATGCAAAATCAGCATTAAAGCAATTAAACGCAGTGCGATGGTTAACGCCAGTACGTAAAGGTAATATGGGTGTTGAACGATTAAACGCGCTTGTCTTCGACGCTATCAAAAGCAAAATAACACGTCGAGAAGGAGCATTTTATCAGGGCCAGCCAATTATGATTGTGAAGAACAATCATCCTCAACGATTATCAAATGGTGAGGTAGGCATTATCTGGCCAGATAGTAACGGAAAACTATTTGCTTGGTTTGAAGCTTCTAACGGAGAGTTACGTCATATCTCGTTATCTAGGGTCCCGCAGTTTGACACTGTTTATGCCATGACAATTCACAAGTCTCAGGGTTCTGAATTCTCTCATGTTGTATTGATACTTCCAAAACCAGAAACAGAAAAGTCGGCAGCACTATTTCATAGAGGGTTAGTGTATACGGGCTTAACAAGAGCCAAAAAAGGCTGCTTGATTGTGTCAAATACCACCACCTTTAGTGACATGGTTTCTAAAGTAGACAGGCGCTACTCAGGCTTATCCGGTGCCATTCGCGATGCCGCTATCGATAGTATGTGAACATTATTTATATTTGTTGTGACATGCAACCCACAAATTCGAGTCATTAAAATTTAAGGAAGAATATGAGAAAAATACTTTTATTTGCAAGCACTATGCTTGTGATAGGTTGTTCATCGACAGACAAGAATGCTATCGCTCCACTAGATTTAAGAACCAGTGAAGAGTTGGTCAAAGATTATTGGGTCCTATCGGAGAGAGCTTATCCAAGTTACCCCGTATCAGCCGCAAAGCGAAAGTTAAATGGTTGTGTTGTTTTTCAATATGTAATAAACAGCGAAGGTGAACCACAAAATATAAAAACGATTAAATTTTTACCCGATAATACTTTTGTACCTGAAGGCAAGAAAGCGCTTAAAAAACTCCGTTGGAAACCATCAGAATCAAATACATCAGCTCAGCCTGTGTTAACCACCGTAGAATGGAGCTTTACCCTAGATGATGTAGCGGGGACACCTGACTGTAAGCTTGAAAGCTTATAAAAAGCGGCTTGTAAGTTGAGGTGCCACGTTAGTATGTCCAGTTGTTTTTAGTGTTGGCAAGACACTATCAAAAATTATCAGTCACACACTCACATTGGTGTGAAATAAAAGGCGCCGTGTTTGAGAGCCTCAGATGAGGTCTTTGCTATTGGATAAAAGCGTGTTGGTGTATTAACCCGTAAAATCCCGCCGTCACAGTGTAAAAACTGAGACGGTAGAAAAGGCGGCGCTGTCTCATCCTGGGTGAACTGAATACCCTCTTCAACGCACAAATAGGCAAGCCCCCCTAGATCTAGCCAACCAATTACGCTAACTGGGTTGGCAATAAAGCTTGCATGCTCGATAATGTCACTGTGTAGGGTAACATTGGCACCGAAAACAGGTTTTGTTTGAATAGCCAAGTTTACCGACGGTTTTAACGTAAGCTTGTAAAGGCCATGCACCATGGGTGTAATAGCGTTGCTTGGCTTATTCATCGTTTTTAACGTATGCATTCTCATTAACGCGACAAAGTGTGATTAATTGTAGTGTGGCGTATCGTTGAAGAAGATGCGTTGATGTGGATCAACGGGATGTTTTGTTAGTAAATCATTGGCTAATAGTCATTTCAGTAATACAACTTTGAGAGTTCTGTGAGTGAATTAAATACCAACCCGTTTAGTGCAAATGATGCAAGTTAATGCACGACGGCCAGCTTTAGATTTTTACATCTAGATAAAATGCAAGCATATACGCTTAAAAGAGAAATCGCGGAAGCATCGTTTTACGAAAACACCGACACCGGTGATTTTGTAGGGCTGGTGCCGCTAAAAGAGCCTGTTTTCGATGCGTTAAACGACTACTTAATTCGTCAGCAAATCAGTTATGACGCGTGTGATCTTTTTGTACAGACTAAACTAGCAAGCGTGGGCGCTGAGGTTAGTTCAGGGGCCAGAACACTCTGTAAATCAGAGCACAAACCAGAAGTTAGTATTCCTCGTGAAGTGAATAAAATTCTGAAATATATTGATTGTAGAATTACCGTTGCTGTTCAATAGCATTACAGATAAACAACTACTACATATCGACAAACGAGATTCTGCCGCATTTATTATCTGAATTTGTGCCAAACAGCTATTTTTTCAAGCCGTTATTTAACTAAGCTTTTATTAAACAAGCTGTTATTAAACAAGTGCAATGCTGTGGCATTCACGACTTACAACCCCATCAAGTAAGAGTTCTCTTATGTCATCACATCAAATCAATCCAAAAAAGTTACATCATAGTAAGTGGACATCAACATCGCCCGTGAACAAAGAAAAGCATTTTATGGTCACAGAAGTTAACTTTGACGAAGACGGTTTAATTACTGCATGCCTATTAGAATCGATGATGTCAAAAATTGAGTATTCAATTGACTGGCGAGAGCTAAAAGACACAACAAAGTGGCGACAGGGCTGGAAGTAGCTCGAGTAAAACTGTTGGCACACCGTCTAAATTTTAAAACGCAAAAGGCGCTTCACAGATAGCATGAATTTTGAAAATGATGTAAACCCTAAACCTAAAATAAACATTCCGCTTTTCGCTATTACTGCAGGCTTTATTACCCTGTTTTGTCTAATGGCATTGATAGATGTTAAAACACTCGCTCAATGGGTAGACAGCAGTTTTGATTGGTCGGTAAGGCATTTTGGGCTGTACTGGCAGTTGCTTTTACTTGCCACGTTTTTAATTGGCATTGTAATGGCCTGCATGCCTGGGGCTCACTCAGTCATGGGGAATATAGACAAGCCCGAGTTCTCAAACTTTCAGTGGGGCTCCATGATCATGTGTACGCTGCTAGCCGGCGGCGGTGTATTTTGGGCTGCGGGCGAGCCCATGGCCCATTTCTTGAGCGTTCCTCCGGTATTTGGCGATGTCAAAGCGGGTACTGAAGAGGCCACCGTCTATGCGTTGGCGCAATCTTATCTTCATTGGGGTTTTCTCGCGTGGGCTATTTTAGGCAGTCTTACTACCATCATGTTAATGCACTATCACTATGAAAAAGGTTTACCATTAGCCCCTAGAACTCTGCTTTATCCGGTGTTTAAGCACCGAGCAATCGAAGGACCTATTGGCACAGTCACAGATGCGGTATGCATTATCGCTGTGGTTGCAGGAACCGTTGGGCCAATTGGCTTTCTGGGGTTACAAGTAAGCTATGGTTTAAACTCCTTGTTTGATATAGCCGATAATGCCACTACACAAACTATTGTGATTGGTGTACTTACGGTAATTTACGTTGCCTCGGCCATAACAGGTGTTACCAAAGGAATACAATTATTGAGTCGGCTAAATATGATTTTAGCGGTGGTTTTGCTGGCCTTTTTAATGATCTCCACCAGTGCGTTGGTAATTCTATCTAGCTTTTTCGATGCCTTAGCGATTCACGTTACCAACTTTTTTCAAATGGCGCTATACCGAGGAGACGCTGGCGTTTTTGGTGATGCAGGCTGGCTTGGCTCGTGGACAGTGTTTTTTTGGGGGTGGTTTATTGGCTACGGCCCTATGATGGCTATTTTCATTGCGCGTATAAGTAAGGGCCGTTCTATCCGCGCTATTATTTTCATGCTGTCTATCATTGCACCGCTTATTACTATGTTCTGGTTTACCATTGTTGGGGGAACTGGGCTGTCTTTAGAGTTATCTTCACCCGGCACTATCTCAACGGCATTTGAGGGCTTTAATCTGCCTGCGGCGTTGCTTGCTATTACACAGGCGCTGCCTCTAGGTGCTATTGTGTCGTTCATGTTTTTATTACTTACCATGACCTTTGTAGCCACCACAGGTGACTCTATGACTTATGTGTTGTCTGTATCTATGTCGAATTCCGACCAGCCAGCCACCTTTGTAAGGGTATTTTGGGGCATTGCAATGGGACTAATGGCAGCCATTCTTATCATGATTGGCTCTGGCGGTATCGATGAACTGCAGGCATTTATTGTGGTGAGCGCTGTACCTGTATCGCTTATTTTACTTCCTTCGCTGTGGGATGCTCCGAGAATTGTAAAATCTAAAAAGCCGTGAAAACGGCTTGCGCCTTTCTCACGGCTTTAATGTATTTATGTTTCAGCGCCAGCGATATTGCTAATGCAAGTCGCTAGCACATCGGTGGTCGCAAATGCGAGAAAACGTTACTTTTCAATGGTAAACGTAAGGCCTGCATTTGCTTCCAACCTGCTTGTAAGGTGATCACCTAGCGCAGAGGCTGGCGTGAAAAAACCGCCTGAAAGGCTAACGTCTTTACACAAGCACAGTGCAGATTCAGAAATCATTTTACTGGTAGAACCATAGCCTGGGTCTTTGTCCCCCTTAACTGATACAGCAAGCATATCGCCACTGGTTGCAGTGCCTACAAACATAACGTCATAAAAGCCGTTTTCACGCTCTTCTTTACTTGGGCCTTCTCCGGGTTTTGGGCCATCATCACTGGCTAACGATTTATCATTGGCTACGTGTTTGGCCATCGCTTCACCTTTTTCACCCGGTCCGGTCATTAGCATTTCATCGTATTTGAAAGCTTTGCCATATGCATAGTTGCTAAGATAGTTAGCGCGGTGAACATTTTTCGTATTGATGGCAGCCATGATAAAAGGTGCTACCCAGGTCCCTAACTCTTCATCGAAATAGGGCTTATTGCCATCTGGCTGCTCTGTAGCCACATTGGTGTCGGCGAGTGAAAAAGGATTGATAAGTGCAGCCATTATTGATTTGTCTTTTTTCGCTGCAACCATGGTGGCCTTTAGGCTAGCAGCAGTGCCGCCAGAAAAGGTTCCCTGCATCTTGCGTACTCGGCCTTTCACATATTCAATCGGGTTACCAGTTTGTTTTTTAGCGTGTTGCTGAAGGTAATGCACACCAAGGTCGAAAGGTACAGAGTCGAAGCCACACGAAAAGACGATGTTTGCGCCTGTCTCTTTTGCTTTATCATTGTACTTATTGATCATTTGGTGCATCCACGCTGGTTCACCGCATAAGTCTGTATATCCGGTGCCGTTATCAACACAGGCAGAGAGCAGTTTTTCACCGTAAATTTGATATGGGCCAACAGTGGTGAGTACAACTTGTGTTCTTTGTGCAAGGGCGTTTAATGCCGTTTCGTCATCGCCGTCTGCAACGATGGTTTCAATTTCATCACTAATACCTAACTCTTGCTTTACATCGTTGAGTTTTTGCTCGTTCCGACCCGCAATGGCCCACTTAACGCTACTGTCGTTTCCGTATTGTGACTGGAAATATTCTGCAACTAACTTTCCTGTAAACCCTGTGGCACCAAAAATAACCACATCAAAATCTCGTTCAATACTCATAATTGCGTCCTGTTGTCTGATAGTTCTAATTTCTGTAACTCAAATATACCTATCTCGTACTCGTACCATTATTTTTTTGCATAATATTTGTATATTCATGAAACCGCTGAACCGTTTTCGTACCAATTTAGCGACAGCTTATTAAGCGAAAGACTCTTTAGTAAAAGATTCTTTATTAAAAAAGATCATTCAGCAGCAGAGCACTCAGCGACAAATCGCGCTAGTCTCTCAAGCCCCTTTATTAAGTCACTTTCATTAGTGGCAAACGATAAACGAACATAGTTGTCTGCGTTATGCTCTCCAAAATCGTTACCCGGAGTTAGAGCGACATGGTATTTCTCTAATAATTTGTCGCAAAACTCGATAGCTGTAAGACCGGTTTTTTGAATGTTGATATACGCATAAAATGCACCGTCTGGATTAGCATCAACAGGTAGTCCCATAGTGGTTAATGCTGAAAATACCAAGTTGGCCCGTTTGCTCAGTGTTTGTCTATTTTCCTCACATTGCGCCAGTGCCTCTGGCGTAAAGCACGCAAGTGCTGCCTTTTGAGAGAGTGTAGATGGGCATATAAAAAGATTTTGAGCTAGTCGCTCTACAATGGCGGTCATTTCTGCTGGCACTACACACCAGCCTAGGCGCCAACCCGTCATACCAAAATATTTAGAAAAGCTATTTATCACAATGACTGTATCTTGTAACTGCGCATTTTTCAGCACAGTGGTGGCTGCGTTGATGTCACTGTTATCATCATTGTTTAAAAGTAAATCTAAATAGATTTCATCGACAATTAAAAAGCCATTGCGCTGCTTACACAGCTGACCAATTGCAAGCAGTTCAGCAGCATCAATTGCCGTTCCAGTGGGGTTTGCCGGCGTAGCAATGAGTACGCCCTTAGTATTTTGTGACCAGTGCTTTTCAACATCTTTGGCGGTAAGTTGAAAATTATGTTCGCTCACCGTTGGCACTAAACTAACGTCGGCACCAAAGGCATTAAGGATGCGTCGATTACAAGGGTAAGAAGGGTCTCCCAAAATTACGTTATCGCCAGGCTCAACTAATGCCGCGCTAGCTAACAGCAACGCGGCGCTTGCGCCTGCGGTTACAACAATACGGCTAGGCTCAATATCGACATTGTGTTTTTGGTGATAAAAATTTGCGATGGCGGCCCGCAACTCTGGTGTGCCTAATGCCGAAGTGTACGGATAGTGTGGGGCGTCTAATGAAGATTTCATCGCTTCTATAACTGGTTTAGGGGCACCAAAATCGGGTTCTCCTAAGTTAAGGCGTATAACATCGTGGCCATTCTCTAGCAGAGCTGTTGCTTTTTCACCGTAAGCCATGGCGAGGAAGGGGGAAATGGCAGTCGCTCGATTAGTAAATTTCAAAATACAAACCTTAGTGTGGGAAGCAATAAGCTATTGCTTGAAAAAAATTCCATACGATACCAGCACGTTACCAAAAGCTGACAATCTCTTACAGTCTTTTGCTTATTCCCGCAGTGTGATGGGGTGTGATTTCAGTCTATTCAACAAATCGTCGTATTTTTGCGACCGCGATGATAGGCAAAGATAGGCAAACAGGATTGCTTGGGGTAGGCTAACCTAAAGCACCCACTCAGAAGGAATTTACAAATGCAGCGTTCCACTTGGTTTAAAAAGTACAAGCAACGCGTACTTTCTATCAGACAGCCCCTCACAATTTTGTTTGCGCTTTTAATGACAAGCTCTTCACTGGCTTGGGCTGCTGTGCCTAGTATTAGTGAATTTTCTCAGGGGATGACGAAAAAAAGTGGTTTAATACCCATGTATTATGATGATACTGCGGGAAAGGTATTCTTGGCTATTCCGGCATCTGATGAACAATATCTGTTCCAGAGTAGTCTGCCTTACGGTGTTGGTTCCAACGATATTGGGTTAGATAGAGGGCAGCTAGGCCGCACGCGACTCGTTTCTTTTGAGCGCTTTGGTAATAAGTTAATGCTTACCCAGCACAATACTAAATACCGTGCTGCACATGGCTCTGCTGCTGAAAAGCAAAGTATCAACGAAGCCTTTGCAAGTTCTGTTATCGCGGGTTTTACTATAGTGGCAAAAAACGATGCCACGAACCTGATTGATTACACCGATTATTTGCTAAGTGATGTTCACGGCATAGGCAATCGTTTGTCTGGGCGTGATCAAGGCAGCTATAGCGTTGATAAAATGCGAAGTGGCGTTTACCTGCCTCGCACAAAAGGTTTTGAAAAAAACACAGAGCTTGAAGCACTGGTAACCTTTAAAGGGAAGAACCCGGGGGGCTATGTTCAGCAGGTCACTCCAGATGCAGAAAGCTTAAGTGTTCATTTACATCATTCATTTGTAGCTCTGCCTGAACCAGGGTATACCCCTCGCGTTTATCACCCGTACTCGGGCTATTGGAAATTCAATTATTACGATTATTCCACTGCTATTACGGAGGCAACAGAGCAGCGATTTATTACTCGCCACCGCTTAGAAAAGAAAACTCCCCACGCAGCAATGAGCGAGGCGATAGAGCCTATTGTTTACTATTTAGATCCGGGTATTCCCGAGCCGGTAATGTCTTCGCTTAAAGAAGGAGCAAGTTGGTGGAATCAGGCTTTCGAAGCTGCCGGTTTTAAAAACGCATTTCAGGTTAAAGTGTTGCCTGAAGGTGCAGACCCCATGGACGTGCGCTATAACGTTATAAACTGGGTCCACAGAGCAACACGAGGATGGTCTTATGGTTCATCTGTCGTTGACCCAAGAACTGGCGAAATTATAAAAGGCCACGTTACGCTAGGCTCGCTTAGGGTGCGACAAGACTATTTAATAGCGCTTGGACTCACCAGCCCGTTTACTGACGGCAATGCCGACACAAGCGCCCAGCAAGAAATGGCGCTAGACAGAATAAAACAGCTTTCAGCTCATGAAGTAGGGCATACATTGGGAATTGCTCATAACTTTGCAGCCAGTGAAAACAACCGCGCCTCGGTTATGGACTATCCACACCCGCGCATAACGCTAGTCGATGGTAATATAAGTTTGGAAAACGCCTATGACAAAGGAATAGGTGATTGGGATAAACATGCAGTAACCTATGGCTACGCCACCTTTGCAAACGATAAGGAAGAGGTCGAGGCGTTATCAAAAATTATTGTTAAGGCTAGAAACGCTGGCTTAGCCTTTAAATCTGATTCAGATACACGCAGCTCTCGTCATGGTTCAGCAAATGGGCACATGTGGGAAAATGGTGACGACCCGCTAGATGCTTTCGATGATATTTCTAATATTCGCAATGTGGCGCTGAAAAACCTCGGCATCAACACGCTAGCGGAGAATGCCAGTTTATCCTCACTTGAAAATAGCTTAGTGCCTATTTATTTGCTTCACAGGTACCAGCTAGAAGCTGTTGCTAAGCAGGTAGGTGGTTTGCATTATGAATATGAGCGAAAGGGGGATTATGTCACACCACAAGGCCAGACATTTGTGGCGCCTCAGGTACAACAGCGTGCAATGCAGCAGTTAATTAAAGCCTCTACTACAAGCTACTTGGCGATGCCAGATAGCGTGTTATCGCTTATTCCTCCTACGGCTTATGGTGATGATGTTACCCGAGAGCAGTTTAAGGGCAAGATGGGACTAATGTTAGATCCGGTTTCAGCTGCTGCTTCGGCTGCTGACTTTTCGCTGTCACTTTTGCTTCACCCAGAGCGTTTAAACCGTTTAGAGTGGCAAGCAACAAGTAGCAAAGACAGACGCAAAAAAGTAGGTGTTAAGTTACTGCTTAAACAAATACTCAATGTTCATTGGTACAAAAACGACAGCGACGGCCCATTAGCTAAACGCCTGCAATTAGTTGCGCTTAATGCCATCATGAAGGCAGTAACTAACGACAGTCTTGCCCCTGAAGTTAAATTGGCGGCTGACGAAACTCTTTTGGAGTTTGCTGAGTGGCTAGACGACAACGCAGACGATGATAAGTATGAAATTCTGCATGGCTATTTTGATACTTACTTCGCTAGTGGCACTTGGCCTGCAGCGTTTGAAGTAATGCCATTGCCGCCGGGGTCTCCTATTTAAGCAAGGTGCTAAACTGAGACGGCGAAAAATCGGCCGCACACACTATTATGTAATTGCACAGGTTAAAACCGCTTTTGTTATCAAGGGCGGTTTAATTAGATGGTCCGCCTCACCTCTAAGCTAATCTTAGAGTTAGGCAATC
>OJFL01000340.1_pt1 | contig 25437 bp, 21 predicted proteins | sample 1594131 | NCBI WGS metagenome assembly OJFL01 (sample SAMN05416782, study PRJEB24817) | seawater metagenome | isolation source: Sea water | place: Canada:Atlantic | collected 2013-07 | reverse complement strand
TACACACTGCATATCGTCGGCAGCGTCAGATGTGTATAAGAGACAGGTGCATGGCGTTGCAATTACAGTGACAAGTGCTCCAGACAGAAGTGGGGACCAGCGCCCAAATATTCCATCGATTTCACCAACACGCTGCAAACTGGTACCGATCTCAAATAAACCCGACATATTTAACGCGAGCACAAAAAACAAAACTATTAATCCCAAAACCATTTCCGGAGACTGCAATTGAAAGCCCCAACCAATCTGCTGCCCAGCCGACCTCATAAGCAGTAGAACTCCGCCTATCAGACAAAACGTTAAAATAATGCCAAGGGAAAACAAAACCGTATCACGATAACGCGCAGATACAGGACGCTCCTCTTGCCCGACCAATGACACTAACTTAATCGCCAAGACAGGAAGCACACAAGGCATTAAATTTAAAATCACCCCACCTATCAACGCAAAACAAATTGCCAACCAAAGACTGGAAATAGATTGTGTCTCTGAAGAACGAATTGGAGACTCAAGAACCACAAGTTCCTGTGGAGTCTGACGAAGGTCATAACTTAAAATCTTGCCGTTCTTTTTATCCGTAAGCACCAAAACACCCTCGAAGGAATTTTTAGTGCTCACATAGTTAGGGGACAAACGTCCACGCAAACTCATACCTGACGCAACTTCCACGAGGGACTGCGGAGCTTGATATACGATGACCTCACTTTGAGAAGGAAAGAACTCCCCCGAGGTCACAGTAGATTCTAGACGACTTAGATTGAGATCCCATTGTCCATCTTGACTAACGGTTACATCGAACCAGCCCTTCGGCGCTGCCTGTGGCATTGATTGAAGGGCGATATCAATAGCGCTCGCATCCGCGGTGGGTATCCCAAAATCACCCACTTGAAGATCCAAGAAAAGCTCAGTATCTCCAGGGATACACAAGTCTTTACAAATAAGCCAGGACACCTTTGCAGAAATGACCTGTTGACCAACCGGTGCGTCTTCACTGACTTTAAACAGAAACGGAAAGATGACTGTCCGGCTGTAACCAAAGTTGACAAAATTCTCAAGTTTAAAGCGACTGGGAATTGGCCATAACATAGGCTCTACAGAGAATTCGCTGGGAAGTACCCAATCAACTTGCGTGGGTAGACCGGTGTCGCCTGGGTTTTTCCAATAGATGTGCCAATCTTCATCGAGTGTTACACGGACGCCGAGATATAACTCCTGGCCTGGAGAAACTCGATCAAATTGCGTGATGAGCTCGACCTTAGCGTACTGGGTAGATGCACTCGTCCGATCAGTCGCATGCGCTGGAAAAAAAACCGACACAACAACCACTAAAAGCCAGACAATGGCAAAAATATAAATCTTAGATCGCATGGCCAGCAGTATAGTCTACAAATCCTGTCCTATTGTTAAAGGGTCTGAGACTCATAATCAGCACACCCAATCAGCCCCGGACGATTACAAACCAATCAGTAGAGAAAAGGTTTGGTTTCACTTGAATGTTGCATCCCCGGGATTTCCTCTTTGGCATCAGGTAAATTTTCATCAGGAGCTAATCGCTTTTCAATAGCCATAAATTTATCCTCTAAAAGTTTCAACTGATCCACATCCTCAGCCATCACTGACTGTCGATACAAGAACTCACTCATGCGGTCTCTCAGAGAATTTTGATCATCTAAATTGAATTGGACAATTTCTAACTCATCAACTCTACTCAACACCGCGCTTAAGTCCTCTGCAGTCAGCCGAGAAATATCGTCGAGTTTTTCTGCCTCACCTTCGATTCTAAGAAGTTCAGTCTGAAACAAATGGAAGTCTGTCGCAAGTTCTTCAAGCCTAGAGCCAATATCATTTATTACAAATATTTCTTCGTCTAATTTAAGGTCTTTTGCAGCAAGCATATCCAACCGATCGGAAAGGCTATCAAGGCCTACAATTTGCGCTTCCAACTGTTCAACTCGGCGTAAATGCCTCAAGGCGTCTTTATTGGCTAATGCCAATCGGTCAGCATTATCGATGATTTGTTCGCCTAACTGCTGAATAAGAGCCTCAGAAGCCTGAAAGCGCTGAACCAACGATTGGTTTGCGTTCTCAAGATAACCAATACGCGTAAGCAGCTCCTCTTTGCTCAACTCAAAATCTGTCTTTTGAACATAATCCGTACTAATATTCTGTATCCTGGCCTCCAACGCATCAAGTCGACTCGTTTGACCTTTGATCTGCTGATCGATCAACTTCCCATCCTCTTCGATCTGAGCTTCAGCTTGGGTCAATCGAGTCTCCGCATCACTGATATCTCGACTCCACTGAAGCAATTGACTGCCACGGTTATCAAATTCATTACGTAATTGGTTTAAAGGCTTATTAAGAGAATAAATTTTTTCCATAAGTTCTAAGTTTTTTTGAGAATTTGCATTCTGCGACTCTAAGCGAGCCGTGTTGGCCTCGGTAACCGCTATTTCCAGTTTAAGAAGGTTTTTCTGAAGCTCGTCAATCTCCTGAACCAGCTGCATGAAACTGGGCCTCGCCTCTCGAATTTTTTTAGTAGTTTCTATTGGCGCACTTGGCCTGTTTTGAGCGTATGTTGCCGTTGTGCCACTCACGATAAGGACTAGGATAAGTATAATTCTGATCATCATAGATAATAACTTTACTTTAAAGAAATAATTTTCTCAAACAAAAAAGGGGCGTATAAACGCCCCTATTTGAACCTACAAAATATAGCTAAAATTAATACACAAAGTCAGCCCTTCTATTTTGCTGCCAACTAGACTCATCATGACCCAGCGACATTGGCTTCTCCGAACCAAAACTGGTGATCGTAATACGACGTCCCTGAACACCAAGCAGTTCTAGCGCTGCCTTAACTGCAAGCGCTCGTCTATTTCCTAGTCCAATGTTGTACTCGCGACTACCCCGCTCGTCACAATTACCTTGGACTTCAACCTTCAGATCAGGGTTAGCACGAAGATATCCAGCATGAGACTGAATCACATCATCAAATTTTGGAAATATGAAACTCTTGTCGAAATCAAAATATACGGAGCTGGTGGGCACTCCCATTGGAACGTTGTCATTAACAACGCCTTTTGTCCCTTTCGCTGCTTCAGCTTCAGCTCGCGCTGCTTCAGCTTCAGCTCGCGCTGCTTCAGTTTCAGCTCGCGCTGCTTCATCACTTTCAACTTTGATAGCACGCTCTTCGGCTAAAGCTTGGGCTTCACGAGCTTTATCGGCTTCCACTTGAGCTTTTACCAACTCTTCCTCAAGACGCTCTTGCTCAGATTGAGATTCAGATTGAATGTACTCAAAATTATCCGTGGACTCTTCAACAGTCTCCGCAGTTTTATTCGTTGTCTGACAAGCAACCAACGTAAATGCAGCTCCAATTATGAACGACAACCTAAAAAGATTAGTAAAGAAATTCATTTGTTCATCCTAAAAGAAATTAACAAACCGAGTTTAACGGGATTTTTAAAAAGAAAAGCTTAACACAGTAAGCAAATGATTTTTATAAAAAAATATTTTTTTTCTTACGTTTATAATTAATTTTAGTTCACAGATATGGGGGCATTTTATTGATCCATGCTGGTTTCTGACTACATCAACCCCACATTTTATAGTACTTAAATTCCAATATGGCTAGAAATAATCCTTTTAAACGTGAGCGTTTCCTGCATTTTCAAGCCATTCCGACGCGCTGGATGGATAACGATGTGTACCAACATGTGAATAATGTTGTCTATTACTCATTTTTCGATACCGCGATTAATCAATTCTTAATTGAACGAGGTGTACTCGATATCGAAAAAAGTACAACTATTGGCTTAGTGGTTGAAACGCAGTGCCAATATTTTTCTCCAATCACATTTCCAGATGTCGTAACCAGTGGTATCCGGGTAGATAAGATTGGCAAAAGCTCAGTTCATTATTCGATCGGGTTATTTCGAGAAGCCTGTGATTCAGCATCAGCCCAGGGCAGCTTCGTACATGTTTACGTCGATGCGATAACACGCCGACCGACCCCAATATCTGAAGAAATGTTAACGGTACTCTCACAAATATCTGCACCCAATTAATAAAATTGCTGATACGTCGTTAATATCTGTAATAATAAGTTTTAAATTGTCAAGACGCGCTGGGTCAACAACAACCAAACGGGCAGACTTACAAAAACACGCAATGAACGCTAATTTTGAAAATTTCCTTAGGCTGACGTTAATCTCCCTAACAATTGTGATCCCAACATCGAGCTCTTGGGCAAATGGGCATTGGAGTAATAACCTTGAGCCAATATCTGAGGCCGATTGGGACTATGCTAAGGCTCGTCACCTCATCGAGCGTGCTGGCTTTGGCGATAACCCTGAGGGGATCGAAAGACTCGTCAAAATTGGCCCAAGAGCTGCGGTTCGAGAACTGATTTACTTCGAAAGTATTCCAGATACCCTGCCTGAATTCGATCACTCAGGCATACACGACCCCGGCATTGAACCGTTCCCAGCCTCGAGGCCGGCAGCTACAAAAATCGCACAAGAAACCGGTGAAGCCATAGGAGTCAAAGTCAAACCCAGCGGGAACCGACGACTACAACCCGTGGTCGATCGCTTCTTTTACTGGTTACGGGCCAGTATGTTAGAAACCCGACGCGTCTCCAATTGGTGGGCAAATCGCATGCTTCTTACCAAGCGGCCTCTAGAAGAAAAGATGGCGCTCTTTTGGCATGGGCACTTTGCCACGAATGAAGAAAAAGTGCGTGATTATCGAAAACTACTGAATCAAAATCAGGTTTTCCGTGAACACGGAACAGCAAACTTTAAACAGTTACTGATCGAAGTCTCTCAAGATCCAGCAATGCTCTCTTTCTTGGATGCCGGCGTCAATATCAAAGGTTCGCCAAACGAAAACTTTGCTCGTGAAATCATGGAGCTTTTCACAATGGGTGTGGGTCATTACACGGAAGAAGATATTCGAGAGGCCGCCCGTGCGTTCACCGGGTGGAATTACGTTGATCTCCAATTTGTCGTGAATGCCGATGAACACGACTCCTCCGATAAAAAATTCTTTGGTAATACCGGTAATTGGGATGGGCTAGATATCATCGATATGATCCTGGAAAAACCTGTTACTGCTGAATACATTTCCGGGAAGCTCTATAAATTCTTTGTGCGTGACAACGTTGACCCGAAGATTAGAAAAGAACTCGGAGCGGTTTTACAACGCTATGGGTATGACATCAAACCATTATTGGAGAAAATATTCCTCTCTAAGGATTTTTATAGTCCGACATCCATGGGGACACATATAAAATCACCTGTTGAACTCGTTATTTCGACTTATAAAAAACTAGAACTTGATGTTATTCCTGGAGTTCCAGACTTCTACGACACGACCGAATCGCTTGGGCAAATTTTGATGTTTCCGCCCACTGTTGCCGGCTGGGCTGGGGGACAGAGTTGGGTAACACCAGGCTTACTCCTGGCGCGAGGTAATTTTGTGTACGACACAGTCTTTCCAGACATCGAGTTCCTGCCCAGCGATCGATATCCAGATAATTACCAAATTGGAGTCGTTGCAGAGAGACTCGCAGCAGGCGCTGATATCGCAACCGCGACGCAGCCTGAGGATGGGTACGCAACCTCAGCATCTAATAACATGGTGGACCGCGATGAAGAATTTAACACACGCCTGGGCAGTTATCGCGGATGGAGAAATGCAATAGAAAAAGTAAAGCCCATCAGCAGAACACCCGCCCGATTAAATTTAACAAAACTCGTTCTCGACGCCAACTGCAAAACATCAAAGGAAGCAATTAGCTATTTAATCAAAAGGTTTTTCTCGGTTTCTATCGATGAGCGCACGAGGCAGAAAATCGCCGATTTCCTCACGCACCAACTCGGCACCGACAACATTTCCGAAGCGCAGACATTCTCAGAAGAAGCACTGCGAGAAACGTTTCATTTGATTTTATCCCTACCGGAATACCAACTCGGCTAACGAGGACTGTCAATGAGCAAAAAATACAAGTTCGAACGGAGAGATTTCCTCAAGCTTATGGGTGCAGGAGCAGTTGCTACTGGCCTGCCTGGTCCACTTCTTTCACAACTCTCCCCATTAGCTTTTGCGAGCGACAATCCGCTCAGTAATAAAATTCTTGTTGTACTGGAACTCTCAGGTGGGAACGATGGCTTAAACACATTAGTGCCCTTTGGCGATGATGCGTACTACAGGCACAGGCCAACACTTGGGATTAGACCTGATAAAGTCAGAAAAATAGACGATCACTTTGGTTTTAACCCAGATATGTTGGGTATGGAGCGTCTGTTCAAGGACGGAAACATGGCTATATTCCATGGTTGCGGTTATGACCAACCGTCTTACTCACACTTCACCTCAATGGCCTATTGGCAAACTGCAGCTCCAAATAGTGGTGAATCTTTAGGTTGGGTTGGACGACTTGCTGACGCCCTAGATCCAAACATAACGCCAAATTACCTCGTGAACGTGGATGCAACACAATCATTGGCTGTTGTAGCCAAGAACCATGTGCCTGTTGTTTTTGATGACCCAAAGGAATTCGGTCGCAAAGGTTTATTCCAATCAAGACCGCTATTGGATACGGATCGTGTCGCCACCGAAAATAGCACCTCTGCACAAAGACGTCTATTAGACCTTGCCAAGAGTGCCCGACAAGCTTCAGAGAAAGTGAAATCCGCTTGTGAGAGCTACAAGACACCAATCGACTATGGTATCTCTCCGCTGGACCTCAACAAAATAGCCGCACTGATCGATTCTGATATTAATACGCGTCTTTACTACACCTCATTTAGACGCAATGCATTTGATACGCATGTTCAACAGCCAAACCTGCACCAACGTTTGTTAACATACTTCTCAGATGCGGTTTCTGGATTTTTCACAGATATTAAGCGTATCGGAAGGGCAGATGATGTTGTCATGCTTGTATTTTCTGAATTTGGGAGACGCGTGGCTCAAAATACCAATTTGGGCACTGATCATGGCACTGCGAACAACATGTACCTCATTGGTAATGCAGTTAAAGGAGGGCATTATGGTGAACTTCCCAGCCTGACCAACCTCGAAGACGGGAACATGCTTCACACCACCGACTTCAGGCAAGTCTACGCTACAGCCATCAGCGGATGGATGGGACTGGACGCCCATGAACAAGTACTCAGGAACCGGTTTAATAGCTTTGCAGCATTTGGGTGAGCTCGCGAAACAGAAGTAAATCGCTCAACAAACACCAATCACCGTTTTTATAATGTCCTACCCGTAACCGGAAAATCAGGATCCGTATATCCAGGCGTTGAAGGATGCCCTGGTGCGACAAGCTGATCTACAAACCGCTCATCATCAACATCGATTTGAATAGTTAGAGCCCCATAATAATCTTCCCATTGCTCGAATGTTCTAGGACCACCAATCACACTCGTCACCATCGGGTTCGCTAACACCCATGCCACGGCAAACTGTCCCGGAGTGACGCCTTTTTGTTGCGCATAAAGAACAAAGTCCTTAGCAAGCTTGATAGACTCAGTACGAAACTCAGTTTCCATCATTCGTTTATCTTTCCTACCCGCCCGCGTCCCTTTACTCGGCTCCTGCCCCACCTGGTATTTTCCTGTCAACACACCCCGTGCAATAGGACTAAACGGAACAACTCCGATGCCAAATTGCTTACATACAGGAAGAATTTCGACTTCGGGCATTCGATTGACAGCATTGTAATAGGGCTGACAAACAATGGGAGGGGGCACACTAAACTCTTTGCAAAGCATTAACACTTCAGCAATCCTCCAACCTCGAAAATTAGATAATCCGAAATGGCGAATCTTACCCGCTCGAATCAAATCACCCATTGTTGTAACTGCCTCGAGCAAAGACTCCGGTTCGTAGTCACGATGAAGGTAAAATACATCGATATAATCCGTTCCCAATCTGCCTAGACTCTGATCTACAGATTGAGTCAGCCATTTTCTTGAAAGGCCACCCTGATTCGGAAAATCGGCAATTCTTTGTCCCGCTTTTGTCGCCAAGACCCACCAGTCTCTCGACGATTTAATAAGCTCACCGACAATCCGTTCAGACGCGCCTTGCACGTAGACGTCAGCGGTATCAATAAAGTTAACCCCATTATCTTTGGCTGAGGAAATAATTCGATTCGACTCGGACTGGTCTGTTTGAGCACCGAAAGTCATCGTCCCAAGACATAGTTTCGATACTTTAAGCTGACTCGCACCCAGTGAACAATACTCCATCGATGGTTACCTCCCAGATATTTAGCTTTTGATTAAAATCACCTTGATCTTATCTAATCTGTAGAATCGTTGTCTACAGACTTACGTACTCGTCATACCTAATAGGACTCCCAATGCAGCAGTTACCAAAAACAATGCGTGCCATCGAAGTAACCAAACCAGGCACACCCGATGTTTTAAAGTCAGCGAAGCGGCCCATTCCACGAATCACTGAGGATGAAGTTCTTATTTGTGTTCACGCCGCAGGGATTAATCGACCCGACATCATGCAACGGTCAGGCCTTTATCCACCTCCACCCGGAATCACTGATATTCCCGGCTTAGAGGTATCAGGGATTATTGTTGGAGTAGGTGATCAAGTTACTCAATGGAAAGTTGGTGACCCAGTCTGCGCCCTTGTCGCTGGTGGAGGGTATGCAGAGTATGTTGGCGCACCTGCCGCACAATGCTTGCCAGTTCCTAAAGGGCTTAGCTTACGGGAAGCTGCATCTCTGCCTGAAACCTACTTCACAGTATGGTCCAACATATTTGACCGAGCACGACTTATCGAACGAGAAACTATTCTCGTTCATGGTGGATCGAGCGGTATTGGAACAACAGCGATACAACTATGTCGAGCTTTTGGAAATGAGATATTCGTAACCGCTGGCTCAGATAAAAAATGTCGCGCTTGTGAAGATATTGGTGCGACTAAAGCAATCAACTACAACGATGAAGATTTCGTGGAACGCGTGATGGCTCTTACGAATAATAGGGGCGTCGATATTATTCTCGACATGGTTGCCGGCGAGTATCTACAACGCAACCTCCAATGCTTAGCCGATGATGGTCGACTAGTAATTATCGCTTTTTTAGGAGGCGTTAAGACCGAATTAAATATGACTGATATTCTTAGAAGAAGATTGACAGTGACGGGTTCCACATTGCGCCCAAGATCCATGTCATTTAAAGCAAATATCGCAGAATCACTTTATCAAAAAGTTTGGCCACTACTTGAAAAAAAAGTTATTAAACCAATCATCTTTGCCTCCTTTTCACTCGAAGAGGCAGCTAGGGCACATCAACTCATGGAATCAAGTCAACACATAGGAAAAATTATTCTAGACGTACACTCTGCACAATGATGAGAAGAACCTATTGATAGGTGTTCGGAGGCCTCAACTTTAAATGAGGCGCTAACTCCATCAATGCCTTCCTGTACACATCTCGCTTAAACTCGACAACCGAGCCCAGTGGAACGAAAAATGAATGCCAGCGCCACGCGTCAAATTCTGGGACCTGAGCTTTTCTCAATGAGACATCGCTGTCGGATCCCACCAAACGCAATAAAAACCATATTTGTTTTTGACCTTTATATATAGCTCGTGTCTCCCGGCGTACAAACTGCCTGGGAACATCGTAACGCAACCATCCACTCGTCCGCCCGATAATCTTCACGTGGTGAGGCTCAAGCCCGACCTCTTCGTCCAGCTCTCGGTACATCGCCTGCGCAGGGGACTCGCCTTCTTGTATTCCACCTTGCGGAAATTGCCACGCATACTCCCGCACGCGCTTTGCCCAGAAAACCTCATTACGTTTATTACAAAGAATAATACCCACGTTCGGACGGTAACCATCTCGATCAATCATGATCAAAACCCCCCGTCGAAATCAATAATATTCGTATTTTTACATACTTATGGGATTTCTAGGTGCTCATATGGAAAGTTTTTTTGCCTGGAATGACTGAAATGATCGAATTCGATCAATCATGGCATCAAAATCTAAGCCTAACGACCTCCTCAAGACCCGCGCCAATGGCTCAATCTTAGATAATTGCGCGGTGGTAGGTGCGGACTTAAAAGCGAGTGCCACTATATTGCCCCCCTTAGGGGTAGGTACTAAAGCAATCTGATCAAAAAATGTTTCAATTTGGTGAATTCTTGATTTTAACTGTGGGTCACTTGACCATAAATTCTGGATATAAATACCATTTTGAACTATGCGATTTTTAACACGTTGAGTAAACTCATCATCAACAAACCCTCCAGGCACGCCTAATGAGTCGAATGCATCAAGCATAATGACATCGTACTGCCCAGCAGTATCAATCCATTCCAACCCATCCGCATGAATTACAGATAATCGCTCATCATCATCGGGAACAAAAAAATATTGACGTGCTGCATTAATGACTTGATCGGATTTTTCAATCACAGATATCTTAACGTCAGGTAGATTTTTCCAAATAAATTTTGGTATCGATCCGCCACCCAAACCAATACAAGCCACATTTTGTACGCGGCCATGAAACAACATAAATGACATCATAGCTTGGGTGTAATCAAGAACTAGCTCATACGGGTCGTTCAATTTCATAGAACTTTGAACTGTACTGCTGCCCAAAAATAAGCTTCGAATGCCTCGAGACTCACTGATATCAACCTCGGACTGATGGCGATTATTTCGAAAGAATCCCATTCTTCTTAACATATTGATCTCTACCTATTAACTGACTATTCATTGTACGGCCAGTTTAACTACATAACTTTTTTCCATCGGGATAGAATATGTATTCCCTATCCAAAAAATTAGTCAAAAATGCGTTTAACTCAATTTTTCCTCAATACTCTGCGAGAAGCTCCCGCTGAAGCAGAGCTCACTTCCCATCAGTTAATGGTAAGAGCAGGCCTCATAAAGAAACTAGGTAGCGGTCTTTACTCATGGCTCCCTCTTGGCTTGCGAGTGCTTAAAAAAATTGAAAGGATCATAAGAGAAGAAATGGAACGAGCCGGCGCTCTGGAACTACTCATGCCTGCGATCCAGCCCGCCGAACTGTGGTCGGAATCTGGGAGATGGGAGCTTTTTGGCGCACAGATGCTAAAAATCAAAGACCGTCATGACAGAGATTTCTGCTTTGGACCTACGCATGAAGAAGTCATTACGGATATCGCGCGACAAGAGATTAAATCTTATCGACAGCTGCCCGTTAACCTGTTCCAAATTCAGACAAAGTTTAGGGATGAAATTCGACCTAGGTTTGGAGTGATGCGTGCACGCGAATTCATCATGAAAGATGCTTACTCGTTTCATACTGACTTTCCTGACCTTCAACGTGAATATCAGAATATGTTTAATACTTATTGTCGTATTTTTGAACAGATAGGCTTGCAATATCGTCCGGTAGCTGCGGATACTGGCGCAATCGGCGGCACCGGGTCGCATGAATTTCATGTCCTAGCTGATTCTGGAGAAGATACAATTGCTTACTGCCCTCAATCTGAATACGCTGCAAATATTGAGCTTGCGGAGGCGATCGCGCCGATAACTAATCAGGTTGTAGATATACAATCGATGAGCAAAATATCAACTCCTGACGCAAAGAAGTGCGAGCAAGTAGCCAAAACCCTAAATGTTCCGCTATCTAATGTTCTCAAGACGCTTGCAGTGATAGCAAACGAGCAATTCGTCCTACTGCTCCTCAGGGGGGATCACCAACTGAACGAGATAAAGTTAACAAAGATCAACGGCATGGAGAAATTTCGATTTGCAACCGATGAAGAGGTAGACGAACACTTGGGCTGCCCTATCGGATTCATAGGTCCCGTAAATGCCAATCTAGAGATTCGAATCATTGGGGATCGTGCTACTCAGTCAATATCCAACTTTTCCTGTGGCGCCAATGAACCGAATTTTCATTTGACTGGCGTTAACTTAAAAAGGGATATTCAAAACAAAATAGAAATTGCAGACATCCGAAACGTCAAAACAGGGGACCCAAGCCCAGATGGCAAGGGAACATTAGAAATATGTAGAGGCATTGAAGTCGGTCACATATTCCAACTCAGAACGAAATACTCTGAAGCTCTGAAGTGTCATTACCTTGACAAAGACGGAAAAAATAAGCCAGCTGAAATGGGCTGCTACGGCATTGGTGTGTCCCGGATAGTGGCGGCGGCAATCGAACAAGGTCATGATGAAAAAGGTATCGTGTGGCCACAATCGATTGCCCCATTTAGCGTTGCCATCGCCGCCATTGGATATAAGAAAAGTGAATTAGTTAAGAATTTTTGCGATGAACTTGAAAAGGAACTATTAAAACAAGGTGTAGATGTTTTACTTGACGACCGCGGCGAGAGGCCAGGCGTGATGTTCGCCGATCTAGAATTAATCGGCATCCCCTATCGCTTAACGATAGGAGAACGAGGAATTAACAATGGAGAACTCGAATGGACAGATCGAAAAACTGGTGAAACCTCGCCCCTTCCTAGCGCTAATGTATTGGACAAGATCATTGGTAGATTAAATCAAACTACTACTTAAGAGACGACCGAGATTATAATGCCCGAAATCCTTGTAGTGTATTACTCTAGAAACGGAAGCGTGCAGCAAATGGCGAAACTAATCGCCCGGGGTATCGAGATGGTACCTGGCGTCTCTGCACGGCTAAGAACCGTCCCGCCCGTGTCTTCCAATATTGGAGAAACAGCAATAGCAATTCCCGAGGAAGGTTCGCCTTATGTTGAAATTGATGACTTACGCGCTTGTATTGGAATAGCACTGGGGAGCCCCACACGCTTTGGTAATATGGCGGCACCTATGAAATATTTTATAGATCAATTGGGTAGTATTTGGCATGATGGCGTGCTCGTCGGAAAACCGGCAACAGTATTTACATCCTCATCTTCTATGCATGGTGGACAAGAAATGACGCTTGCAACTATGATGTTCCCGTTAATTCATCTCGGAATGGTCATTACAGGAGTGCCTTACTCTGAACGTGCATTGCACACGACAACTACTGGCGGAACTCCTTATGGTTCCAGCCATTTCACAGGGCCAGACGGTAAATTACCCATCTCAGAAGAAGAAAAGTCGCTTTGTATTGCGCAAGGAAGACGACTAGCCATCATTGCCCAAAAACTAGATAGCCACGAAAAGAATCTTCTAAAATGATGCGTCCACACCAACTTCTTTCAAGCGGCGGGCTCATCGTATTGAGTCTATGGTGCCTAATTTGGGAAGGATATGCGGCACCACTCACCCCAGAGGGTTCCTGGTTAATACTGAAATCCGTGCCGATTGTCTTACCCCTACTAGGGATCCTACGCAATGATTTACGTACACATCAATATACCGTTCTAATTGTTTTCCCTTACTTCATTGAGGGGGTTGTTCGAACATATGCTGAAACCGGTATCTATAGATTTATGGCGGCTGGAGAAATAATACTGTCATTACTTGTTTTCACCGTCCTACTTAATTCGGTGCGCACCATACGCGTGCAAGGGCAATAGACCTCAAAGATGTATGTTGGACGTTTTGCCCCGACCCCATCAGGTCCGCTGCATTTCGGATCCATTGTTACCGCGATTGGTAGCTATTGTGATGCCAAGTTTAACGGTGGACGATGGATAATTCGTATTGATGATTTAGATGAAGAGCGAAATGTTTCTGGGGCAGATAGAAACATCCTTCACACTCTAGAGTGCTTGGGACTGTACTGGGATGACCAGCCAATTTATCAGAGCCAACAAAAAAGTTACTACGAGGACTGGCGTGATGTCCTAAAAAAAAAATACGACATATATCCCTGCAGTTGCAGCAGGAAAACGCTGCGAGAACATTCCGTTATTAAGGGTGGGGACTGGATTTATAGCGGCCACTGTAAAACTCACTTCTCTAAACAAAAGCCCATCAGAAACCACCGTCTTAATCTACGTCAACCATGCACAATAACCATTAACGATATCGGGCAGGGTCCAATCACTGAAGATTTATGTGTCACCTCAGGGGACTTCGTGGTGTTTAAGGCTGATGGAACTCCTTCATACCATTTGGCCAGCGTGCTTGATGATTACAGATTAGGTATTTCTCATGTGGTTAGGGGACGTGATTTGTTACGCTCCAGCATACGACAAGCAGAATTGCAACGAGTGCTAGGACAATTAACTCCAAGCTTTTTGCATTTACCTCTAGTGACAAACGAGAAAGGACAGAAACTCTCAAAACAAAATAAAGCGGTGCCAATAAACTTGAAAGTGCCACAAAAAGTAATAATTAATGCCTTAAAATTCCTTTCTCAAAACCCACCATCGGAGCTGAGTAGTGCGAGCTCAGAAGAAATCCTAAACTGGGCGAGTGAACATTGGGACAGATCGGTCTTTCAATCGAAAGACTAGAGTCGAGGACTCAATTCTTCCCACTTGCAATCGAGTCGACTAACCATCTTTTTTAGGTGCTCGAACGCTAAATTTACGACACACTCATTACCTTTTACTCCCAATTCAACACGACGTTTTTTATCAGCCGTGATGGTCGGCAAACTAAACACTTTGCATCCAGAAAATAAATCTAGACACTCAGTCATCAATGGAATGAGAGTACTCTCTGGCACGTCAAAAATAAGTATTGATCTTTCGATATCACGATCTTTCACATGTTGATCTGCATAATCGTGATCTAGTACCCACTCCATCATGGACCAAGCCATTGAGGGAAATCCAGGTAAAAAATGGTGTCGCTCAACACTGAACCCGGGAATACGGTTAAAAGCATTGGGAATGATTCTCGATCCCTCTGGAAACATACCCATTTTGATTCGATTCGGATAAGCATCTTCACCAAACTGAATCTCAATTTCCTTCTTCGCTTCGGGATGCACGATGACATCCACAGCGAGCGCGTCAGCGACAGATTGCCTTGTATAGTCATCTGGCGTAGCACCGATACCACCAAAACTAAAGATTACATCACTCGAACTCAGAGTCCGTTGGAATGTTTGCGTTAATAGCTCAGGACTATCCGGCATATAGCTAACCCAGGCAACCTTGAGCCCACGCGCGTGCAAAATCTCAATGGATTTTTCGAGATGTCGGTCCTTCCGTCTTCCGGAAAGAATTTCATCGCCAATGATCACTAATCCTATATTCATAATAAGCTCGCTACTAGTATCCTCAAATTGATTCTGACGGTATGGTGTCGTGATCTACGGTTTTACAAAAACAGTCGAAAACCAATTTCGACGTTGTACTTAAATGAAAACGCTGAGTTATCGCCCCAAAGCGTAGTTCCTGGGCGAACATAAAGCATTGTTGACGAATTTACAAATCGCCCATACTCTAAATCAAGTGTTCCAGTCGACTGCTCATCCCTGGCATGATCCCAAGCGAAAAATGGATCCACGAAGAAATAATAACGATTAGGAAGCTTTTTTAACATTGGTAATTTGAATGAGGTGAAATTTACATCCGTTCTACTCTTGTCACCACCCATTGTGAAAAATGTTTGGACCTGAGGAAACGCAAGAAGTCCCAAACTCGGCACTTTTAAAAACCCAAAAAGCGTTGGCGCCGCTCGGTTCTTGCCGCTGCCCAAAGTGACATCTGAGGCCGTATCCCACTTAGTCTCTAATGCCAAAAACCAAGGTGAGCCACCATTAGTAGTAAATGTTTTATTAGCGACGCGCACCGTTATATCACCCATACCCGTTTGTGACTCTGCGCCAGAAACGGGGTTACGGTACTTGACGGGAGCCTGCAGGCGAACTGACCAATCGTTATTTATTGGAAAATCGTATAAAGAGTCAATGACAGAAGTCTCATTGCCTGCCTCGTCTTCCTTAAATTCATATCTACTAAAAAATTTAGTCTTGGGGCGGCTTGGATCTAAGGCCTTCGACGTATCGACGACAGATGTTTTTGCTTCCTCTGCAACTGAAACTTCTGCTGACAAAAAGAACACAAAAAATATTAAGAAAGGTCCTACGAATCTTTTTAAAATCATATTTATCGTCCCAAATCCGGTGCCTTAGAGTATACCGAATTCGAGATGTGAATACTCTACAGATAGCCCACAGGATACCGCACTTGAATTTGATGCTTTGTCAGTGACGACCGGAGACTCGCGGCGATATTTAAAGCCTCATCTCCATCGCCATGGATACAAATTGTGCCAGGAGCCACCTTATAGTCCACACCTTCTTGGCTAGTGACTAAATTGTGCTCAATGAGTTTGAGCACCTGTCGCTCGGCCTCCAGTACGTCAGTAATCAATGCATATTGATTGACTCTAGGCAAAAGTTCGCACCCTGAAAGGTAACGTCTGTCAGCAAACGCCTCCTCCACGAGAATAAGTCCGAAAGCATCAGCAGCCTTCACCCAGCATGAGTTAGCCAAACCAAAAATCAATAAGCTAGAATTAAAATCGGCTATCGTTTCACAAATAGTCATGGCCATGTTTATATTGAGTGCAGCCATGTTGTAAAGCGCTCCGTGTGCTTTGACATGAGTCATGACAGTGCCAACAGCCAACGCGTGATTTGCGAACTCCTCGATCTGACGACGCACTACCGCTCGCAGCTCCTCTTCGCACAAAACCATAGCCTTACGACCAAAGTTATCTCTATCAGGGAACGACGGATGAGCTCCAACACCTAGGCCATGTTCCACAGCCCTGCGAACCGTTGCTCTAATAGAATGGCGATCTCCAGCATGCCTTCCGCAAGCAATATTTGTCGAGCTGAGATAGGGCATTATCGCTATCTCTTTTAGCTCTTCTTCATAAGAGCTATATTCTCCGAGATCGCAGTTTATATCAATATATCGCTCCATTAGTTCAACTCAAGAATCCGATGTTCAATTGAACGAATAAGCGCTGACATTGCATTGTGTTCTCGGAGCAATGCACTTTGTGCAGCCTTCACCGAAATCTCTACGAACCGTATATCATCTCCAGGCTGACTTTGAACCAAAATCGAACGGTCTACGGAGGCCACAACACCAATGGATGGATAACCACCAATCGTCTGTCGATCGACTGATAAAATAATTGGTTGCCCACTGGGCGGCACTTGTATCGTACCCAAGACGACGGGCACAGAAGACTCGCATTCAACTTTCTGTATGTCAACACTCTTGCCAGATAGCCGAACCCCCATGCGACTCGATTGAGGAGTCACCCGATACGTACTCAAAAATGTATTTTGTCTTACTGCTTCTGATGAATCCATCCATCTTTTGGATGGCAAAAATCTAAGAATCTTTCCTTTATTTCCACTGACGCTAAATAGTCCGTTTGCCCCCCAATTGGGAGCAATAAAAGGTTGTTCTCCTTTAGTTCTCATCCGTTTTAATTGAGAAAATTTATCAGACCTGTCATTAACGACCAAAACATCCCCTCCTTTCAGAGGCCTTCCCTCGACCCCTCCGAATTTGCCGCCGGTATCTGTCGCCACACTACCCATAACCACATTAATGTCCAAAATCCCAGAAATGGCCAGATACCCAAAGGCGCCATTCAACGATCGGCCACCTGTTACCGTAGCTCCCGCATAGATCAATACTGGACGCCCGAGGGGTATCGCACTTCCGTCAATGTTAAACGAGAAATCAGCCCCACTGAATGCGACAACACAATCGCACGAAAACACCAAAGTAGGACCAATCATCACAAACTCTATGATTGGTGCACCTGGTCTATTTCCCACTAAAGCATTAGCAACAAGCATGGCATTTAAGTCTGCCGCCCCAGAAACAGAAACCCCATGATCCTGCCAACCCACTCGACCTCTATCCTGAATAGTCGTCAGCACTCCTGGCTTCACAACATCAATTGAAGCTGAATAATTAGTGCTCAAAAGTCACTTTCTATCGCCTCATATGCCTCAACGGAAATTATCTCGAACTTAACTTGATCTCCAACGCTCAACAATGACCCGAAATCACCTTCCTTTTGAAAAAAACTCCTGCGTGTTCTACCCAAAATATGCCACCCACCCGGCAAGGTTGATGGATAAATCCCGCTATAACCAGCAGCAATGGCAACGCTTCCAGACGGAACTCGGGTGCGCGGCGCATCTCGACGTGGAATTTTTAATGCAGGGTCTAAACCTTCAAGATAGGCAAATCCTGGAGCAAACCCAATCGCTCCCACGGTATAAACAGCAGATTGATGTAAATTAATTACATCATCGATAGAAACTCCTAACGTCAAAGAGATATCCGATAAATCCAAACCCATCTTTAGATCGTAACAAACAGGAATACGTATTAATTGGGGTTTCGTTGCAATCAATATGGGATCTTCCGTGACTAAATTTTTCTCCAAATACTGGACGATAGTCTCAAATGGAGAGAGGGAAGATGAAACCCACATATTTGGGTCGTAATGAATCGCAATTCGGGAAAATGCCGGTACGATATCAGTTATACCTTTAAGCTTATAAGCTTTAATCTTTCGAGCTAGCGCAGCAGCGGACATCGAATCATCCTCTTCTGAAACTCCAGATTTGACCTCAATAAGTACAGCCCGGTCTCCCAGAGCAGTGTATGTATGTTGAGAGATCACACTGAATACCTCCAGAGGCTAAATACTACAGAATCAAACAAAATGGATTCCCCCTCCAAAAGCTCCCAAAGAAGTCAATTTTAACCTTACCGTATATATAGTAGACCAAAATCTATTTCCTCCGCATTTAGAGGACCAAAAGATGTGTTTGAATATATTATTAGTAATAAGATTTTAGAACAGTTATTTCAATGTACTGGTAACGGTTTTTTTTTCATGATAGATTGATTCGTATGAGACATATAACGACGCGTATATTTTTATTAAGCATTTTAATGATGGGTTTCTCATTTGCTTTCTCTGCTGAGGAAGTTCGCTTACTGTCTTCAGAAGCTAGATTAACCAGTAATTTAGGTGGGGCGCAGGATGCTCGCGCAGATTTTGATTTTGGGGCAATTAAGGCTTGGTTAAAAGGAGATGGTCACTGGCAAATTGAAGGAGACGTAATGCATCGTTCCGGATTCTGCGGGACATATCAGCTAGGCCTTCAATTTGGCACTGGGAGTCCCGGCTGCGCCAACGTAACGTGGCTTACTGCCCCTATTTATGTCACCAAACGTTTGCAATGTAATAGTGCTGGAGCCTTCCACTCCGGAGGTCACTATAGCTTTTCGGTAAAAAACAACTTCAGTGACATCAATTGCGCTCAAAGAGCAATCAAATGCAACGGAAAATGTAATTAACCTGTTCCTGACTTAACCAAGCGAGCTACCTACTCAATCATTTCAAGCCGATAATAATTATCTCGCTCTCGTTGAATACTGATTTTTATTGCGCGCATATCTCTAGCTCCCGGAACAACCAAGCGAGACACATTGCTCCGGCTAGATCCGTTGACCAAGAACGGTTGATCCCACCGATACCTATGCGTATCGCCATGGACAATCAGAACATTTTTTTCCGTTTTATGCGCCATTCCAAACAGTACTGACCTTATCGTCTGAGAAAATCCGGGATGCATTAATGACGGCTCAGGCATCATCCAGTCTACAAATGGATCCCCGTGAAACAGGACAACAATATCACGTATTTTCTCACTCTCGAGCCGGTCAAATGCTTGTTTAATCCAATGTGTATTTGCCCTCTCTCTAAGAGAGAATTCGTACGCGCCGGCTGGAGTTCCGGATTCCATATTGTTGTTACTCCCCACGATATGTACCGACACAAATAGCGTTTCAGAAAAGACCCACATTTGATTTTCAACAAAGTTAGGGAACCTTCCATCCACCCTCCCCTGAACATCCAATTCTAAAAGTGCATTTCTATCAAAATAAGCCGAATCAAAGAAAACCTGTCTTAGCTTTTGAAGTCGCTCCAATGGATCATATCCGCCATTGCTCTTTCGATGGCAATCGGTCCATTCATTATCTCCGGGTGTATAGATCAACGGTGCTACAAACATTGAGAAGAGAGCCTTCTGACGGTCGTATGCTTCATCGGAACAAAGCGTAGAGCCGCTCTTAATATCTCCAAGATGCGCCACAAAACCGACAGATTCTTTATTAATTTGTGTTATCAACTTGCGATAGCTCTCCTCAATTTTAACCTCAGTGCCGTACGGCATATCACCAAGGACAACGAATTCAGCGGTATATGCGGGCATCCAAAAAAAATTAGAACCCAGAGCAAAACCAAGCACAAAAAGATTTAGTAATTTATTTTTCATCATTTGTAACCACGCAATATGTAATATATGTATGTACTTATGTTCAAGTTTCAACAAGCGACTCAACAATAGACTTTTCAATTCGCTTGAAGGACACCGGATACAGGGTCTTAAGTTGCTGCGCCCATAAAGATACTCGTAATTCTTCTAGTGACCATCTAACCTCAATAAGTTTTCGCCTCTGCTGAGGACTTACACTAAGCTCGACTGACTTGTCTATCTGCTCTTCAAATATTGATATCTGGCTCTGCCAAGACTCATCTCGACTCGGATCAGACCGCACCTTTTCGATGCGACAATAGATGGATTCTAAATAGCGCGGGTAATGTTTTAAATAACCATATGGTGTATTCGCAATAAAATCCGGGGGCAATAATGAATCGAGATGTTCTTTGATATTTTTTTTAAAATTTTTCGACTTCAATAATTTATCAGAACTAAGGCTCGCGCGAACCTTGGCATACAACCGAAATATCGTGATCACAATCTGATTGATTTCGTTCGCAACAACGACAATTCTGGGCTTTGCTTTTTTCACCGACTCCACAAAATCTTTCTGAGTACGAATCAACTCGCCATCAAAAAAAATTGCACGCGCACTGGTCGCTGCTATTAACTCATCGCTCAACCTATGCTGAACCGAAGAACCACCAGACGTGACACCTGCCTCATTGAGCAGCATCGAATATTGAAGTGACATATGGGAAAGCTCACTCCAACCTTTAGAAATAAATTTAAATTGGTCTTTCATTGTTAATTGAAACAGGCGCTGAATGCCCTTCTTTGAAATGAGGTCTGCTTCTATCTCTGTATCGGCAAGGACAATAGACACTGAATCTTTCTCATCTTTAAGGCAAGGAAATCCAACCACAGTTTTACCTTGAATAGACATTTCAATAATTTCGGGGAGATCCCCAAAGCTCCAGGTTTTCAATCCTATTTTATTGAACTCTTTAGTTGTCTGAGCTGTGAACGTCTCAGTTGCCTTAACGCCAAGTTTTTTCCTAAGTCCACCTAAATTCCGACCCGAATCAATATCGAGACCGTCTTCATCTACAATTGAAAAGTTCATCCGGAGATGATTAGGCAATTCGTTCTCATTTACGATTTCACGGGTCACCAATTCTCCGGAGGACGTATTAATGAATTTAATAATCAAATCGTACAGTGAGATGGATTTTGGGTTTAAATCGCCGACAATGTCGTCAACGAACGCTTTGATCGGAAATATTTTTCTCCTAATAGACTTTGGTAAGCCTTTAATAACCTCAGCTACTTTCTCCCGAATCAAACCCGGCACAAGCCACTCAACTCGAACTTGATCTATTTTGTTAAGCATTTCAATCGGGATCTTGATGGTCACTCCATCCAAAATGTGGCCTGGCTCAAAACGATAATCAAGCTTGAACTCATATCCATTCATAATTACGAAATCAGGATATAGCTCAAATGTTTCGGATTCGATGTCTTTTCTAACTAAAAGCGCTTTTGTCAGATATAAGCACTTGGGATCTTTCTCTTCCACTTGCTTGCGCCATTTCTCAAAGTCGACCCAACTGCATATATTTTCAGGGACCTTGCTCTCAAAAAACGAGTACAACACAGAGTCATCCACAAGCAGATCGTAACGTCTAGATCTTGCCTCAACGGCTTCTAACGATTCAATTAAGTCTAGATTGTATTTTAAGAACGTTGGTGGACTTTTTACCTCACCTTGAACTAGAGCACTGCGGATGAATATTTCCCGAGCTTCCCTAATATTAAGGGGGCCATAACTCACCTGCCGTCTGGGAACAATCACTAAACCATACAATGTCACTCGCTCTGTCACCACTACATTTCCTGTGGCTTTTGACCATCGTGGCTCATGGTAACTTGAGTGCGTGAGATGCTTAGCCAATGGCTCAATCCAGAGAACGTCAACTTCAGCAACGCAACGCGCATACAACCGTGATGTCTCAACTAACTCAGAAGCAATGATCCATTTAGATTTCCCAGCCCTCAAATCAGAGCTGGGGTGTATCTGAAATTTAATACCTCGAGCTCCGTGATAAATTCCCTTCTCATCACCTCGAAATCCAATATTTCCCAACAACCCAGTCAATAATGCTCGGTGAATATCGGATCTCTTACTCGGCTGACCGTTAATTTTAAATCCCATCTCCACGGACATCGATTTCAGCTGATGGTAAAGTTCACGCCACTCGAACATTCGCACCAGTGACAAATGCCTGCGCTGACACAATTCTTTTAACTGTTTCTTCCCTGGTTTTTTTTCGAACACATCTCGAAACCAATTCCAAACGTCTAATAATGATGAGAAATCGGATTTGTTTTCTGCACCCCCATTCAGCGTAGGCGCGCCAGCTGAAGTAAACTCTCTCTCTCTAGGATCCTGTACTGACAGGCCTGAAGCCAACTTCAATACCTCATCAAGACATCCAAACTCGCTACTTGCCAGAATCATGCGTGCAACTCTCGGGTCGACAGGTATACGTGCAAGTTTTCTACCAATGCCTGTCAATTGACGTTCCCGATCAATCGCTCCTAATTCCTCTAACAACTGATACCCATCTGCGAGCGCTCTTGGTATTGGGGAGTCAATGAAAGGAAATTTTTCTGGCGCTTCGAGACCAAAAACTGCCATTCTGAGAATCACTGAAGCTAATGATGATCTTAAAATTTCCGGCTCAGAGTGCACGAGGCGCTGATCAAAATCAACCTCAGAATATAACCTCACGCAGACGCCATTCATCACTCGGCCACTTCTGCCGGCGCGCTGATTGGCAGATGCCTGTGACACTTTCTCGACCTGTAACATCTCCACCTTATTCCGGTAGCTATATCGCTTAACACGTGCCAGCCCAGAATCAATGACGTATTGTATCTTAGGGATTGTTAGTGACGTTTCGGCTATATTGGTCGTGAGTATTACCCGCCTGTTATGGGAAGGTGCAAAAATTTTATTTTGATCTTGAATAGACAGCTTTGAATATAGTGGCAAAGCTTCCCATTTAGAGCGCCTCAACTTAGATAGAAAATTCTTGTTGATCCACTCAAGAGCATGTCTAATTTCACGCTCGCCAGGCAGAAAGACCAGCACATCTCCATCCCCTTGCGCAACGTCAATATCTTCCATTACTCGACTCAAGGCATCGTATAGATTTTCCGCATCTTCGAGGACACCCTCATCACCCGGAGGCTGATAACGTATCTCCACAGGATACAACCGACCTGACACCTCAATAACTGGCGCATGACCGAAATGAGATGAAAACTTCTCCGCATCAATAGTCGCGGAAGTAATAATTAACTTTAGATCAGGTCTCTTCTTCAATAATCGCTTTAAGTATCCAAACAGAAAATCGACGTTAAGATTTCTTTCGTGCGCCTCGTCAATAATAATCGTATCGTAACGAGACAAATATCGATCGGTTTGCGTCTCTGCAAGCAAAACTCCATCCGTCATGACCTTAATGAGGTTCTTCGGGCTAGATCGATCGGAGAAGCGAACCTGATAGCCAACAAGGTCTCCAATTTCCGAGTTCAGCTCCTTCGCCACTCGAGTTGCCACCGAGCGAGCCGCAATTCTTCTTGGTTGGGTGTGCGCAATTTGTCCACATACGCCTCGACCAATTTCCAGCAGCATTTTAGGTAACTGTGTAGTCTTTCCGGAGCCTGTTTCTCCACACAAAATAACGACCTGATGCTCAACAATCAGGCGCTCTATCTCATCTCGCCTCTCTACAACCGGAAGCTTGTCCATAAAAGAGATATTCGGAATTCTATTTTTTCGATTACGAGCTTTAGTAACTGATGCAGTTATTTTTGAGCGTAGTAACTCAAGATCGACCGACTGATCAGTATGATTTTGTTTCGCAATTACCTGGTTAAGCTGTTTTCTAAAGCTTTGCTGATCCTGACTCAGACACGAGACAATCTCTTCCCGTAGTACTTTGCTATAGTTTTTATGTTCGCCAGTCATAGTTGGAGTGCAATTCTTCTAGACCCTAAGTTTTATAAGAAGGTCTTCGAAAGATCAGGTCAAATCTAGCCGAAACAAAACCCTAAGAACTAAGACCTTTAAATGGAGAATGTCTTTCGCACCAGGCTGCGGTTGCCAAAAGGTAATTATCCTCATCAACTGCACTTATTATTTGTAGCCCCAAAGGCAATCCGCGAGGGCCCAAGCCGGTAGGTATAGTAATGGCAGGAGCACCAATTAACGTCCAAATCGAGCAAAAACTAGGGTCACCAGTCACATGAAGCGAATCAGGGGCTTCTCCGGTTGCTGGAGGAGTAATAACTGCTGAATAACCTCGGTCCATAAAAGAAGCAAAACTATTTTGCAGGGCATTCTTTTTCTTGACCGCATCCCTAAACTGGGTTTCAGTAACACGATCTCCTTCTTCCAGAGCATGAATTAGAAAATCCGAGAAGTAGCCTCGGAATTCACCTCTTACCGCTCTCGAGACACGTGCAGCCTCATAAAGCATAATTGTTCTATGCACTTTGTGCGCACGGTCAAACTCACCAGGAAGCTCGATGACATCTACAGACGCGCCAGCATTTCTGAGTCGCGAAATATCAGATGCAAATTGAGTTCTGGCCTCGGGCGCAGCGAGATACCAAGAGGGCGATCTCACTGCAGCCAACCTAGGCGCATTCTTAAGAGGTGAAGCATTTGGCGATATGCCAGCACGAGGGCCGGCAAAGCTAGATGCTAGTAACGCAGAGTCGGCAACGCTTCTGGCAAACACGCCTGGCTGATCGAACATCGGTGAAAAAGGCATAATCCCGGTTAATCCGATTAGTCCTCTTGTCATTTTGTACCCAACGACACCGCAATAAGCAGCGGGTCGAATAATTGAGCCATTTGTTTGAGTCCCCACTGCGCCTGGGACAAATCCGGCCGCGACGGCAGCAGCAGACCCACTGGAGGAACCACCGGGCGTATGTTGAACATTCCATGGGTTGCGGGTTTTGGACGGCATCATAAAAGCTGCCTCCGTAGTAACTGTTTTACCGAAAACAAATGCACCAGATTTCTCAATTCTCTTCACTATATCCGCAGACTTTTCTGGCACATAATTTTGGTACAAACAGCAGCCCATTTCAGTGGGAATACCAGCGGTATAGATGTTGTCTTTAACGCCAATAGGGATGCCATCTGTC
>OJFL01000330.1_pt1 | contig 26040 bp, 23 predicted proteins | sample 1594131 | NCBI WGS metagenome assembly OJFL01 (sample SAMN05416782, study PRJEB24817) | seawater metagenome | isolation source: Sea water | place: Canada:Atlantic | collected 2013-07 | reverse complement strand
CGAGATTTCTGCCTGTCTCGTGGGCTCGGAGATGTGTATAAGAGACAGGCCATTGACCAAATACTTGGGTGTAGGTTTGATTCTGACTCGATTTTGGTTGAATCCCTTCTGGCGGATCAAATTTGCCTACTCCGTGATAAAGAATAGCGTCTTCTTCAGCGCGCTGATAACCCTTCCCTTTTCTTGTGACGACATGGAGAAATTGAGGCCCTTCAAGTTTTCGCAAGTTACGTAACGTCGCACATAGAACATCTAAGTCATGTCCATCAATTGGGCCAATATAATTAAACCCGAACTCTTCGAATAGAGTCCCAGGCATAACCATGCCTTTCACATGCTCCTCGGCACGCCGCGCTAATTCAATAACTGGAGGAATTTTTTTAAATACTGTCTCTCCAGCCTTCCAGGCCGCAGAATAAAAACGACCAGATAAAAGTCTAGCTAGATAATTATTCAGTGCTCCGACATTCTCTGAAATAGACATATCATTGTCATTGAGAACAACAAGAATGTTTGCATCCATAGCACCGGCATTATTAAGCGCCTCAAATGCCATACCCGCCGACATGGCCCCGTCTCCGATAATCGCCACGACCCTGTTCTCATCACCCCTCAATTGCGCGCTAACCGCCATTCCTAAAGCCGCACTGATCGAAGTACTAGAATGCGCCGTGCCAAAACTGTCATATTCACTTTCTTCTCGACTTGGGAACCCAGCAATACCTCCAAATTTTCTCAGAGTAGCCATCTGGTCACGGCGACCAGTGAGGATTTTATGCGCATAAGTTTGGTGTCCTACATCCCAAACCAGTCTATCCTTGGGTGTATCAAAAACATAATGAAGCGCAACAGTTAACTCCACTGTTCCTAAATTAGATGCGAGATGGCCACCAGTCTTAGAAACGCTATCAATAATAAATTCTCTCAACTCAATAGCAAGTTTACTCAACTCTTTTTTATCAAGTGCTCTCACGTCCTGAGGAGTGTTGATCGTCTTAAGTAATTGGTACATATCCACCGGCAGTCTTTCTAATAAACACGATTAAAGACGAGTTTAGCAATCTCACGTAAGTACCCACCACTTCGTGGAAGGCACAACAAATTCTCTTCTGTACGTTCCGCAAGCTCACGCGCTAACTCTTGAGCACGAATCAATCCAAAAGAAGTTACGTAGGTAGGTTTGTTATCCCTCAGATCTTTACCAGCAGACTTTCCTAAAACTTCCGAGGGTGAACTTGCGTCGAGTATGTCATCAATCACTTGGAAACCCAATCCTAAATCACGAGCACAACCACGCAAGGACCCCTGATACGACTCCTCATATGCTAAGCCACACAAGGCACCAATCTCAGCACTAGCTAGAAACAGAGCTCCAGTTTTTTTAGAGTGCATCAACTCTAACTCTGCCTGACTCATCCTCAACCCAACCTGGGCCAGATCAATCGCCTGCCCCCCGACCATACCTAGCGAACCGGCTGCCTCAGATAACAGCTGAATTTGTTGTAATCGAGTCTCTGGACTGATGGTTGTATCTTGGGTAGCGAGCACATTAAAGGCTAATGGCTGAAGAGCATCTCCCACAAGCATTGCCGTTGCCTCATCAAATGCCACGTGCACAGTCGGCTGCCCTCGTCTAAGGTCGTCATCGTCCATGCAAGGCAAATCGTCATGAACAAGTGAGTACGCGTGAATAAGTTCAAGAGCTACGGCGCTATGCACCGCACGCTCGACATCGCACCCGAATAAGTCTGCAGCAGCACACACAATCAAACTCCGGATACGTTTACCAGGACTTTTAACCGCGTAATGCATCGCCTCATGTAAAACAGTCGGAACATGACCGCTATGCGGCAAACATTGGTCTAAACGCCGCTCTACCTGATCCACAACACCCTGTCTCCATTGATCAAAGAGGTTAGGACTCATCAAGGCCTTCGAATTTTTTTAATATACCCGCTTCAAGCACACTGACTTCTCGTTGAGCTACTTCTAGTTCTTTTTGACAAAACTGCAACAATTCAACGCCTCGTTTATAAAAGGAAAGGGAGTTTTCCAATGTTGTATCGTCGTCTTCCATCTTCTCAACGATCACTTCGAGTTCAGCAAGTGCAATCTCAAACGTCAATTTTTCTTTAGCTTTTGTCATAATATGGAATTAGGCTTAATTTGTTATATTAATTATCTCACGCGGAGCACATCATGGTTTATCCACCGCATCCGAATATAAAGTCGTACTAACGACATGCAATACATAACTTCCAACACGGTTCAGACTATGTACTCCACCCTTATTGAATACGACAAGCTGCAATCCATAATCGCCAAAAAAAACACACTGGTTTTTGACTGTCGTCATGAACTAACCGACCCAGAATACGGGATAAAGAGTTATCAAGAAGGCCATCTTCCGAATGCTCTATTTGCCTCGATGGATGACTCTCTTTCTCAAAAACCAAACGGCAAAAACGGCCGTCACCCTCTTCCCGAAATTTCAGCATTTACCAATTGGCTAAGCGTATGCGGTGTCGCCCAGAATACTCAGGTAATCGCATACGATGATGCAGGGGGCGCATATGCCTCGCGGCTATGGTGTTTGCTTAAATGGCTCGGGCATGATGCTGTCGCGGTACTCAATGGAGGCCTGCAGAATTGGGTTAACCAAGGAGGCATTCTGGTATTAGATACCCCTACTCCGAACACTAGCGAGGTCTTTGAACCAAAAATGAAGGACATCTTTGTTGACGCTGATTTTATATTGCAACATCTGAATGACAAACAGACTTTAATCGTTGACGCAAGATCAAATGACAGATTCCATGGCCAAAATGAAAGCATTGACCGAGTTGCAGGACATATCCCAGGAGCTATCAATCGATTCTTTAAAAATAATCTTAGCAGTACAGGTAAATTTCTTGATGCAAAAGACCTAAAGAAAACCTTTGAAGGAATAATGGAAGGCAACTTAGAAAAAACCATCGTTCATCAATGTGGGTCAGGCATTACGGCTTGCCATAATCTGCTCGCAATGGAAGTGGCTGGGCTTAGGAATTCGAAGCTCTACCCAGGCTCTTGGAGTGAGTGGATCTTAGATCCATCACGGCCCATTGCTACCGATTAAATATAGAGATTTCATCCACTAAGCTGTAACCGTCTGACCCGATTTCTCGCTCGCTATTTGGATCAGTATCTCTTCATTATCATCTAGATCTATCTCTACATCACCGCCCGATGACAGCTTACCAAACAGCAATTCGTCTGCTAGAGCACGACGAATTGTATCTTGGATGAGCCTAGCCATAGGCCGAGCACCCATTAAAGGATCAAAACCTTTCCGACCGAGATACTCGCGTAACTTTGGAGTAAATGTTGCGTCAACCTTTTTTTCCTGCAATTGATGCTCTAACTCCATCAGAAATTTATCTACGACCTTCAAAATAATCGCTTGGGACAATGGCCCGAAGGAAACAATGGAATCTAAGCGATTTCTAAACTCAGGCGTAAACTGCCGCTTTATCTCAGCGAGCTCGTCTCCGGCTGATACCCCTTCAGTGAAACCCATGGTGTTTTTTGACAGTTCAGAAGCTCCAGCGTTGGTTGTCATAATGATGATCGCATTCCGGAAGTCAGCCTTTCGGCCGTTATTATCCGTCAGTGTCCCATGATCCATGACTTGGAGCAGGATATTGAAGATGTCTGGATGTGCTTTTTCAATCTCATCCAAAAGCAATACACAATGAGGCTGTTTACCTACGGCCTCCGTCAGCAATCCGCCCTGATCAAATCCAACATACCCAGGTGGGGCACCGATCAATCGAGATACTGCATGTCGCTCCATATACTCAGACATATCAAACCGAACCAACTCAATACCAAGCGTATACGCCAACTGACGTGCTACTTCAGTTTTACCAACACCAGTCGGGCCGCTGAATAAAAATGCTCCGACAGGCTTACGAGGATTACCCAAACCACTACGAGCCATTTTAATGGCTGAGGATAAAGCGTCTATAGCTCTTTCCTGGCCAAAGACCACAGCATTAAGGTCTCGGTCTAGAGTCTTGAGTTTCGATCGGTCATCGTTGGACACATTTTGAGACGGAACTCGCGCGATCTTAGCTATGATTTCCTCTATCTCTGACTTTCCGATCACCTTCTTTTTCTTCTTGCCCACGGCGATACGCTGCGCAGCACCCGCCTCATCAATCACATCAATTGCCTTGTCCGGCAAGTGCCTATCGTGGATAAACCGCGCCGACAATTCAGCTGCAGCGGTAAGAGCATTCACGGTATACCGAACCTGATGATGCTCCTCAAACCTTGACTTAAGCCCTCTTAGGATGGATACGGTCTCTGTAACAGATGGTTCCCCAACATCGATTTTTTGAAAACGTCTTGACAACGCATGATCCTTTTCAAAAATGCCGCGATATTCATTATAGGTGGTCGCTCCGATACAACGAAGCTGTCCGGATGATAAAGCTGGTTTCAATAAATTCGACGCGTCAAGCGTGCCACCAGAAGCCGAACCTGCTCCAATAATAGTATGAATTTCGTCCACAAATAAAATTGAATTTGGTTGTTTTTCGAGTTGTTTGAGAACCGCCTTAAGCCGCTGTTCGAAGTCACCTCTGTACTTGGTGCCTGCCAATAATGCACCCATATCGAGGGAAAATACTTCGGAATTTTCTAAAATAGGAGGGATTTCACCTTCAACAATCCGACGCGCCAAACCCTCAGCTATCGCTGTTTTTCCCACCCCGGCTTCACCGACAAGTAAAGGGTTGTTTTTTCGGCGGCGGCATAAAATCTGTACAACACGTTCTAACTCCATATCGCGTCCAATTAAAGGATCAATCTTGCCTTGCACCGCCAACTCATTCAAATTAACAGCGTAACTGGCGAGAGCACTTTCTGGTTTTTTCCCATTTTGGTTCTCTGATTCCTCAGCTTCTGAACTATCCTTTTTTTCGTCTGCACTCACATCTCCTTCTTTAGCAATGCCGTGCGCAATGAAATTCACAACATCCAACCTAGTCACGCCTTTTTCATGTAAGAAATAAACCGCATGAGAATCTTTTTCGCCAAATATAGCGACCAATACATTAGCGCCTGTAACTTCTTTTTTACCGGAAGACTGCACATGAAGAATTGCACGCTGAATCACTCGTTGAAACCCAAGAGTTGGTTGTGTCTCTGAAGCCTCATCCACAATCAATGGGGTATGCTCTTCAATGAAATCTACCAGTAATTTCTTTAACTCTTCAAGGTTGGTCCCACACGCCTTTAAGACCTCGAGTGCTGATGCGTTGTCAAGCATCGCAAGTAGTAGATGCTCCACAGTAATAAATTCGTGTTTTTTTTCACGAGCCTCCATAAATGCCATGTGGAGACTAACTTCAAGTTCCTGGGCGATCATACTTCCTCCATAGTGCATTGTAGTGGGTGTTGATGTTCACGCGAGAACCCAGCCACGAGCTCCAATTTAGTTGTTGCCACATCTTTTACGAAGATCCCGCACACCCCGAAGCCATCGCGATGCACCTTTAGCATAACTTGAGTGGCCTGCTCCCCCGACATCGAAAAAAATTTTTGGAGGATCATCACGACAAATTCCATGGGCGTGTAATCATCGTTGAGCAACATAACCTTGTATAGCTTCGGTCGTTTAATCTTGGCTTTTTCTGCCACTAAATGTGCATCGATTTGCTGATTGCTCACAACCTAAATCCTTAAATTTTTAATGTCAGAAGTATAACCCCAAATTTTCTACGTGGCAGTTTAAACATCAAGCTATAACTTAACAAATACATTGAGTGCAATGCAACATTTTCCACAGTCATTGACCACTGCAGTAAGTCCGACATCAAAAGACCCTGAAAGTTGCTTGACTTCGACTGAGGAATCGCCTAAAAAGTTAACAAGGTGTTTTTATTCGCGTCACCATTAATCTATTTCTTACGAATTTTTGGAGGGGCCGAGTTTAAACAAACCCGGACAGCCTAACGGCTTTATTTATAAAAAATTTGAGGATTAGGGGTATGGCAACTGGTACAGTAAAATGGTTCAATGACGCTAAGGGTTTTGGTTTTATTACACCTGACGATGGTAGTGAAGATCTTTTCGCTCACTTCTCAGCAATTGAAATGAATGGGTTCAAAACCCTCAAAGAAGGACAAAAAGTAGCCTTCGAGGTAACTCAAGGACCCAAGGGCAAGCAAGCTTCAAACATTAAAGAGGGTGACTAGAGAATAAAAAATATTTCCTCTCACAGAGCATCACAAAACGGCAACTTCGGTTGCCGTTTTTTATTTAATCCAAGTAAATATTAATGAATGAATTAGGTATAATTTTATTTAGAGTAAAACTAATTTTCATAATATGAAATTATGACGCTGCGCGTCAAAATTCACACTGGAGAGCAATAATGAGTCAACAATACCCTTGCCCAAATGGAGTAACGATATCTGGAGCATACAAATCCGAATACGCTGAAATTTTAACTGCTGAAGCACTTGAGTTTCTAGCCAAATTACATCGAAACTTTGATAAAACAAGACAAGAATTAATTGAACGCCGAGTCACTCGGCAAGACGAGCTTGATGCTGGGAAATTACCCGATTTCCTTCCGGAAACTAGAGCCATTCGTGAAGACGATTGGGTCGTAGCATCTGTTCCCCAAGACCTTCAAGACCGAAGAACAGAGATTACCGGACCGACCGACAGGAAGATGGTGATTAATGCCTTAAACGCTGGTGCGAAAATGTACATGGCGGACTTTGAGGACTCCAACACTCCAACTTGGGACAACCAAGTATCAGGTCAGATAAATATGCGGGACGCCGTGCGCAAAACGATCAGTTTTACTAATGCTGCCGGGAAGTCATACGCACTTAATAAGGATACAGCGACCTTACTAATAAGACCACGCGGATGGCATCTATCAGAAGCACACGTGCTAGTTGATGGGGAAGCAATGTCTGGCTCATTATTTGACTTTGGCCTGTATTTCTTTCACAACGCAAAAGAGCGTGTTGCACAAAATTCCGGGGTTTATTTTTACCTTCCTAAGCTGGAGTCACATCTCGAAGCCAGACTATGGAACGAAGTCTTTGTCTTCAGCCAAAATGAGATTAGCATCCCCCAAGGGAGCGTAAAAGCAACCGTTTTAATTGAAACGATAATGGCCTCATTTGAGATGGATGAGATTTTATACGAGCTAAGAGAGCATTCAGCAGGGCTTAACTGTGGCAGATGGGACTATATTTTTAGTTGCATCAAAAAATTCAGAAATCAAGAAAATTTCATTCTTGCAGATCGTAATGTCGTGACGATGACGAGCCCATTCATGCGTGCTTACTCACTCTTACTCATTAAAACCTGTCATAAAAGAGGTGCTTTTGCGATGGGTGGGATGGCTGCACAGATTCCAATAAAAAATGATGAAGCTTCTAACCAAGCAGCCATAGACAAAGTCAGGACAGATAAAGAAAGAGAAGTCAATGACGGTCATGATGGTACCTGGGTAGCGCATCCAGGACTCGTAAAGATTGCGCAAGATGCCTTCGACAAAGTCATGACAACGCCGAACCAAATCAGTAAACAACGGCCGGATGTGAGCATATCGGCCAGCGACCTCATTGAATTCAAACCCGATGGACCAATCACTGAGGCTGGCTTAAGAGCTAACATTAATATTGGCATCCAATATATAGGGGCTTGGATTGCCGGCACCGGTTGCGTTCCAATCTTTAACCTAATGGAAGATGCTGCGACCGCTGAAATCTCTCGGGCACAAATATGGCACTGGATACGCAGCCCTTTAGGCGTCCTACAGGATGGCAGAAAAGTTACAAAAGAATTATTCAGCAGCCTCATTCCCGAAGAGTTAGAAAAAATTAAAGACATGCTTGGATCCAATTATCAAAATGGGCGATATCCGGAGGGGGCCAAGATGTTTGAAAATCTTACTCTCGATGATGATTTTGCGGAGTTCTTAACGCTACCGGCCTACGAAGAAATTGTGAAAAATGGCGCTTGAGTTAGAGTCGACGTAAATGTTAGATCGATTGTTTTCGAATAAACTCGTCGCGCAAGAGTTGCATAGAAAACTCGGTCTAAACCGCACAATTTACATATTTTTAAAGAGTAAGACATGATCTGGAAACCGAATGTTACAGTAGCTGCCATAGTAGAGAGAGATGGCAGATTCTTGCTTGTCGAGGAGAACACGAGTGAAGGTGTTAAGCTCAACCAGCCTGCTGGACATTTAGAGGCCGGAGAGACACTCATTGAAGCGATCAAACGAGAAGTTCTAGAGGAAACCGCGTTCAGCTTTGAGCCAAAATTCACTACAGGAATACAACTTTGGAACAAAAAAACAAACGATAACGATTTAACCTACCTTAGAATTTCATTCTCTGGTGATATAGGAGAATTTTTCCCTCAAAGAACTCTAGATACTGGGATTATACGATCCATGTGGTTAACCCACGAAGAAATAAAAAACGCAACAGATACACTTAGAAGCCCACTTGTGCTCAGCAGTATCAACGATTACTTAGACGGGGGCTTATTTCCGCTGAGTGTCATTCGCCCCTGAATGTGAGATTAACGCTATGAACAATAAAATTGTTATTGGCCTCTCTGGGGGGGTTGACTCCGCTATAGCTGCTTGGCTACTCAAAGAGCAAGGACATGAGGTGACTGGAGTCTTCATGAAAAACTGGGAAGACGATGATGATGAAAGTTATTGTAGCTCCAGAGAGGATTTAATTGATGCGGTCTCAGTTGCAGAAACATTAGGAATTGATATCGAAACCGTTAACTTTTCCAAAGAATATCGGGACCGTGTATTTAATGAATTCCTAAATGAGTACGCATGCGGCCGAACACCTAACCCAGATGTTTTTTGCAACTCGGAGATAAAATTCAAGGCATTCTTAGAGCATGCAATAAAGCTTGGCGCTGACAAAATAGCTACTGGACACTATGCACGACTGAGGGAGCGCAACGGACTTTTTGAACTGTTAAAAGCTGAGGACGGTACCAAAGATCAAAGCTATTTCTTATATAGACTCAACCAAGAACAACTGTCTAAAACGTTATTTCCTCTCGGCGACATGTATAAAAGAGAAGTTAGAGCGATCGCAAAGCGCCTAGGTTTAGCGAACCATAACAAAAAAGACTCAACTGGCATCTGCTTCATCGGAGAGCGTCGGTTTAAGGATTTTTTGGGACGCTATTTGCCAGAAAAACCTGGAAACATAATAACTCCAAAGGGTCGAATTGTTGGGGCTCATCAGGGTCTGATGTTTCATACAATTGGGCAACGACAAGGACTAGGAATAGGAGGCGACGGGCTTCCTTGGTATGTCGCTCAAAAAGATGTAGCGAACAATACACTCGTAGTCGTGCAAGGGCATGATCATTCCCTCCTTCAGAATCCAGATATTTATGCGCAAAACCTCCACTGGATTTCCGGAAACACGCCATCAAGTCAGTGGGTCTTTGGTGCAAAATCTCGATATCGTCAAAAGGACGCTGCGTGCACCATCAAGGACGTTAGTGAATCGAGATGTCACGTTCAATTTGCCGAACCTCAATGGGCAGTTACGCCAGGACAGTCTCTCGTCATTTACGAATCAAACGTGTGTCTAGGTGGTGGCGTCATCTCGGATTCAAGTGTTCCAAACCACGATCTTTAGAACGAGATCACACATCAAATCCAGACATATCGAGAATTGGACCATGCTAAAATCAAGTATTGTTTAATAATAAAAATCTGTTTAATTCAGCCATGTCCGCAAACTCATCAGCCCTAACCGCAATCAGTCCGATTGATGGTCGATACCAATCAAAAACACAATCACTGGCTCAATTTTTTAGCGAATATGCTCTGATTAAATATCGAGTAATAGTGGAAATCGAATGGCTTAAGTCTCTTTCAGAGTCAAAAGACTTAAAGGAGATTCAAGACATTTCAAAAAGCTCGGTCAACAAACTTAATTCACTCGTTCAAAACTTCTCATTGGATGATGCGTTGGCAGTGAAAAAAATTGAAGAAACTACCAATCATGATGTTAAAGCGGTCGAATACTGGCTACGTCAGGTCTTGAAAGCAGAAGAGGATGTTGACCCTATAACTCCTTTTATCCATTTCGCCTGCACCTCAGAAGATATCAATAATTTGTCATATGCCTTGATGCTTAAAGGTGCTCGTGATCAGGTGTTAATCCCCAAGATAGATACAATAATTTCGAACCTTGCTGATTTGAGCGTGAAGTACGCCAAAATACCCATGCTCTCCAGAACGCATGGGCAACCTGCCAGCCCCACAACGCTCGGAAAAGAATTAGCAAATACGGTCTACCGTCTAGAGCGTCAAATGGCGTCCTTGGCCCGAACTACCCTACAGGGAAAAATGAATGGGGCCGTTGGGAACTTCAACGCCCACCTCAGCGCCTACCCAGACTACGACTGGGAGGCGCACTCAAACAATGTTATTCAAGGGCTGGGCTTAGACCCAATCCCATACACCACTCAAATCGAGCCTCACGACGGCATTGCAGAAGTATTTGATTGTCTTATGCGTATCAATACGATACTGATTGATCTGAACCGTGATTTATGGGGCTATATATCAATTGGTTATTTCAAACAAAAAGTTAAAGCAGGCGAAATCGGCTCTTCAACAATGCCGCATAAAGTAAACCCTATTGATTTTGAGAACTCAGAAGGAAACCTTGGTCTATCGAACGCAGTATTGAATCACCTTAGTCGCAAATTACCTATTTCAAGATGGCAAAGAGACCTTACCGACTCGACTGTGCTGCGCAATATGGGTGTAGGATTGGGTTACGCACTTCTTGCCTATGATTCATGCCTCAAAGGCCTATCAAAATTAGACATCAATTTAAATAAACTCAACGAAGATCTTGAGCAATGCTGGGATGTTCTCGCCGAGCCCGTTCAAACTGTGATGAAGAAATATGGCATAGAAAACGCCTATGAACAACTCAAAGATTTGACAAGAGGTCAAGGTGGTATCACTAAGTCAGGCTTGCACAATTTTATTGTAACTCTGAATATTCCGGATGACGCAAAACAGCGCCTCCTTAATCTAACCCCACAGTCCTACACGGGAATTGCTCAACAGCTGGCCCAAAAAATTAAGAACTAATTAGCTACGTAGCCGCTCCCTTTTTAATCGCTCTCTGATCACCTCGATAAGCGCTGGAGCAATAGACAATAAAATAATCAAGAAAATAACAGCCGTCAGGTTGTTCTCTACAAATGGCAGGTCCCCTAAGTAGAATCCAATACTTACCAAAGAGAAGACCCATATAAAGGCTCCGATCACGTTAAACATTAAAAATTGCGCGTAGGGGTACCGAGCAATACCTGCCACGAAAGGGGCATAGGTCCTAACAATAGGTATAAATCGAGCAATTATTATTGTTTTGGCCCCATATTTCTCAAAAAAAGCCTCAGTCCGTTCTAAGTACTCCTGCTTAAGAAATCGAATTTTTCCTGTCATCAACACTCTTCGACCAAAAAGACTACCAAGATAATAATTTAGTGCGTCTCCCAAAATGGCAGCCATCGTTAACGAACTAGTAATCAAAATAAAACTAAGGTCTCCTCTAGCAACGAACGCCCCGATTAAAAACAGTAGTGAATCTCCTGGCAAAAAAGGAGTAAGGACTAACCCCGTTTCACAAAAAATAATTAAAAATAGAAAAAAATAAGTCGCCTTGCCATGCGTTGTAATTGCCGCGGCTAGATGCGTATCAAGGTTTACAACCAGCGAATAAATATCTCTAATTAATTCCACTCTCAACTCTCACCGTTTGGTACATCAAGATATAAATTGACGCTAAGTGTACCGCCAGAAAATCCAAGTATGCCCGCTGAGTTACCTAGACGACGGCTTCCTCTTTCTTTACCTCAGGCTTAATTAAATCTTCCCGACTGATACCCAGCCAAAGCACGAGTGGGCTGGCTACAAAAATGGAGGAATATATTCCAAACAAAATACCAATCGTCAGCGCTAACGCAAAGTAGTGCAGTGTTTCACCACCAAAAATTAGAATGGAAAGAACCATTAATTGAGTACTACCATGCGTAATAATAGTCCGCGACATCGTACGTGTGATTGCGTTGTTAATAACCTCCCGAACAGTCGCTTTCCTCATTTTTCTAAAGTTTTCTCTAATTCGGTCAAAAACGACTACAGACTCATTTACGGAATATCCTAAAATCGCCAATACGGCTGCTAAAACCGGCAGCGAAAATTCCCACTGAAACATAGCAAAAAACCCTAGGATAATCACTACGTCATGAAGATTTGCCAGAATGCCGGCAACCCCGAACTTCCACTCGAAGCGAAACGCCAAATAAGCCACAATACCTAAAGAAACAAACAAGAGCGCTAACGCTCCCTTCTCAACCAACTCCTCACCTACTTGAGAACCGACATAATCTACGCGCCGAAGCTCTAGTTGTTCATCATCTGCTTTGAGCATTAAGAAAACTTGCTCAGATAACTTCGCTCCAGATAACTCTGGCTTAGTCGGCAATCGAATCAATACCGTCTTTGAATCCCCAAAACTCTGAACCATGGGCTCGTTCATCCCACCAGACTGCAGCGTATTACGGATTTGCGTTAAATCAGCTGATTGAGAGTAGCCTACTTCCATGACTGTCCCCCCCGTGAACTCAACCCCTAGGTTCAACCCTTTAATGGTGAGCGTACCAACTGCAACCATGAACATAGCAATAGAGAGAACGTTAAACACCAATGCATGGCGCATAAACGGGATATCTCGACGAATTTTAAAAAACTCCATGACAGCTTTTCCTAATGTGAGTTACTTTTTTGAGCATGACACTAACTCGTTTTCTTGTGCCAATCCGAATCCCCGATCGCAAGACTTTCAATTCGCTTCTTACGACCATAAATGAAGTTCACGACACCTCTGGATACAAAAACGGCACTAAACATTGACGTCAAAATACCAATGCAATGAACGACAGCAAAACCTCGAATTGGGCCCGTACCGAAAAAGAATAGTGCAATACCGGCAATCAACGTCGTAATATTGGAATCTAAAATGGTGCCCCAAGCACGTTCATAACCTGCGGATATCGCGGCCTGTGGCGTAGTCCCATTTCTAATTTCTTCTCTGATACGCTCATTGATGAGCACATTTGCATCAATAGCCATACCTAATGTTAATGCGACCGCAGCGATGCCGGGCAAGGTCAGTGTCGCTTGCAACATAGACAAAATGGCCACTAAAAGCATCATATTGACACTTAACGCAAAAACAGAAATAACGCCAAAGACCGCATAATAAACGCCAATAAAGAGAGCTAAGGCAGCGAACCCAATCCAGGTTGACTTGAACCCTCTCTCGATATTATCCGCACCAAGGCTAGGCCCCACCGTACGTTCTTCAATAATCTCCATGGGTGCGGCTAAAGCTCCCGCTCTCAATAGTAACGCCGTATCGTGTGCTTCAGTTGTCGTCATACTCCCGCTAATTTGCACTCGACCACCGGGAATCTCTGCACGCACCACGGGTGCCGTCACAACCTCGGCACTACCTTTCTCCACTAGGACCATCGCGATGCGTCGTCCCACATTTTCTCGCGTCGTCATTTGAAAGATGGAGGACCCACGACCGTCTAAACTCAAATGAACGGCTGCCTCTGACGTCGTACTATCAAATCCAGGTTGAGCATCAGATATTCGATCCCCAGTCAAGATTACTTCTTTTTTTAGTAGATATGGTGTCCCTTGACGATCAAAGATCAAATCATCACCCGCGGGAATCCGTCCTTCTTGCGCGGCCTGTAAGCTTGCCGGATCCATTTTATCCTCATCGACTAACCGCACTTCGAGTGTGGCAGTACGTCCTAAAATATCCTTAGCCTTGGCTGTATCCTGAACACCTGGTAGCTGGACAACCACACGATCTGCTCCCGATTGCTGAACAATCGGTTCCGCAACGCCGAGCTCATTGACACGATTTCTTAAGGTGGTGATATTTTGCTGCAACGCAAATTCTTGGATTCGCTTTTCAACTTCTGGCTTGATTTTAGCTACAAGAACAGCAACGCTTGATCGGTCTTCCGCCGAATAAGCCAAATCAGACGCTTTAATCTCGAGCGTTACACTCGCTTTATCTCTTAATGATTTATCCCTAAATTCTATATCAATTGAAGTCTTACCTACGGAAATCTTCGAGTATCGAATGTTCTCCGACCGCATTACCTGGCGCAGATCCTGCAAGTAACTCTCTCGCGCTTGTTGTAATGCTGAGGGCATATCGACTTGGAGTAAAAAATGCACCCCTCCCCTCAGATCAAGACCAAGATACATGGGGAGAGCGTTGAGAGAAGTCAGCCAAGATGGCGAATTAGGCAAAAGATTTAACGCGACGACATACTCCCTACCTAAATCACCTTGAATCGTATCCTTGGCCTTCAACTGGGTATCAGTATCTTCAAAACGTACTTTTACACCATTTTTATCTAAGTAAGATGCTTGCGCAACGATGCCTTCCTCCGAGAGGAGGTCATCGATCTTTTGTAGCAACTTTATGTCAACTTTCACCCCCGTGCGCAAAGGAGAGACTTGAATAGCGGGCGACTCACCATAAAAATTAGGGATTGTATAAACAATACCGGCGAGAACAGCCACAACAATGATGAGGTACTTCCAGAGAGGATATCTGTTCATAATTCTGCTATTTCGTTATCAATTGTCTTTTCCATCGTAAAAAGTAATGGATGATTAATTTGCCGCTGATTTCAAAGTGCCTTTAGGCAATACCGTTTGAACAGCCGGTTTTTGAATAACAATTTCAGTACCTGAAGTAATCTCAAGCGTTACAAATTGTTCTCCAACATGGGTGACCTTACCCAAAACACCACCACCAGCCACTACCTCATCCCCCTTCGCAAGGGCACCTAACATAGCTTTATGCTCTTTTTGCTTTTTGGCTTGAGGGCGTATCATCAAAAAATACAAAAGGACAAATAAAAGAACTAGAGGCAACATCCCCATAATATCCATCCCCCCGGCCGACCCACCTGCGGTTTGAGCAAACGCTGTTGATACAAACATACTCTTTCTCCTTCATTCTAAAGATGACATTGACCAAAAGTTTAATAAATGACATCTGGTATCTAAATAATTCCACTATTCTAACAGCAGCACGCTATTTTCGTGACGCGTGAAATCGTTAATCCTCCAAGAAATCTAATTCTTTCACGTGATCTTCAAGGCGACGGGATTCAATGGCCAGCCGTAAACCTTTCATGAGAGTCTGATAAAAATGCAAATTGTGTACAGTATTCAGATGGGACCCAAGCATTTCACCAATACGTTGCAGATGATGAAGATAGGATCTAGAAAAATTTTTACACGTGTAACAAGAACAATTTTCATCAAGAGGCTTATCGTCAAAACGATAACCCGCATTTCTTAATTTAACAATACCGGTTGACGTATACAGCCAGCCATTTCTTGCATTTCGAGTAGGTAGTACGCAATCAAACATATCGACCCCAGCAGCTACAGCCGTCACTAAATCCGTCGGTGTTCCAACGCCCATGAGATATCTCGGCTTATTTTTTGGCATCTTAGGGGACACGAATGACATAATCCGCCGCATGTCCTCTTTAGGCTCTCCAACTGACAAGCCTCCTATTGCGTAACCATCAAAATCAAGTGCAATTAACTTTTCAATACTTTCTTCTCTTAAATCTTCATACATTCCACCCTGAATGATTCCAAACAGCGCGTTCGCATTGCCTTGATGGGCCTGTTTACTTCGCTCAGCCCATCGCATGCTCAATCGCATAGATTCAACAGCCTCTGATTTAGTCGCTGGATAAGGTGTGCATTCATCAAATGCCATTACAATGTCTGAATTTAGCGAACGCTGAATCCTCATAGACTCTTCAGGGGTAAGGAAACACTTCGCGCCATCAACGGGTGACCGAAAAGATACACCTTCCTCCGAAATCTTCCGAAGATCACCGAGGCTAAACACCTGGAACCCACCAGAGTCCGTCAAGATGGGTTTATTCCAACCAACGAATCGATGCAAGCCTCCATGAGCCTCAATGACAGCCAAACCAGGTCGAAGCCACAAATGAAAAGTATTACCAAGAATTACATCTGCGCCCATCTCCTCGACTTGATGGGGCCGCATACCTTTAACGGCACCATAAGTCCCGACAGGCATAAAAGTAGGCGTTTCGACTACTCCATGCGCAAGCGTTAGTCTACCTCTCCTTGCTAGCCCATCGGTTGCCAAAAGTGCAAAATCTAAACTCATCTGTTTTACCTAAATATTCCTCGAAGAGACAATTTTATTTAACTAACAACATCGCATCACCATAACTAAAAAATCTATATTTTTGATCAATCGCATGTTGGTAAGCCCGCTTCATCTTATCAGCGCCCATAAAGGCCGAAACCAGCATAAACAATGTTGACTTAGGTAAATGAAAGTTAGTAATTAAACAATCTACAACTTTAAATGCGTACCCAGGAGTGATGAATAGATTCGTTGAACCCTCTCCCGCCAATAGCTCGCCCTCGTTACAAACACTTTCCAGAACACGAAGACTCGTTGTACCTACAGCACACACTCGCCCTCCTTTTGCTTTAGTTTCAGAGATCAGTGTCGCAGCGTCTGATGGAAAAAAATAACGCTCGGAATGCATCTTGTGGTCCAGAACATTTTCTACTGCAACAGGCTTAAACGTCCCCACACCAACATGAAGTGTCAGGTATGTCATTTTTATGTTCTTCTGAGCTAGTTTTTCAAACATACCTTGATCAAAATGAAGTCCGGCGGTGGGAGCAGCGACCGCACCAGGGTTTTTCGCATAAACAGTTTGATAACGCTCTGAGTCTGACTCATCAGGTTGGCGACGTATATAAGGCGGTATTGGTACATCACCGTAATGAGATAAACAGTCATATATGTCTTTGGAGGACTCCAGTTCAAAAACTCCATCAACGAAGCTCACCACAGTAAATATCGCATCACGGGCAATATTAATATTCTGTCCAATTTTGGGTCGACGACTAGCTCGAATTAGGCACTTGAATCGAGTTGACGACAAAATTTGGTCAATCATGACCTCAACGACTCCGCCAGTGTCTTTGATCCCTTTTAACCGAGCCTTCATAACCCTTGTGTCATTAAAAACCAATAAATCATCTTCTGTTAAAAAATCAAGAAGGTCCGTAAAGTGGGCATCATCAAACGTTTCTTGGCCCTCTGTAGACACCAACAACCTGCTATTACTGCGGGACTCAAGAGGTTCTTGAGCGATTAGCTCATCAGGTAAATCAAAATTAAACTCTGAAATATGCATGCGGGCATTGTATCTCTGATTAACGTATCAATCTAATTCTGAGATATGGTATCGATTTAGTCGATAGGTCTCCTTGATGACAGCTTAAACTTCAGGGATAATCCTTGCTGTTGCCGGGATGGCGGAATTGGTAGACGCAGCGGATTCAAAATCCGCCGGTGGAAACACTGTGGGGGTTCGATTCCCCCTCCCGGCACCATAAGGACGTTACTTACACGCTCACTTTCAAAAATCCTTCCTGTTTAAAAGAACAAATCTTGTTTTAACTCAACGAAAAACAAGAAAATATCGATTCGTCATGTGTTGCGTGACCTGGATAAACTAAAGAATCCAAAATCTTTGTCACCCGGCTCTATTGCTGTTGAATCAGAATAAAGGAAACCAAAGTGATGAAGGTTTTAATTAGAGAGCAAGATGAAGCAACACGCTTAAGTCATTTACCTTCACTTTTAAGCTCAGACTGGTCAATCGAGGCGATAAACCATCTTAACTCTGACCTATGGTTGGAACGACTACAAGAAGTTGATGCCCTCATATCGATGAGATGGATGGACCCAGGCATCCCTTGCCACAATTTAAAACTAATTCAATTACCCGGAGCAGGGCTTGATGGTCTGGAATTCCAGACAATACCAGCACACACCTCAGTGTGTAATGTCTTTGAACATGAGGTTCCCATCGCAGAATTTGTCGTCGCTGCAATTCTACAGTGGGTGACTCAACTAAACGCATTGGACCGCAGTATGCGGCAAAACGATTGGTCTGGATCACATCTATTCGGTCCCACACATGAAGAACTGTCCGGCAAGACCATTGGTATTTTAGGCTATGGACATATTGGAAAAGAGGTCGCGAAGCGGATCAAGCCTTTTGGTGTTCACGTGATCGGATATGGGCCGAGAGAACCAGTATCAGGAGAAAAGCCGGATACCTTCTACCATATTGATCAGTTGCATACCGTTTTAGAACTATGTGATTTTATTCTGATATCAGCACCGTTAACTGAAGAGACAGAAGGTTTAATTTCACAATCAGAATTCAAAAAGATGAAAGAAACAGCTGTCATCATTAACGTAGCTAGAGGTTCTATTATCAACGAGGAAGCTCTCTATCAAGCCTGCAAAGAAAGAGAGATTGGTGGTGCAGTAATTGATGCCTGGTATCAGTATCCAGAAAAAATTTCAAACCGGACTCCTCCCTCTAATTTCAATTTCAATGAACTGGATAACGTTATCATGTCGCCGCACGCATCTGCCTGGACCGATGCGCTAATCTATCGCAGAACAAAATTCATTGCAGAAAACCTGAATCGCCTAGCAAGAGACGAGCCATTATTAAATATTGTCAAATATTCAGATAAAATGAAATAAATTAAAATGTCTGGAGATCTAATGAAGCAAGAACTCATAAACAAAGCTGCAAAGATCTTATGGGACGCTTGGAGGACTGGGCAGACCATTTCAGAGTTACCAAAAGACTGCCGTCCGACAAATAGACAAAATGCTTATGATATTCAGACACGGATAGCTGACCTTTCTCAATCAACGCAAATAGGATGGAAAATTGCTGCCACAAGTGAGAATGGCCAGAAACACATTGGTGCATCAGGCCCACTTGCGGGTAGACTACTAGCTAATCGAGCAAAATTCTCTGGTGATCACCTGACGCTTGGCGCTAACTTAATGGCTGTTGCTGAAGCAGAGTATTGTTTTCGGTTGGGCAGTGATTTACCAGTTCGAGAGACAGCCTACTCAATGGAGGAGGTCCTGAATGCGGTAGATACACTGCATTCGGCAATAGAAATTCCGGATTCTAGATATCTTGATTTCATCACGGCAGGTGAACCACAGCTTATTGCCGATAACGCTTGTGCAAGCTGGTTTGTTTTGGGACCGCCGACTACTGCAGATTGGCGAAATATTGACCTTCAAAAACATACTGTTCAGGTACTCGTGAACGCTACAGTTGTAGCAGAAGGTTTGGGCAGTAACGTGCTTGGGGATCCTCGCATTGCACTTACATGGATTGCTAACGAATTGCGTCATGAAGGAATCGGCTTAAAGTCTGGCGAGATCATCACAACAGGTACCTGCGTGTTACCTTTCGCAATTAAACAAGCTGATCACATTATGTTGGACTTCGGGCAAATTGGACAAGTAAACGTTACACTAAAATAAATACGAAAAGAATATTTTTTAAAATAAGAGAGTAAATAGATGGCTTTGTTCGACTGGCAAGACCCCTTCCGACTCAATGACCAGCTCGAGGATGACGAGCGACTGATAGCCGATAGTGCTCGGGAGTTTTGTATCAATCAACTCTCCCCTAGGATTATTGAAGCTAATCGAAATGAGAGTTTTGATCGATCTGTTTTTGACGAAATGGGTGAAATGGGCTTTTTAGGATCCACCATAACGGGCTATGGATGCGCTGGTGTCAACCACGTTTCTTATGGCCTTATCGCTAGGGAGATTGAACGAATCGACTCTGGATATCGATCGATGATGAGCGTTCAATCAAGCTTGGTAATGTACCCAATTTTTGCCTACGGAAGTGAAGATCAGCGCCAAAAATATCTTCCTGACCTAGCTACTGGAAAAAAAATTGGGTGTTTTGGACTGACTGAACCCGATTACGGCTCGGATGCTGGAGGCATGATCACGCGAGCAACTAAAGTGTCCGGGGGCTGGAAGCTCAATGGTGCAAAAATGTGGATCACCAATTCGCCTGTTGCAGATGTTCTAATCGTTTGGGCTAAAGATGATTCCGGAACCATCCGTGGTTTCATCTTAGAACGCGGGATGACAGGTCTCGACACACCTAAGATATCCGGAAAGTTCAGTCTTCGCGCGTCAATCACGGGAGAAATCGTCATGGATGATGTCTTCGTGCCTGAAGAAAATTTATTACCCAATGTGAAAGGACTGTCAGGCCCATTTGGCTGTTTGAATAAAGCGAGATACGGTATTTCCTGGGGCGCGTTAGGCGCTGCTGAATTTTGTTGGATGGCTGCAAGGGAGTACACGTTAAACCGAAAGCAATTTGGTCGCCCTTTAGCTGCAACTCAATTGGTACAGAAAAAACTTGCAGATATGCAAACAGAAATTAGTATCGGACTGCAAGCCACATTGCGAGTTGGCCGACTGTTAGATTGCGATGAAGCCGCACCCGAAATGATATCGCTTATCAAGAGGAATTCTTGCGGCAAAGCCTTAGATATCGCTCGCGTCGCTCGGGACATGCATGGCGGAAATGGTATCTCTGATGAATACCATGTCATCCGACATGTAATGAACTTAGAGGCCGTGAATACCTATGAGGGCACACACGACGTCCATGCACTGATCCTTGGACGGGCTCAAACGGGGATTCAGGCCTTTACTGGTGCTTAACGAGTGGCGCGTGAAAAGCACCACTATATAAATGTAGCCAAGGCTTCACGCTAGACGCAGCGTCCTCCATCGACCTCAATGCAGGCTCCAGTGATGAAATCAGCCTCATCAGAAGCCAAATATAAACAAGCATTCGCGATGTCACGAGGCTGACTAAAACGCCCTAATGGGATCACAGCAGCAAACTTGGCGCGAATCTCCGGTGTATCCTCACCCATAAATTCAGCAAGTAAGGGCGTGTCCCCTGCGACGGGGTTAACCACGTTGACTCTAATCTTATCTGGAGCCAATTCTAAAGCCATCGCCTGACTGGCTATAATCGCTGCAGCCTTGCTCCCGCTATACCAAACTAAACCGGGTCTTGGTCTAATTCCAGCCGTCGAGGCTATCGTTACAAAATTACCACCGCCCTGCTTTCTAAAATAAGGGACCAAGTTTCTTGCCGAATAGTAAATTCCTTTAACATTGACGTTATATACCAGATCAAATTCCTCATCTGTAACATCAAGCATAGATTTATTGCGGTGCGTCGTCCCCGCATTGTTAATAACGATATCTAGCTTCCCAAAATTATCAAGAGAACAGGTGAGCAGTTCGGCCCAATCAGAACTACTCGCAACGTTGGCTTTACAAAAAACCGCATCTCCGCCAGAGTCTTTAATAACCTGAGCGACTCGCTCACCACCCTCAACGTTAATATCGTTAACAATTACGCGACAACCCTCTTGAGCAAATCGGGTTGCTATCCCTTCGCCAAAACCTGATCCACCACCTGTAACGATAGCGACTTTTTTCTCTAATCTCATTCGAAAGTCCTCAATGATAAACAATAGAAAATAATTTAACGCGGCAGTTTAGTTTATAAAATCAAACAGCACAAACAGTTGAGGTTGCATCCTCACCAAGTTCTTTGCTGGTATCAAAACCAATAGAATCCAAAGCAACCCCTTTACGGACAGCAGTTATCTCTGCGAGTATTGAAATAGCTATTTCAGGAGGTGTCTTACTGCCTATTCTCAAACCTACTGGGCCATGCAAACGGTCTATTTCATCCGAACCTAAATCAAATAGAAGCAGACGCTCTCGGCGATTGTTACTGTTTAAACGCGAACCCAGAGCACCCACATAAAATGCAGGAGACTTTAAGGCCTCCATTAATGCTAAATCATCCAATTTAGGGTCATGCGTCACAGCGACCACTGCAGAGTGAGCATCTAATTTCAACTCGACCACTAAGTCGTCAGGCATCTCACGGGACAGAACCGTTCCTGGCACTGACCAAGTATCCGCATATTCAGACCTTGGGTCACAAACAATCACATGGTAATCGAGTGCTTTTGCCATTTGCGCAACATATGTCGATAGCTGTCCGGCACCGATGATAATGAGTCTCCAACGTGGGCCATAAACGCACTGCAGCACCTTCCCATCAAAGGAGATTTCATCATTTGATGAGGCATCCTTCAAGCTCACTTCGCCTGTCGACACTACAAGAGACCGACAAACGAGTTCGTGTTTTTCGACACGCGTAAGCAATTCTCGAAAACACTTTTCATCGTTAATTTTTTCGAGAACAACCTGTAGTGTTCCCCCACAAGGAAGACCAAATCGATTTGCTTCCTCTTTACTGATTCCGTAAGTAACAACGGTAGGCTTATCTACCTCGAGCGACTGATCTCTAACTTTATTGATCATATCGTCCTCAATACATCCGCCTGAGATCGAGCCGGACACAAGCCCGTCATCACGAATCGCTAACATAGCTCCTGGAGGTCTGGGCGATGAGCCCCACGTTTGGACTATCGTACCTAGAATAACATCATGACCTGTGGCGCGCCATTCGAGACTTGTTTTAAGTACCTGTAGGTCTACACTATCCATTTATTTATCAATTTCCTATCTCCTTAATATCATTTGTTACTGATCACTAAGGACTGCGGTCTATAAAAAAACCCCCAGTATTAACTGGGGGTTTCCGATCTTCTCAGATCCGGAAATTAATTCCAGATCTGAATGCAGCATCACACTAGCCGGCTGCTACGTTCTCTGGTAGTGCAGGGAACGTACGTACGCGCTTACCAACCGCAGCATGAATTGCGTTAGCAAGTGCTGGGACAATAACCGCGGTTGCTGGTTCACCAAGACCGCCAGGAACGCCATCACTCTTAACGAAGTGAACATCCATGACTTTTGGTGTTTCGTTGATACGAACGGCTCGATATCCATCAAAGTTATTCTGTTGAACGATACCATTTTTAACCGTAATCTCACTGATCAAACCAGCGCCCTGACCCATATTGATACTACCTTGGATCTGAGCTAATGCTTGATCTGGGTGAATTAACGTACCACCGTCAACAACAGCCGTAACTTTATCAACAACGACATCCATAAAGGCGTCAACAGTTACTTCAGCCACGATAGCAACGACAGAGTTATAACCCTCCATCACTGCAACACCTTGGCCTTTACCTGCTGGCATCTTCTTGCCGAAGTTTGCTTTCTTACGAACTTCCTCCAACACAGTCTTCATTCTGGATCCAACTGGAACTCCAGCCGAAAGACCAGACCATGCGTGTTTGGTTGAACCCATATCAAGCATATCGATTCGGTACTGAATTGGATCAACACCAGCATTTGTCGCTAGCTCATCAATGAAGCACTCCAACGCAACGGCGTTCAAGTTGTGTGAAACACCACGCCAATAACCGACCTGAACTCCTGTGTCATGCATAACATAACTGAAGTTCATACCTGCGTCGGCCAAATATGGGAAGTTATCAATACCCTCAACTGCAAATGGGTCGATGCCATCCTTCACGATACTTGGGAACAAACGTGATGAAATTGAAGGGCTGGTTGACTTGAATTTAAGCGCTGTAAGCTTTCCTTTCGCGTCTACGCCAGCTGTGAATTTGAAAATACCCGCTGGACGATATGAATCGTGCGTCATGTCATCTTCACGAGACCAAACCATTTTGACAGGCACTCCAGCTGCTTTGGAAATTTCAGCAGCATCGATAGCATAGTCAACCTCAACACGACGTCCAAAACCACCACCAAGGAAGGTTGTTTGAACTTCAACCTGCTCAGGCTTGAGCCCTGTAGCGCCAGCTACGACATGAGGTACCAACTGTTGGAACTGTGTTGGCGTAATGATAAGAGCCTTGTCTGCGGTTACGTGCGCAGTGGTATTCTGTGGCTCTAATGGAGAGTGTGATTGGAATGGCAAACGATACTCTGCAGTAATCATTTTGTCAGCCTGTGCCAAACCTTGATCAGCATCACCACTTTCACGGAATACAGCACCAGCACTATTGGACGCATCTTCCATTTTTGCCCAAAGACTGGTCATATCCAAATCTGCATTCGGACCAGCATCCCACTGAGGATCAAGCAAAGCGACTGCCTTCTTAGCAGTCCAGTAGTCATTAGCAACCACTGCAACTCCGCGGCTGTACTGAACTACAGAATGAACGCCTGGCATGTTTTTCGCACGCGTATCGTCATAAGAAATCAGACTTCCACCCATCATTGGAGGCATAACAACTGCTGCGTACTTCATGCCTGGAATGCGTGCGTCAATTCCGAATCCTGCGGTACCACGAACTTTCATAGCGGTGTCAAGACGCTTTTGCTTGGTGTTACCAATGACCTTGAACTGGCTGGCTGGCTTCAATGGCACTTCTTTCGGCACTTCCATCGTCGATGCTTTCGCTGCGACTGAACCGTAAGTTGCCTTCTTACCACCAGGACCCTTGATCATACCCATAGCTGCGCTACACTTGCTTGCGTCAACGCCCCAATTATCAGCTGCGGCAGCAACCAACATCATGCGAGCTGATGCACCAGCTTTACGTAGCTTTTCCCAAGCGTCACGAACCGCTGTGGAGCCACCAGTAAGCTGACCACCGAGGAGAGAGTTAATGTAAACCTCAGCTGGTGGAGCAAACTCAACCTTAATAGCATTTATATCGATCTCAAGTTCCTCTGCAATAAGCATTGGCATTGAGGTGTAAACGCCCTGACCCATTTCTGAACGAGCAACCATAATAGTCACTGTATTGTCAGCAGCAATTTTTATCCAAGCGTTTGGGCTACCGCCATCAGCCGCTTGCGCCATGCGTGCAGCTGGCAAGTAAAATGCCAACGCTAAACCACCGGCAGCAGATCCGCTGACTTTCAGGAAGTCACGACGAGCTTCATTTTTTGCAATCATTTCCATATCTCGATTCCTCCCTCGTTAGGACATCTTCGCCGCGGCTTTAATAGCAGCGCGGATTCGAGGATATGTACCACATCGGCAAAGATTGCCCGACATGAACGCATCAATATCCTCATCTGAAGGATTTTTGTTCGTAGACAAGAGCGCAGAGGCAGACATCATTTGCCCTGGCTGACAATATCCACACTGAGGTACATCTAAGGCTTCCCATGCACGCTGAACTTTATGATTTCCACCAAGACCTTCGATGGTTGTCACGTCTGCACCAGCTATAGAACCTATCTGTGTTTGACAGGAACGAACTGCACGTCCATTTAGATGAACTGTACACGCACCGCATAGAGCTTTTCCGCAACCGAATTTCGTGCCCGTATAACCGAGCGTATCGCGTAGTACCCATAGCAATGGTGTATCCGCTGAGACTTCAACTGTCTCGCTTTTACCATTTACTTTGAAGCTGACTTTCATATTAAAACTCCCCCTTTCGAAGCTTTAGGTTTTGTAGGGATGTAACTACTATAAATACGTTACCAGGAGAAAATACATCATAAGTCTCTCCATTTCAAGCACCCAACCCCTTGTTTTTTAAGTCTAAATGAGAATGATTATCATTTACAATTTTGAGAATATGAGCTAAAAGATTTAAGGCTGTCATAATAAATTGCAAGATTTAACTGTCAGTTAATCCCCCTAATTCTGGAGAGGGATCACGATTTAGATATTTCGCATGACGCATCCTCCATAAAAAACTGCCCACGCAAAAGTTTGTTGCGAAGCGTCATCAATACAGCTGAAACGTATATTTTTAATGACTTGCGTCGCGTCATATTGCCGCAAAAATATGCATTCAATCACTCCTACAAAGTCATGCTGTAAGCATCATCCCATAATCAGCCCAGACTTCATAAGCATGATTTACAACCACGAATACGTCGAGAACACAGTCTTACAAAGCCCACCTAATCTGCAATATCTGTCTCTTATACACATCTGACGCTGCCGACGATATGCAGTGTGTAG
>OJFL01000329.1_pt1 | contig 26043 bp, 20 predicted proteins | sample 1594131 | NCBI WGS metagenome assembly OJFL01 (sample SAMN05416782, study PRJEB24817) | seawater metagenome | isolation source: Sea water | place: Canada:Atlantic | collected 2013-07 | reverse complement strand
GGTAAATTTTCTCTATAATTAACGAATCATTTTCAATAGTTCTAGTATAAATTTTTCTATTATCAAATGATTCAAATTGAGTTTTAGTTATTTGATTACCTTGAAAGTAATAGTGCGTTTCTTTATTTAAATCTTGACTAAAACAAGTTATTGAAATTAAAAATATTATTGTTGTTAGGGTTTTCTTCATAATTGCAGGTAACGGTCTTGTGTATGGTTAGTTGCGTGTTTAAGCAACTAATTAAGTAAACAAAAACGAACGCGAGAAAATTCCGAAGGAATTTTCCAAGTAGGCAACTACAAAAGCAATTAATTATACACATTGTTGTAATGCGTTTTTATTTATAGTATTCTATTTGTCTTATCCACTTATATAATTTCTTTCCATCTACTTTTTTTACTATTTCATTCCAATTTCCTTTATCGTCGTATTTATATTTAAATTCAATCCTATAAGTTCTTAATTCTTTGGAAGTCCAATCTTCTTCTGTGTATTCTAGAAATCTTATTTTATCATCTTTATAATCATATTTTTCAATTCTTCTGTTATTCGATTCCTTTTCGGTGAAGTAGTATTTTTTCGTTAATCTATTTTCTTTATCATATTCGTAATTGGTATAGTATGGTCTATCACTTGAGAAACCTCTTATTTCTTGTTTTAAATTATCGTTCTTGTATTTAAAAATTGTGTGTTCACTTAACTTTGTTCCCTTATGGTCACCATTCGAATTTAGTCCATATCGTTTTCTCTCAATCAGCCTATTTGATTCATCATATTTATTTACTAAATCTTTATAAATATTACCTATTGTGTCTTGTACTCCCCAAGACCAACTTTTTTCTCCAACTTTTCTATAGCTATTTGGGTTTTTATAAATTCTGTGAAGTAATTTATTATTCTCATTGTATTTGTAAATATATTCGTCTATTGTTCCGAATTCATCAATACTTTTTTGTCTAATTAGATTTCCATTATCGTCATATCTCTTATATCGATAATTATAATAATCCAAATCCGAATTTTGGCTTATAATTGTTTCGTGTCTGTCCCTTTCATAGTAATGATTATCAATGTAAACCAAATCGTATATGGAATCAATTTTTCTGACAAGTCTATCTTTGTTATCATACTCATATCTAAAATAATTTTCAAGTGAATCTTTTTTGTCGTACCAAATGTCTTCAATTAAAAGACCATTTTCATCAAAACGCCTTTCGTAATTAATGTAGTAACAAAAGTTAGTAGTGTACCAAATGTTCGCAAATCGTGAAATTGTAGATTCTGGACCCATAAATCCAGAGTGCCCATAGTCACTATCAATTTCAAATAGTCTTGGGTTTTCTCTTTGAGTTAGAAATATTACCTTTTCTCTAATAGATTTAACCTTCCCAGAAATCGTATCTTTTTGTTGACCAAAAGAAAATGAAAACCACATTAATGAAATAGCTAAAATCAGGTTGGTTTTATTCATTGTTTTTTTTATAAATCTATTCGGTTTTATTTCAATTCAAAAGTCTAAATGAGTGTAGCTATTAATTCAAGAAGTAATTCAGTTAGTTGATTTAGGCAAATGCATTACGGTTTCGTAAAACTGTCAGTTACAGGATTAAAGTTAATAATTTTCGGTTAAGCACTGACGTTAGCAATTCCGAGTGGATTCGGACGTAGTCGAATCCGCCGTAATTGCGGTTATACATTGTTGTACCCAGTTTTTTGTTTGGTTAATATTCGTTTTCTTTCCGCAATTCGATTCTCAAATTTTGGGTTATGTTCTATTCCGTTTATAAATTCAGATTCAAAACTTCCAATTGTAACGAACTCAAAGTCCACAAAAAAGAAATGTTTTAATCCGTTTTGTTTCAAAATCAGATCACGATTCTTTTCAGGCAATCTTTCAATTTCTAAAGTGTCCGAAACAGGTTTTTCAAATTGATAAATCCGCAATTGATTTGTATTCAGTTCCAGTATTTTTTTCAGTCCGTTTAAGTCAGTTTGGACATCCATTTCCATTTGACGAACAGATAGATTTTTGAATTCAGTTCCATTTTGAGTTTTTAAATCCGTTTTCCACCATTTAATTACCTCATTTGGTAGAAACTTATGAATGAATATTATATTCAAGTCCTTGTCAAAAAGTTCCCAAATTTCTTCGTTAGAATTTATTTCAAATGTTAGTTCGTTCATTTCTCAAATTGGGTACAACGGTCTAGGCTATGAGTAGTTGCGTGGTTTAGCACTTAACTATGTAAGTACACACTTAACTGAAAATCCGCGAAGATTTTCAGAAGTAGGCGAGAACAAGCAATTACTTATAGCCATTGTTGTGCGTTCGGCTTTATTTTTGTTTTTCTAATTTTATCAATCTCTTAAATTCAGTCAACAGTCTTTCTTGTTCTTCCATAAGATAGTCAGATGCAAATGGGGAACCGCAATCTTGATTGTTTATTTGGTGTAAAAGTTTTTCATTGGCGAAGTAACTTCTATCTTCAATAATTTCGGATTTCTCAAATTCGAAGACTTCAGTATCATTATTTTCTTCTTTGGCTTTAGAATCCCAGTAAATAGGTCTGTTGTATTTATATAATTTCTCGAAAACGAAAGATAACTCTTCGTTTAACAAGTAATATTCTGTCAATTTTTGTGCTGTTTCTCCAAAGTGACGAGTAATTATTTTTTCCAATTTATGCTCTTGAAAATAAAAATTCACAAATCCACCTTCTGTAGTTTCCCAAATGTCAATTTGTTTTATTTCTATCCAATTTTCAATTGAATTTACCCGCTTGAAATTCTCTCGAATTGGTATTAATTTTTGAGTTAGGTATTCATTAATCGGTTCATCAATTTCGTTTTCAGAAATTTTGATTTCCTCAACATCTTTTGCTTTGCCATTTTCGTTTTGGCAATTTCCAATTCCGAATGTCAGGAAAGTGAATATTAGCAATAGTATGTTTCTCAGGTTTTTCATCGATTTTGGTTCAGCTGACGCACAACTAGTTTATAAGCGTAACTCCAAACTTAATCAATAAAACACATTAAAAAACTTATAATTTTTAAATTAACATAATAAATTGATTTGTAATTATTTAAACATTTACAAGCGACAACAAACACTTACAATCGTTTACAAATATTTACTTACCGATTAATACAAGAACGCTGCTACATCTTTGCATCGGCAGTCAATACAACTAATCTGTCATTATCTCAATTGTTTAATTTAAAAACTAATTATTATGCAAACGCTAAGAAACAACGTACAATTGATCGGGAATTTGGGACAAGACCCAGAAATTATCAACTTAGAGTCAGGTAAGAAACTGGCTAAATTTTCAATCGCCACAAACGAGTCTTATAAGGACAAAAATGGAGAAAAGGTAGAACAAACCTATTGGCACAATATTGTAGCTTGGGGCAAAACCGCAGAGATTGTAGAAAATTATGTGTGTAAAGGAAAAGAAGTAGCCATAACGGGAAAGCTTACCAACCGTTCTTGGGACGATAAAGATGGCAACAAACGCTACACCACAGAAGTGGTTTGCAGTGAGCTGCTAATGATGTCTAAATAATTTTAAAGTCAGAAAACAATAGCGAAGAAAACAACATATATATTACATATATTTTTCTTCGCTTTTCGTTTTTCACTCATCCCTAATTCTTACCTTAACGGCGCAACGTATACTATAGAAAGCTCACTTTTAAATGACATCTACTACATCACCTATCACCCAACTATTAAAAACTCATTTTGGTTATGACAGCTTTAAGCCCAACCAAGAAGCCATTATAAACGATGTGCTTTCGGGGAAAGACACCTTAGCTATTATGCCTACAGGTGGTGGAAAATCGTTGTGCTACCAATTGCCTGCATTAGCCAAAGAAGGAACTGCTTTGGTTATTTCGCCATTAATTGCTCTTATGAAAGATCAGGTAGATGCATTGCGAGCCAATGGTATATCTGCTGCTTATTACAACAGTAGCCAACCAGAAGAAGAGCAGCAACACGTGTTGCAACAACTTACAAAAGGTGAGTTATCTTTATTTTATGTGGCACCAGAAAGCTTACCAAACTTACGCCACACCATTAGTACAATTACTCTAAACCTAATTGCGGTAGATGAGGCACATTGTATTTCTGCTTGGGGACATGATTTTAGACCAGCCTACACTAAACTTGGAAGTTTAAAACAGGAGTTTCCGCAAATTCCCATAATTGCTCTTACAGCAACTGCCGATAAGGCAACACAAGACGATATTAGCAAACAGCTTAATATCTCTCACGCTAAAAAGCACTTGGCCTCTTTTGATAGGCAAAATTTATTTTTAGATGTAAGACCAGGTCAAAGCCGCATTAAACAAATTCTTAAATTTTTAGGTCCTCGAGGTGCCCAAAGCGGTATTATTTATTGCCTGAGCAGAAAGAGTACAGAAAAGCTTGCCCAAAAACTAAAACAAGCTGGCTATAAGGCTAAAGCTTATCATGCAGGTTTGTCTCCAGAAGACCGTGCTAGCATACAAGAGGATTTTGTAAATGACACCACACCCATTATTGTGGCAACCATTGCCTTTGGTATGGGAATAGATAAAAGTAATGTGCGTTGGGTTATACATTATAATATGCCTAAGAATATAGAAGGCTATTATCAAGAAATTGGTCGTGCAGGACGAGATGGCTTAAAAGCACACACCTTACTGTTTTACAGTTATGCAGATGTGATACAATTACGCAGGTTTACCGAAGGCACTGCTACAGAAGAGTTTCAGTTGGCAAAATTAGAGCGTATGCAACATTACGCTGAAGCATTAAGTTGTCGCAGAAAAGCCTTGCTTAATTATTTTGGAGAACATCTTACTAAAGATTGTGGGTATTGTGATGTTTGTCAAAATCCGCCTAAATATGTAGACGGAACAGTTATAGCGCAAAAGGTTTGCTCTGCAGTGGCACGCGTTAAAGAACAAGAAGGTGTCACTATGATTGTTGATGTGTTACGCGGTGCCAAAAATGCACAAGTATTTGATAAAGGATACCAGCATATAAAGACCTATGGTGCTATAAGCAATGTCTCGTGGAACGATTTACAACAATACATTATTCAATTAATAAATCTTGGTGTGTTGGAGGTTTACTTTCACGAAAATGGAAGATTAGTGCTTACACCTTTAGCAAAGGCAATTTTATTTGAAGGGCAGAGCATTCAACTAGCACATACCGAAGATGTGAAAGCTTTAAAAGATGCTAAGACTACTAAAGTAACTAAGAATGACAGCCTATTTGAGCAATTGCGAAACAAGCGTTCTGCTATAGCTGCTGAAAAAAATGTGCCTGCCTATATTATTTTTAGTGATGCCAGCTTAAAAGATATGATTAAGAAGCAACCTACCACAATTGAAGCTTTTGCAGATATTAGTGGTGTTGGTAAAGCTAAGTTAGAGAGCTATGCAGAACCGTTTATTGATGTTATTAAAACATATAAAGCACAACAAAAACCTAAGGTAGACACGTACCAACAAACGCTTCAATTATATACGCAAGGAATGCCTGTTGAAGATATTAGCAAAGAGCGTGATTTGTCTTTAAACACTATTTACAGCCACTTACTAAAGCTTCATTTAGAAGATAAACTTTCATTAAACTTAAATGAATTTGTAACAGATGAAGAACTCTCTAAAGTTAAGACTGCAAGTAAAACCTTAAACCATCCTGAAGGTTTAAAACCCTATTATCTTCATTTTGAAGAAAGCATGCCGTATTGGAAACTTAAATTTGCACTAACTATGTTAGAAGATCAGGAAAAGTAATTTAAAAGATCTGCTTTCTTAGATGCAGAAACAGAAAGTACTTTACCGTTTTTTAACTCTACTTGGCCACCTTTTCCCTTTATATATTTGGTAATAGCGTTTACATTAACAAGATAGGATTTGTGTATTCTGGCAAAACCAGAATCTGTTAGCGCATCCTCAAAATACTTAAGAGTTTTGCTCACCACTTTTTTAGTGTCTTCTAAATAAATGGTAGTGTAGTTGTTATCTGCTTCGCAGTATAAAATGTTATTAACCTGTAAGACCTCAAAACCCTCTTGTGTAGGAATGGTTATTTTACCATCTACAGCTTTTATATTTGCAGAAAGCACTTTATCCTTTAACTGTGATTCTTTGGTTTTTATAGCCACCACATAATCTACAGCTTTTATAAGCTCATCTATATTTATTGGTTTTAAAAGATAGTACGAAGCGTGAGCATTTAAGGCGTCTTTTGCATAATGATCATAAGCGGTAACAAAAACTGTTTCGAATGTGCGGTCGCCTACTTTTTCAAGAAGATCGAACGCATTACCATACGGCATTTCAACGTCTAGAAACACAAGATCTAATTGATGATTTCTTATAAGCTTAAGACCTTCATCTACACCACTTGCTTCGCCTACCAAATTAATATTGGGACAGTATTTAGTAATGTAATTTCTAAGAATATCACGGCTTCTTGCCTCATCTTCAACTAAAATGGCATCTAAGATCATTAGTGTTTCTTTAAGGTTACAGCAACACGAGTTCCTGTGTGGTTAGTTTGGTCTTTATCTGAAATGGCAATTGCAATAGTGTCACTATACATATCGTTTAAAATTGAAATACGACGTTTTATATTACTCATGCCTTGAGACTTTTGTTTTTTCTGATTGTCTGTTTTAATAGCTTTAGATTGGGCTCTGCCAATTCCATCATCTTCAATTATAATAACTACTGTATGCTCATCTTTTAATTGAAAATGTACCAACAAATTACCTTTATCTTCCTTATACCTCAAGCCGTGCCACACTGCATTTTCTACATAAGGCTGTAATAACATAGGCGGAATTTTAAATTGATCTGTAGGTATTGCATCATCTACCAAAATATCATAATCAAACTTATCCTGAAACCTAAAGTGCTCTAACTTGGTATACTTTTGAAGCAGCTCTATCTCTTTTGATAATGGTATAAAATCTTCCTCACTGTTTTCTAAAACAGCTCTCATAAGCCCAGAAAACTCGGATAGATATCTGTTAGCGGCACGCTCATCATTAGTTGCTATAAAGCTGTTTACAGAGTTGAGTGCGTTAAATATAAAGTGCGGATTCATTTGTGAGCGCAGCGACTTTAAAGCCAACAAGTTATTTGCAAATTTTTGTTGCTTGTTATTCCTATACATTAAATATGCTGCAACCAATAGTGCCAACGCCAATGCAATTAAAACACCAATAATCCATTTTTGCCTTCTGTTGCTTTGGTTTACTAAGCTTTGATTTTCCACTGCTAATTGGTAACGCGACTCATTTAGCGCTCTGTCTTTTTCTAAGCTTTCTATTCGAGTTTGTTTTAGTGTGAGGTCTCTACTAAACCGTGCTGCCTGAGAAATTTCCTGTTCTTTCTGTACGTAAAGTTGATCTACAACAACTTCATAATCCTTAAACGTTTCTTCGGCTTTAGTTATATCTCCCTTTGCTCTATAAAGCTCTCCTAATTTTCTAGTTGCGTCCTTTTGCACCACCAAATCATTGTTTGTCTTGGCTTCTTTTATACTCTTTTGTAAATACGGTATGGCATCTTCAATATTTTCTTGTGCAGCGTAGGCGTTTGCAATTTTATAGTTTTGTTTTTGTGGCGTTAATGCACTCTCGTTATCAATTTCCTGTTCTTTTTCCACAGCATCTTCAGACAATACCTCAATATCTTTTAAGGCCTCTTGGCGTAATTGTATTTCTTCTCTATAAGATCTATTCTTACTGTAAAAATCTGCTACCTTAGTTTTTTCTTCTGCAGCACGTTTACGTGTTTCCTTATTAGCAAGGTTTAATGAATTTTCATAATAATCTTCTGCAGGTTTAGTGGCTCCTTTAGCATCATAAGCCTCCGCGATTTTGGAATTTAAGTCTGTAACTTTTGGTGTAAACAAATGCTTTTCTGCCAAGGTAAGCGCTTGTTGATATTGGGTAATAGCTTTATTTAAATCACCAGTATTTTTATAGGTATCTCCCAAACCTTCTAATCGTAAAACTTCATTATAATTAGAAAGCGATTTATTTTTTAGCTCATTATAAAGAGATATACTTTCTTGGTAGTTCTTATTGAGTGTATAAGCTTTTGCCAATTTTAGCTGCCGTTGCGTTGAAACATTATCTCGTATAGCAAACTTGTAATTGCTTACTGCTAAATCATGCTGTTTCCAATACGTGTAAATATCGCCCAGCAACTCATAAGCCTTTGCTTTTTGAAGTTTAGATAACGCTTGTTCTTGATCTGTTGCCAAGGCTTTAGCAACATACTCGATACTTATTTTTGCATCTTTTTTTAGTACATTTTTGGCAGAGTCTAAATACTGCTGAAAACGTTCTTGAGTAACCTGTTTATTTCGCTTTACAGCTTTAGGTTTTGTTTTGTTTGGTGCAACTGTGAGTTTAATATTGTCGTTTCTACCAATGGTATGATACACCGTTTTAAAATCTTCGTGTCTAATGACAAGCTCTTCTCCTATTCTTGCCTGTAACCTAAATTCGCCAGCCGCATTTGTGGTCGTATAAGCGCCTCCAACAACCTCAACATTAGCGTTGGAAAAAGGATTGTATGTACCTTCTTCTAAAACTGTACCTCTCACAATAGTTTGTTCTCCAATTTGAGCAACACAACAAGGCACTGAACATATGAAAAATAAGATGATAAAAATGTGTTTCATAAGTACTTTTGAAAGGTTAAACCTACTACAATAAAACGGTTCAAAAAAATGCAGATGTGCTGTAAATACTCAATTTAATACGTTTTTGTTCTCATTTTGAATAGCTGAATCATTCATATGTGCTATTCACTCAATAGTATGTACCAGTTACTCATTACCAATTTTTATTGCCCTACTGTACAAGTACTTTTATGATGTTCAATTAAAAAAAAGATGATGAAAATTAATGCCCTACCAATTATTGTAAGTTGTTTAAGTCTTATTGGCTGCGTAAATGCAAATTCAAAATCTGAAACTCTCTTAGCAGATGCTCCAGAAGTTACTCACCAATTACACACACCTGCGACTAACGAGACTCCAAAAATACAGGTTGCATTATTGTTAGATACTAGTAATAGTATGGACGGATTAATAGACCAAGCAAGAGCTCAACTTTGGGATATTGTAAATGAGTTATCCTTAGCTAAATGTTATGGAAAAGCACCAACCTTAAGTATTGCTTTGTATGAGTATGGAAATAGTAACCTTTCTCAATATGACGGCTATACTCGCAAAATTTTAGAGTTCACACAAGATTTAGATGATGTCTCAAAAGCATTATTTTCTTTAACTACTAATGGCGGCAGTGAATATTGTGGTACAGTTGTACAAACTGCAGTAACCAATTTAGAATGGGAAAACGAAGACGAAACCTTAAAGCTTATTTTCATAGCAGGAAATGAACCGTATACGCAAGGACAAATAAACTATGTTGATGCCTCACAAAATGCTAAAGAACATGACATTACCGTAAATACTATGTTCTGCGGAAGCTACAATCATGGCGTTTCTTCTTATTGGCGAGATGGTGCACTACTTACTGGAGGCGATTATATGGCAATAGATCATAATAAGGCCATAGTACACGTTGCCTCTCCATACGATGATGCTATTTTAAAATTAAACACAAAATTGAATAACACCTATATACCGTATGGCGCAAAAGGCCTAGAAAAAGCTGAAGTACAAATGTCTCAAGATGAAAATGCTATGAGTTATAATGAGAGCAGCGCAATTAAAAGAGCAGTTAGTAAAAGCTCTCATCTTTACACAAATAAAAGTTGGGATCTTGTAGATGCTGTAAATGAAAATGAAGTAACCCTTTCAAAATTAAATACTGCCCAACTACCTAAAGCGTTGGCAGGAAAATCTACAGCAGAGATTGAAGCCTACATTGTATTAAAAACTAAAGAGCGTAAGCAATTACAAGAAAAAATACAGCAATTAAACACCAAACGAAAAAATTACATAGCCAAAGAAACTACAACATTAAATAAGGCTAACAACCTACAGAGCGCGATGTTAGCGGCTATTAAGAAACAAGCTGAAGCCAAACATTTTTACTGGTAAATCACTAACGCTCAACTGCCTGTATTTTAATTTTATTGAAGAATATAAAGACCTGTATTAAATTATTACCTAACTTTAAGTGTTAACTAAACCACTTATATTATGGGAATTTCAAATTACATGGGTCGTAGAGCTAAACCTACAAAAGGTAGCAAAGAGCAAATTACGGTGTCTGATTATATGAGTAGAAAACTCGTCACCTTCACACCAAGCCAAAACGTGATGGAGGTGATACAGACACTCGTAAAACACAAAATTTCTGGTGGTCCAGTAGTAAATGACCAAAATGAACTTGTTGGTATTATTTCTGAAGGTGACTGCATAAAACAGATAAGTGATAGTAGATACCACAATTTACCAATGGATGATGCTACAGTTGAAAAACACATGGTAAGAGATGTAGAAACTATAGATGGTAATATGAATATTTTTGATGCAGCCAACCAATTCTTAAGCGCTAAAAGGAGACGTTTTCCTATTGTTGAAGAAGGGAAGCTTGTAGGATTAATTAGTCAAAAAGATATTTTAAAAGCTGCTTTAAATTTAAAGCAACAAAACTGGAAGTAAATTAAAGTTTGTCTTTAAAAGCTACAGGATCATCTGTAATGATAAGTTTGTCGTCTTGTGTTCCTTCTAGCTCTAATATGCTAGAATAGTTGTAACCTTCGATAGGCGAGTTTAATTTTTTCCATTTTGCTGTAGCAAGTACAGCAATGCGCTCTCCTATTTCAATAGATGATTCTTTGTATTCTAAGTTTTTATTGAAACCAAATAGTGTTGTTGCTCCTATATCTCTTGTCCTAATAAAATGTCTTAAGCGTGGTGAAGCGTCATTTAAAAATCCGGTAGAATGACTTATATCTTGTACTACATAACTTGTTACAGTCTTTAAGTTAGTTTGCGGTTTTATTACTGCAAAAGCGCCATTTGCTTCAATCATAAAGTTTTTTATACGTTCTTCTTTAAAGATGGTTCGGCTTCCGTTATTCCCATTCTTTTCTTTAACTTCAACATAATAATAAACACACTTTCTTTTACTTAATGGTGCGGTTAGTACATCTGTACCTGCTTTTACTTTTCCAAAAACCTTCACTTTTTGATTATGCCTAACACTAACTAAAGATGTGCTTTTCACTTTGGTTAATTGCCTTAATACAACATTACGTTTTGAAAAATAGTAACTGCATATTATAATTATAAATGCAAAAGCAAAACCTGCAATTAATAGAATAGTTTCTGTATCCATATTAGTTAGTGTCGCTTTACTAGTGCGAAGAAATCATTATCTAGTTCTAAATAACCTTGATCATAAACAAAGTAATACACCTTGCCTGCTTTGGTTGTATATGTGCTTGTAAAATAATTGAAGTCAAAATCTTTGGCAAGTAATTTAGTACGCGTAGTCTTGGTTTTATCTTTGGGGTTAAACGCTTCTAAAATTCGGTAGTTTTTACGAAGTCTGTTATTAATATTTCTAATAAGATTTTTACTGTCCTTATTAATATTGTTATTGTAAGCGTTACGACAACCGTCATGGCAGAACTTTTTATCTACTCGACCCATTAACTTTGTACCACACTCTAAACAAACTCGTTTTGCAACCATGTTATAAATATAGCAAAATTGATTTCAGAAAAAAGCTTAAAAAAACGCAGCTCATAAGAGTCTGCGTTTTTTAATTATTTAGAGTTGTTGGGATTTCGTTTGTTCTTCTCCTTGTCTTTATTAAATTCTTTCATTCGTTTAAAGGCTTCATCTGTTAGCATATAATCTCTAACATTTTTCCCTTTCCAACGGTAATATATAAAACAAGGTATAAGAATGAACATGCCTAACAAACAAGCTGTTCCTATAAGTTTATGACCCAAGGCAACATCTTCTGTATCTAATTTCCAAAAACCAAGGCAAAGTAATATTGCACAACTAAAAAATAAGATGACAATAAACTTTTTCATAATTACAGGTTAAGCTTAAGATGAAGCTCCTTAAGTTGCTCTTCATCTATTTTTGCAGGAGCATCTATCATAACATCTCTACCAGCATTGTTTTTAGGGAATGCTATAAAATCTCTAATAGTTTCTTGTCCACCTAATATGGCTACCAATCTATCTAGTCCAAATGCTAGTCCGCCGTGAGGTGGCGCACCGTATTGAAAAGCATCCATTAAGAATCCAAATTGAGCTTTTGCTTCTTCTGGAGTAAAGCCTAAATAATCGAACATTAAAGCTTGAGTTTTGCTATCGTGTATACGTATAGAACCTCCACCTATTTCATTACCATTTAAGACAAGATCGTATGCGTTTGCTTTCACTTCTCCAGGATTAGTTTCTAAAAGCTCTAATTGTCCAGGTTTAGGTGACGTAAATGGATGGTGCATAGCGTGATAACGCTTTGTATCTTCATCCCATTCTAATAATGGAAAATCTATTACCCATAGTGGAGCAAATTCGTCTGACTTTCTTAGTTCTAAACGCTCTGCCATTTCCATACGCAATGCACTAAGTTGTGTTCTTACTTTATGTGTATCTCCAGAAAGCACGCAAATTAAATCGCCTGGTTTAGCACCAGTAACTTCTGCCCATTTTGCTAGATCTTCTTGGTCATAAAATTTATCTACCGAAGACTTATAGGTTCCATCTTCATTACATTTTACATACACCATTCCTAAAGCACCTACTTGAGGTCTTTTAACCCAATTTACTAAGGCGTCTATTTCTTTACGAGTATATGATGATGCTCCAGGTACTGCTATACCTACTACAAGTTCTGCAGAGTTAAATACACCAAAGTCTTTATGTTGTGCAACTTCGTTTAGTTCACCAAACTCCATCCCAAACCTAATATCTGGCTTATCATTACCATAACGCTTCATTGCGTCATCATAGGTCATTCTAGGAAACTCGGTTACCTCTACTCCTTTAAGTTCTTTAAGTAAATGTGTAGTTAAACCTTCAAATGTATTTAAGATATCTTCTTGTTCTATAAACGCCATTTCACAATCTATCTGTGTAAATTCTGGCTGTCTATCTGCTCTTAAGTCCTCATCTCTAAAGCATTTTACAATTTGAAAGTATTTATCCATACCACCAACCATAAGCAATTGCTTAAAAGTTTGAGGAGATTGTGGCAAGGCATAAAATTGCCCTTCATTCATTCTGCTAGGCACAACAAAGTCTCTTGCACCTTCAGGTGTAGATTTTATTAAGTATGGAGTTTCGGTTTCAATAAACCCTAAGTCTGACAAATAGTTTCTTACTGCAATAGTAACCTTGTGCCTAAATATTAAGTTCTCTCTAACTGGAGTTCTTCTTATATCTAAGTAACGGTATTTCATTCTTAAATCTTCACCACCATCCGTATCATCTTCAATTGTAAAAGGAGGTGTTTTTGCAGCATTAAGAATAGTAAGTTCTTCAACGAGCACTTCAATATCACCAGTTGGGATATTCTTGTTTTTAGATTCACGCTCAATTACCTTTCCTTTTGCTTGTATAACAAACTCACGACCAAGTTCTTGGGCACGATTTAATATCTCTAAAGACGTACGCTCCTCATCAAAAACTAATTGAGTTATACCATAACGATCTCTAAGATCTACCCATACCACAAAACCTTTATCTCTTACTTTTTGCACCCATCCAGAAAGAGTGACTTGATTACCAATGTGATCTGAGTTTAACTCACCACATGAATGTGATCTATACATAACTTAAATTTAAGAGTGCAAATTTAAGAACTTGTATAGATTTAAACACTGTAAAAGAATAGGAATTACGAGAAATGATAATCTCTTTAAACTGCAGCTAGATTTTACAATTTAACAAAAATATTGCATATTTTAATAGTTGTTTCTCACTAATTGCACTTACACCTTGTTTTTAGAACAATGAACGTTTCTATTTGTTAAATATTTAACAAATGCATTATATTCGCTTATGTATTTTCTACATTCGTCACATATTAATCAAATCCAATTCATTATGAAACACTTGTATTTTAGCAAAAAATTGATTTTGCTTGTACTGCTTATCTTTCCTTTAGCTATGGTCGCACAGACGGTTACGGGAAAAATAACTAAAGCAGGATCAGGAGAAACCGTTCCTTTTGTAAACGTTATCGAAAAAGGAACAAACAATGGCGCAGTGAGCGACATTGATGGTAATTATACTATAGAACTAAGAGCTACACCTGCAACTCTGGTTTTTTCTTCATTAGGGTTTACCACCCAAGAGATTTCTGTCTCATCTGCAGGAACTGTTAATGCTTCATTAGAAGAGTCTGCTGCTGCACTTGATGAGGTTGTAGTTACAGGACTAGGAACATCTGTAAAACGTAAAAACCTTGCCAATGCAGTTTCTACAGTATCTGCCGAGGAACTTGTAGGAACAACAGGACAAACTAGTGTAGATGGTGCACTTTATGGTAAAGTTACAGGTGTAAATATTACATCTTCTTCTGGTGCGCCAGGTGGAGGTTTCGCACTACGTTTACGTGGTATTTCTTCAATTAACGGTAACAACCAACCACTTATTATTGTAGATGGTGTATATATAAACAATGTTGAGATTCCTTCTGGATTACGTTTTGCATCTGGTGCAAACCGTGGAAACGAGGAAAACTCTTCAAACCGCCTTGCAGATATCGATCCAAACGATATTGAAGATATTGAAATACTTAAAGGGTCTTCTGCAGCTGCTATTTATGGACAACGTGGTAATGCCGGTGTAATAATTATTACAACTAAAAGAGGTAAGACTGGAAAAACAAAAATTAACTTTAAGCAAGATGTTGGTATTACAAGAATTGCTAATCCTTTAGGTTTAAGACCTTGGACAAGACAATCTGTAGTAGATACTTTTGGTGAAGATGAAGCTCTAAAATACGATGCTACACTTGCAGCAAATGGTTCTTTATACGATTATGAAGATATTATTTATGGTGAGACTGGTATAATTACAGAAACAGCATTAAGTGCTACTGGAGGTAATGAAAAAACAAGCTTTTACGTTGGTGGGTCTTACAGAGATGAAGAAGGTATTATAAAGCGTACTGGTTTTGATCGTTTTTCTATTAGAACTAACGTAGATCACAAACTTTCTGATGTTTTCGACTTTACATCTACTACAAACTATGTAAGAAGTAACTCTTCACGTAGTTTTACAGGTAATGAAAATGAAGGTGGTTTATCTTATGGGTACACTTTAGCATTTACAAGACCTTGGAACAACCTTTTCCCAGATGAAAATGGAAACTATCCTAACAACCCTAACTATCCTGGTAACCCATTAGACACGAGAGATAGAGCTACAAACGAAGACCAAAATGATAGAATTATACAAGGTCTTACTTTAAACACTAAGTTATATACGGACGATGTAAACCGTGTAAAATTAGTATTAAGTGGTGGTTTAGATTATTTAGCTAACCAAACTTATGTTTACGTTCCAGAAGATCACCAAGGACAAATTGCTAGTGGTCAACTTGGTTTTGTTGCACAAGGTAAAAACAACTTTACGCAAATTAACACTCAAGCTATTGCGATATGGAATCACGATGCTATGGAAGGAGACTTAGGTTTAACTACACAATTAGGTACAACATACTTACAACAACAATCTAACCTTGTAAATAGTATTGGTTCTCAATTAGCTGCTGGACAAACAAATGTATCTCAATCTGTAAACCAAAGTATTATTCAGTTTGTTTCAGACGAAAGAGATTTTGGATATTTTGGACAAGTTGAAGGTAACTATAAAGACCAAGTAATTGCTACCTTAGGGTATAGATTAGATAAGTCTTCTAGAAATGGTGACCCAAATAAATTTTATGGATTCCCAAAAGCTTCTGTTGCTGTTAACTTAAATAACTTTGACTTTTGGAACATAGATTCTATCAACCAGTTTAAGCTTAGAGCTGCTTATGGTGAAACAGGTGCGCCTGCAGGATTTGGAGCTACTTTTACAAGTTTAGGATCTAGTAACATTGGAGGAAACTCTGGACAGTCTTTAGGAGGCTTAAGAGGAGATCCAGATGTTGAGCCAGAAACAGCTTCAGAATTTGAAATAGGTTTTGATATGGGCTTCTTAAACAACCGTATTAACTTAGAGGCAACGTATTACAACAAGAATGTAGATGATCTTATTCTTTCTAGATCACTTCCTGCATCTTCTGGTTTTACAACAGAAACTACAAACTTAGCAGACCTTATGAATGAAGGTATAGAATTAGCTGTAAGATCTGATGTTGTAGATACTGAAAACTTTAAATGGAATACAGGTGTTCAATTTTACCTTAACCGTTCTGAAGTAACACGCTTAGATGTTCCTGCATTTGCTCAGCCAGGTGCTGGTTTTGGTACTGGTTTAGGTACTTTTTATATTGAAGAAGGACAACCTGTAACACAACTTGTTGGTCGTGTAGATGGTGAGCTATTACAAGTAGGTAACGTAGAGCCAGATTTCCAAATGGCATTTAATAACAGCTTAACGTTATTTAATAATGTAGATGTATCTTTCCTATTACAATGGAAAAAAGGTGGTGAAAACCTTAACCTTTCTAGATTCCTTACAGATTTAGGACAAACATCTCCAGATTTAGAAACTCCAGAAGGACAAGACAGATTAGGGCAACCTGCAAACGCATTACGTTTTGTTGAGCCTGCTGGTTACGTAAGATTAAGAGAAGCTGCTGTGTATTACAGACTGCCAAGTGCAACTGTAAACAACATATTTGGCGAAACAGTAGATACCGTAAAATTTGGTTTATCTGCGAGAAACATCTTTACAATTACAGATTACTCTAGTTACGACCCAGAAGTTTCTGTAAATGGTGGTGCTGGCCTATCAAGTGGTATTGAGGTAACTCCTTTCCCAAGTTCACGTCAATTTTACTTCCACTTTAACGTATCATTTTAATAAAAAGTAATTATGAAAAATATTTTTAAGAAAATTTCAATCATAGGAACAGTTGCTCTAGCGGCAATGACCTTTGGTTCTTGTGAGTTCGACGAAGTCGTTGATCCTAACGCCCCAAGTTTAGGTGGTGTACAAGAAAATGCAACAATAGGACAACTAAACGAATTAGTTGTTGGTATAGAGTCTACTACTCGTAATGGCCTTGGTGTAGAAACTACAGCAAGCGGAACTATGGCTAGAGAATTGTATCTTTTTGATGCAGATCCTCGTAACACAGGAGATTTATTAGGAAAAAACGGAATTGGTTTAGATAACAATTCATTTTATAGTGTTTCTCAATGGAATGGTAACTACCGTGCTATAAAAAACACTAACATCCTACTAAATGCTATTGACAACACTGAGTCTATAGATGACACAGAACGTAATGGTTATGCTGGTTTTGCAAAAACAATTCAAGCATACGAGCTTATACAAATACTTAAGTCTTACGGAATGGCAAGAACTGATGTTGCAGATGAATTAAACTTAGGTCCTATTTTAGATTTTAATGCTGCAATAGCAGATGTTAGAGCTTTATTAGAAGAAGCTAACACTAATTTATCTAATGCCGGTACAAGTTTTATTTTCCCTTTAGCTGGTTTTAGCACTAGTGTTTCTGATTTTCAGGAATTTAATAGAGGTGTAGCTGCTTTAGCTGCTGTATATGCTGGCGACGGTAACGGCGCACTAACAGCACTTGCAAGTTCTTCTTTAAACCTAGATGCAACAACTTTAGAGGAGCTAAATGCAGGACCAAAGCATGTGTTTTCTCAACAAGCTAATGACCAAACTAATCCTGTTTTTAGAGGTCCATCTACTCCGGAAAACCCAAATAATGGTGACCAAATAGTTGTACACCCAAGCTTTATTGCAGATGCAACGCCTGGTGATGCAAGAGTAGAACGTAAGACTGCTTTAAGACCAGATCCATCTACTCAGGATGAGTTAACTGGAGATTTTGAAACACGTTTATACGCTACAAATGTTTCTCCTATAGATATCTTAAGAAACGAAGAGCTTATTTTACTATATGCTGAAGCAAGTATCTTAGCTGGCAGTCCTGGTGATGCAGTAACTGCACTAAACGTAGTTAGAAATGTGTCTGGTAATATTGGTGATTATACTGGACCAACTACTACAGATGCTTTAACTGAAGAATTACTAAGACAACGTCGTTATTCACTTTGGAGTGAAAACCACAGAATGTTTGACTTAAGACGTTACAACATGTCTGATATGCTACCAATAGACCGAGCTGGAGACCAAATATTTAATGTATTTGATATTCCATTATCTGAAAATACAGGAGCATAAATCATTAATTCATAGAATTATATTAAAACCACCTCTACCCAGAAGTGGTTTTTTTATATTTAATCATTTCATAATCAGTGTTTTAAAGCTTTAATGTTATTTTAATGTTACCAAAACTTGTTTTTAATGTAAAATATATGTTATCTTTGTTATGTAATAATAAATAATTTGGTTATGAAGAAGCTATTAATGATGACAGCACTAGTGTTTACAGGCGCACTATTTGCACAAGATGTAAAGCCTGAGTTTGAAGAACAAGGAGATTTAATTAAAGGAACTTTTTTTTATGAAGATGGAGCAGTTAAACAAAAAGGCACGTATAAAGATGGTAAACTTCACGGAAAGTGGGTTGCCTATGATAAGACTGGTGCGAAGACCGCGGTTGCGCAATATGCCAATGGTGAAAAAACTGGCAAATGGTTTTTTTGGAATAATGGAAATTTAACAGAAGTAGATTATACTAACAATACTATTGCTGAGGTAACAACTTGGGACAACTCTAAAACACTAGTTGTAAGAGATCGCCCATAACCAAAATATTAAATAAAATTATTAAGCCTTTAGATATTCTCTAAAGGCTTTTTCTTTTTACATAAGTATAAAAAAGGCCTGCATTTGCAGGCCTTTTCATTATTAGAAATTAATTTTATTGATGTATATCGTGAAGCTTTTCTTTATTAAAACGCTTTCTAAACCTAAGCTTATTTCTATGTACTAGATAAAATAATACTGGTACTATAATTAGTGTTAAGAAGGTAGCAACAATAAGTCCATATATTACAGATTTTGCCAATGGACCCCAGAATATAACGTTATCTCCACCCATATATACATCAGGATTTAGACTACCAAATAAGCCAAAGAAATCTATATTTAAACCAATAGCTAATGGAATTAAACCTAATACAGTAGTTATTGCTGTTAATAGTACAGGTCTTAATCTTGCACGACCAGCTTCAATAATTATATCTGTCATTTCTTCTCTAGGTAATAAATCTCCATCACTCATACCTAATTTTACCATGCGCCTATCTATAAGAATCTGGATATAATCTAATAATACTACGCCATTATTTACAACAATTCCTGCTAATGAAATTATCCCCATCATAGTCATCATTATTACGAAAGATGCTCCAGTTATAATTATACCGCCAAACACTCCTATTAAACTTAGGAATATAGCAATCATAATTATTGTTGGTTTTGAAATTGATCCAAATTGGAATACAAGGATTAACATAATTAATCCCAGTCCAGAAAAGAACGCACTCATTAAAAATGCCATTTGTTTATTTTGTTCTTCTATCTGCCCTGTATAATCAATTTTAATTTCTTGTGGCAAATCCTGAAACTCTTTCATCTTCTCCTGTATTTGCGCAACAATAGCTGCAGCATCTGTATAACCAGGTTCTAATGCAGAGTAAACTGTAACCACACGTTCTGCATCTCTGTGTTTAATCGCACTAAAAGATGATGTGTTTTTTTGTTTAGCAACTGCAGAAATTGGAATTTCCTTAATTTGCCCTGTTGCAGGATCTCTAAATGTTATATTTTGATTGAATAAAGCACTAGTATTATATCTATTATCTTCATTAAACCTCACATAGATATCATAATCTTCTCCATCCTTTTTATAAACACCAGCTTTATCTCCAAAAATAGAACGTCTTAACTGGTTACCAACTTGTCCTGTTGTAACACCAAGCTCTCCTGCTTTCTCTCTATCTACTACAACTTGCATAGCAGGCTTGCTTCGGTTTACATCTATCTTAAGCTCTGCTATACCTTCTATATTTGAAGCATTAATGAAATTCTTCATTTGTTCTGCCACTAAGATTAGCTCATCGTAATCTGGTCCTTCTAGCTCAATGTTAATTGGGTAACCTGCAGGTGGTCCATTTGAGTCTTTTTCAACAGAAATAGCAACACCAGGATATACACCTTCTAATGTATCCTGAACCTTCTGTCTTAAGACTTCAGAATCTTTACCTTTTCTAAACTTATACTCTCGCATAGTTGCAGTAATTTTTGCCCTATGTGGCATTTCTGCACTATTACCACCATCTGTTTGAGGGTTACCTGCTCCTTCTCCAACTTGAGATACAGCAGACTCTACCATATAATTTCTGCCGTCTTCCATATACATGTCATCTTGCAGTACTGCATATACACGCTCTTCAATATCCTTAGCTATCTCATTAGTTTTTTTGATATCTGTTCCTTCAGGATATTCTATATATACTATAATTTGGTTAGGCTTATTATCAGGAAAGAACTCAATACTTGTTCTACCACTTCCTACAGATATTCCAAATAGTATAAATACAATAAACAACAAGCCAAAAGTACCTGCAGCAAATGCCCAAGCTCTACGCCCTTTTAAGGCGTACTGTAAAAACCTCTTGTATCTATTTTCTAAAGCTACTAAGGTTTTACGTTGAAAGTTTATAGCCCAACCTTTAATAAAGAACTTATATAACCAAAGCAAGATAATAGTCACAATCATTAATGTACCTAAACCTCTTACTGGACCTCCAACAAAAAATACAAGCAATCCTAACGGCAACCCAATAAACGTAATTCTTCTTAGTGATTTCTTTGAGATTATCTTTTCATCTGTACTCATAAACTGAGACACTAACATGGAGTTCATGAAAATTGCCACAAATAAAGACGAGCCTAGTACTATAGACAGAGTAATAGGGAAGTATTTCATGAACTCTCCCATAACGCCTGGCCACATTCCTAACGGAACAAACGCTGCAACAGTAGTTAATGTAGAAATGATAATTGGCACAGCAATTTCTCCAATACCTTTTTTAGCAGCTTCAATACGGCTCATACCTTCTTCATCCATAAGACGGTATACGTTTTCTACTACCACAATACCATTATCTACCATCATACCTAGCCCCATAATTAATGCGAAAAGAATCATGGTATTCATAGTATATCCTAATAGCTGAAGGATAAAGAATGCAATAAACATAGACATAGGAATTGCAAACCCAACAAAAAGTGCATTTCTAAACCCTAGGAAAAACATTAATACTGTAACTACTAGTATAATACCAAAGATGATATTGTTTACAAGATCATCTACTTGGTTAATTGTCTTCTCAGATTGATCATTAGCTAAAGTCACCTTTAAATCTGGTGGAAATACATTTGCTTTTGTCTCTTCAACAATAACTTTAATTTGGTCTACAGCTTCGACCATATTTTTTCCAGAGCGTTTTTTAACGTCTAGCATAACTACACTCTCTCCAAACTCTCTAGCATAGGTGGTATTATCTTCTTCCTTAAACGTTACATTAGCTATGTTTTTAAGGTAAACTGCTCCATTTTGAGATTTTACAACAAAATTATTAAGTTGTTCTGGAGACTGTATTTCACCTAAAACTCTAATGGTACGGCGCTGTCCACTTTTTATTAAGTTACCAGCACTAATGGTCATATTACCACCACGAATAGCGTTTAATATATCATCAAAACTAACTTGGGCAGCCATCATTTTATAAATATCTACAGCTACCTCAACCTCTTTCTCTTGAGCTCCTCTAATGTCTACTTGCTTAATTTGCGGCAAGTCTTCAATTTCATCTTCTAAGTATTCTGCATATTCCTTAAGTTGCTCTACCTGATAATCACCTTCAATATTAATATTAAGGATTGGTGTTTCTTCAGCTATATTTAAATCGAAAACATTAGGCTCTACTTTAGCATCATTAAACGTTGGCCAGTCTTCACTTGCTTTTTCTGCATCTACTTCATCCTTTACCTTAGTTTTAGCTTGCTCAACAGTAATCTCTTCATCAAACTCTACAGTAATTATAGCATAATCTTCTTGAGCTGTTGAAATGATTTCGACAACATTACTCACGTTTTTTAATCTATCCTCTAAAGGATCCACAATGAGACGCTCTATGTCTTCTGCTGTATTTCCTGGATAAGGCGTGCTTATGTATACTTTGGTTTCTTCAATTTCTGGAAAACTTTCTCTAGGAAGCGTAAAGTATGCTGAAACACCTAGAGCAAGAAAAATGGCAATCATTACCCAGATGGTAGTTTTACTGTCTATTGCCCAAGACGACATGCCAAACTCCTTATCGGCATTTTTTTGTGCTTTATTACTGCTCATATTATAGTATTATTTGGTTGGTTTTGTAAAGGCCTATAGTAAATTCTGCTAAGAGCTTTAAAACAATCCTTAATTTTTTATTTGTAACTCTTGGCCTTCTTTTACTGTACGAGCACCTTCTTTAATAACAAAGTCTCCGTTACTTAATCCTGAAAGCACCTCGATATTTTGCCCTTGGGAACGTCCTGTCTCAATAATTTGACGTTTTGCGACTGGTGTATCTTCTCCTTCAGCTATATAAACATATTGCTCACCATCTGCATTTTCAGAAATAACGCTTAGTGGTATAAGTAGTGCTTTTTCTGAAGTGTAATCATTAATCTTTAATCGTGCAGTTAGGTTTGGTTTTATAGACTTGTCTTTATTTGGCACAGCCACTTCTATTCTAAACGTTCTATTAGTAGGGCTTATGTAATTACTTGCTTGTCTTACCTTAGAGTCTACTGTTTTATTAAGAATAGGGAAGTTTATTGTTACCGGTGTGTTTTCTGATACAGATGTTAAGTAGTCTTCAGGGATTTCTGCTTCTATATACATGTCTTCTAAACTTACCAAACGCATTATTTGGGTTTGTCCAGATGCTACTACGGTACCTTGCTCTGCTATTACATCTTCAATAGTTCCAGAAAATGGTGCTCTTATTGTTGTTTTACCTACTTGGCTTCTCATCTGTGCAACAGAGTTTTGTTGTCCTTCATATTGAGCTTTAGCTTGTAGGTATTCAATTTCACTACCTATATTTTGCTCCCAAAGTCTTTGGCGGCGTTCAAAAGTTGTTTTAGCTAGAGCTAACTGTGTTTCCATTTGTGCAAGCTGTTGGGAAATACCTCCATCATCTATTTTTGCAAGTAGTTGTCCTTTGTTTACACGCTGTCCTTCTTTTACATAAATACGCTCTAAAAGGCCATTGTATTCTGGAGATATTACAATATTCTGCTTAGTTTCCACACTACCTTGAAGCTCTAAATAGTGGTTAAATAAAGTATCTTTTACAACGATAGTAGATACTAAAGGCAAATTCTTGTTGCCGCTTTTTAACTCTAGAACTGAGTCGATTTTCTTAACTTGCATAGCAGTAGTACGCTGCTCTTCATTTAAAGCACTTCTCTTCTCTTTAAGCGCCTCTATATTACCTTCTGCAATAAGGCTATCTACAGATTCATTTTTATTACCACCACAAGAGACGATGATAAGGCTTAATACGATTAATTTTAATATAGATCTCATAGTTTTCTGTTGATTCGTTTTCTGTATGTCTTTTTCTAAATATTGCAATTACTTGCTTTCTTGATATGGCACTCTTAGCTGTGGTGTATTTAGTACCGTTTCTAACTCTGCTTTAGTAGTAATTACATTTACCATACTTTGCAAGAGTTCTTGTTGGGCGTTATAAAGTTGTGTTTGTGCTTGACGTAGATCAAAGCTTGTAGAAATACCTTCTCTAAATTTTATCTGGTTTTTGTTTTCTATTCGCTCTGCCAACTCAAGATTTTTTTGAGCGGTTTGGTAACTTTCTATAGCAAACTGATAGTCACTACGAGCTGTATCTGTGTCTAACTGAATTTGCTGAATTGTTTGCTCTAAATCTGTTTGAGCCTGATCTAAAGCAATTGCTGCTCTTTGTGTTCTAGCACTTCGTTTTAAAGAGCTAAAGATTGGGACATTTATAGACACCCCAAATATTGAAGACTGAAACCATCTGGTATCACTATCAAAAAATACAAAATCGTCGTCTTGAGTTTGTGTACCGTAATTTACAAATGCATTTACGCTTGGTAATGCCTTACTTTTTTCAAGTTTTAACTCTAACTCTCTTTGCTTGGTTAGGTTGTCTGCAATTTTATAATCTACATTTTCCTCTACAGCCAGTTCTTGCTCAGAAATCTCTAAACTCACATTTTCGAGTGTAAGCTGCTCAAGACCATCTTTAAATACAACAGGTGCATTTACAGGAATACCCAATGCTAAATTGAACATTTGCTTTGCAATATCTGCCTGTCGTTTGGTATTGCTCAATTGGTTCTCTAATTGCAATTTTGTGATCTGTAATTGCTCTGCATCTTCTTCTTCTGCAAAGCCTTCTTCATACAATGCTTGTGTTTCAGAGAGATTGTCTGTAATAGCATCTATGTTTTTTTCTACTATGTTTACACTTTCTTCTGTTAGCAACACACCACCATAAGCGTTAATTACACCTTTTCTTACTTCTAATCGTGTTTTCTCATTTGCATTTTCAGAAAATTCAAGAAATGCAGTTGAGGCTTTAAGGGCTACCAAATAAGAACCATCAAAAATTACTTGGCTTAACGTCGCTGTTAAGTTTGCAGATTGTTTGGCACCAAAGGTTACCGGTGTAAAGGTTCCTGGTTCTCCTCCAGAAAACTCTGCAGGTATAAATGTTACAGGTTGCTTTAATTGGTTTTGATAATCTACCGAGCCATTAATTTGTGGCAAACCGTCTGCTGTAGTTTCCCATTTTTGCTTTAAAGCTTTTGCGACATCTCGTCTTGAATTAATTGCAGTATAGCTGCTATCCAATGCATAATTTACAGCTTCCTCTAAAGAAAAACTGTAGGATTTAGGGGCTTCTTGTGAAAATGCCACACTACTCACAAAGAGCAGGAGCATTACTATTCTATAAGTCATTAGGTGTATAGTTTTCAATTGTTTCTGTTAGTTTTTTTAATCCTTTTTGGGTTACAATTCCTCTTAGGTGGTATTCTAAATATTTTTCCATGAGGGTAATCATGGGGAATTGATCTGCTGGAAACATATCATTATCCTTTATACCTACCATTCCAAGAAAGTAAATTCGTGAAGCAAACTCTACATCTAAATTTTCACGGTAAAGACCCATCTCTAAGCCTTTATTTAGATTTTCGACAACACAATCCTGCATATAGTCATATTGCTTAGATCTCATTTCTGCAAAAACTGCCGGATAATATTTCTGAAGCTGAAATTGCGCAGAAGAGTTTTGATTCTTCATATGCTTCATTACATATTGCTTAATGGAGTACAACTCCACAATAGGGTTTTGATTTTCTTTTCTTACACCATCTATACCACTACAAATTCTTAGGAACAATAGTTCTGTACTTGCTTTAACTAATACACTCTTGTTTTTAAAATGGGTATAAATGGTTTTTTTTGATATGCCCATTTCTGTAGCAATATCATCCATAGTTACACTCTTAAACCCTAGGTCTAAGAATAGCTCTGTTGCTTTATTTAAAATTGTCTCTCTCATATTGAAGCTGCAAATGTACAACAGGAAACTTAAAAAACAAAAATAGTTTCCAAAGTTTATGTTATTGTATTGTTAAGTAATCTTTTGCAATTGTCATCCTTTTAAATCGTCCTTAATGCAGTATTTTTGACAAAATTTTTATTTCGATGCAGGAAATTTCAAGCTACCGCGAAGCATTCATTGCTCATATGAACTCAAAAGTTTCAGTTAAAGAACCTGAAAATTTATACGAGCCTATTTCTTATATACCTGTCTCTTATACACATCTCCGAGCCCACGAGACAG
>OJFL01000323.1_pt1 | contig 26208 bp, 32 predicted proteins | sample 1594131 | NCBI WGS metagenome assembly OJFL01 (sample SAMN05416782, study PRJEB24817) | seawater metagenome | isolation source: Sea water | place: Canada:Atlantic | collected 2013-07 | reverse complement strand
TTTCTGCCTGTCTCGTGGGCTCGGAGATGTGTATAAGAGACAGGAAATAAGATATGGCTCAGGAGCTTTGGAATTATTACAAAACGATAAAGGGAAAGTGATTGGAGTTTTATCCAAAGAAAAAGATGGACTAAAAAAAATATATGCAAAGGCAGTAGTATTAGGATGCGGTGGATTTGAAGCGAATTCACAAATGAGAGCTCAGTACTTAGGTGAGCCTTGGGACCAAGCGAAAGTTAGAGGAACTTCATTTAATCAAGGAGATGGTTTGCGAATGGCCCTATCTATAGGGGCTATGCCTTGCGGTCAGTGGACTGGCAGACATTCAACACCAATTGATGCTGATTGGCCAGACTTTGCAGATCGTGAACGAGGTGATCAATCTAATAGATTGTCCTATTCCTTTGGAATTATGATTAACAGAAAAGGATTGCGATTTGTGGACGAGGGAGAAGATACAAAACTTTACACATATGCAAAGTTTGGAGCTGAAATATTAAAACAACCAGGTGGCAAAGCGTATCAAATTTTTGATCAAAAAACTGTTCAACATCTAGAACCAAGATATAAAACTGGAGAGCCTATTGTTGCTGACACTATTGATGAGCTTGTTGAAGGAATGGATATTGATGATAAAGCTCAAGCTCTAAAAACTATCAAAGAATATAACTTGTGCGCACAATCTGCTAATAATTTTGATCCTACATGCAAAGACGGCTTGTCGACTGTTGATTTAAGCCTACCAAAAAGTAACTGGGCAACAAAAATTGATGAGCCTCCTTATGAAGCCTACCCTACAACTGGCGGTATTACTTTTACTTTTGGAGGTTTAAAAATAAATTCTGATGCTCAAGTAATTGGGACGGATTGGAGACCTATTCCAGGATTGTTTACATGTGGTGAAATGGTGGGTGGGCTATTTCATTACAACTATCCAGGAGGAGCTGGTTTAGTTTCTGGACAAGTTTTTGGAAGAATTGCAGGAAAAAGCGCTGCCAACGAAATATAATAAAAGTTATAAGAAAAAATTATTTAATTAATCTTTTTGTTCGGTAGCTTCCGATTCGTATCTTTTGGAATTCTGAATATATCTTTGTGCATTCTCATGAATAGCTTTGATCTCTTCATCTGTTACTTCACGAATTACTTTTCCAGGAGAGCCCATTACTAAAGATCGTTCAGGTATTTTTTTTCCTTCAGTAATTAAAGAGTTCGCACCAATGATAGAATTTTTACCAATATGAGCTCCATTTAAAATAGTAGCACCCATTCCAATTAAAGAATCATCTTCAATACTACATCCATGTAAAATGACAGAGTGGCCTACGGTAATTCTTTTGCCGATTATTAATTTGCAATCTTTGTCTGTATGTAAAACACTGTTGTCTTGAATGTTAGTTCCTTCATCAATGGAAATCGTTTCAATATCTCCTCGCAATACTGCTCCGTACCAAATATTAACATCATTTTTTAAAACAACATCTCCAGTTACAATTGCTGTGGGGGCAATCCAAACCCTACCCTCTCTTTTAACCTTTACGCTTCCTAAGGAATAAATCATGGTTCATTCATAGCAAAGTTTGTAGTATTAAGTAAATAAAATGTTCTTAGTATTATGTCCTTAATCGAAACTCCTATTTGTAATTTTAACGAGCCTATCAAAGATTTTTCATTGTTATCTACAGAAGAAATCACAGTAAGCTTAAAGGACATTCAAGGTCCGGAAGGAACATTGATTATGTTTATTTGCAATCACTGTCCTTATGTCCAAGCAATCATGAAAGAAGCTGTAACCATTAGCAACACAATCAAGGGTCTTGGTATTCATACCGTTGCCATCATGCCAAATGATACTGAGTACGAATCTGAGGATAGCTTTGATAATATGAAATTATTTTCAAAACAAAATCATTTTCCTTTTCCTTATCTGCTAGATGAAAGTCAAGAAGTGGCAAAAAAATTTGGTGCAGTCTGTACCCCTGATTTTTTTGGCTATAATAACAAAGGGCAACTTCAATATCGAGGTAGAATAAGAAGACTCAATCATTTAACCCCTGTTATGGAAGGTGAAAGTGAATTATTGTCAGCAATGAAATTAATTGCTAGCAATGGACAAGGGCCTAAAAAACAGTTTGCTAGTATGGGCTGTAGTATAAAATGGAAATAATATGTTTGTCATAACCACTAGAAGTTTTCCTCCAGAAGTTGGTGGAATGCAGACGTTACTAGGTGATCTAGCTCACAATCTTGCTAAGCATGGAAAAGTTCAGGTGTTTGCTGACTCTGCTGATGGAGATTCTGATTTTGACAATCAGCAATTCTATAGAATAGAACGCATTAAAGGTTTTAAATTCCTTCAAAAATATAGAAAAAAAAACCAAGTAGAAATATTTTGCAGTGGACAAAAAGATGTTCGCGCATTAATTGCGGATCATTGGAAAAGCATTGAAAAAGTATCTGAAAATCTATGTAAAAAAATACCCACCCTATGCTTAATTCACGGAAAAGATATCAACCAACCGCTACGAAGCTTACGCCATACAAGAATGCTTAATAGTTTAAAAAAAACAAAGTACATTATTGCCAATTCTCAATTCACAAAAAATCTTGCTATAGAAAAAGGAATTCCTTCTAATAAAATTAAAGTAATTAATCCTGGAATTACCGCTCCTCTAAAAACAGATTCAGATGCAAAAGCTCAGGCCTTGGAATTGTTTGGCAACACGAGTCCTAAGTTGATTAGCGTGACTAGACTGGAGCGAAGAAAAGGACTTCATTCAGTTATTTTGTCTTTAAAAAATTTACAAGCGATCCATCCTAATTTTTTATACTTAATTGTAGGAGAAGGTGAACAGGAAGAAGATCTACGTTCCATCACTAGTCATATGGATTTAGAGACTAATGTAATTTTCTTAGGAGATGTAAGAGAAGAATTAAAGAATGCTTTATTGGAAGCTGCGGATATATTTTTAATGCCCTCTATTGAAGATAAAGCTTCTGTAGAAGGATTTGGTATTTCTTTTTTAGAAGCTTCTTGCTTTAAAACTCCCAGCATAGGTGGGTTAGTTGGTGGGGCTGCTGATATTATTAAGAACAATCAAACAGGCTTACTTTGCGACGGGACAGATCATGATGCTATTTACAATTGCTTACAGCAAATGCTTAAAAACGATAAGCATATAGAAATGGGACAGGCTGCAAAAGAATATTCCAAGCAATTCTACTGGGACAATCAAATTAAAAAATATTTACAATTAATCTAAACCTAAAGGAGACCCTATGACGTTTTTAAAACAGTATTTAAAATGGATTAGTACCGCACTGGTATTAACAGGAATTTTACTCACTAATCTTAACATCTATCCTCTTAATATTTTTTTTCATGGGTTGGGGGTCGTAGGCTGGACTGTTTCTGGAATCTTAAACAAAGACAAAGCGATCATAACCAACTTCGGTTTACAAATACCCCTTTTTTTATTGGGCTTTTACAAGTTAGCTTTTTAATAAAGGCTGCACACTGTCCCATACCGATGAGGCAGTGAGGTCTTCTAAATTCTCTGACGTAATTGCTTTAAAATTTTTCGTTTCAATACTTACTTTTTGTGGAGACGTGTGGGCTCCAAATAAAACCACCCCTTTACATCCTAGGTGAGCAGCCATATGAGCAGGTCCTGTGTCATTAGCAATGACAACGTCCGCATGCTTAATAATACTAGCTAGTTGAGAAAAGTTAGTAGGACGGTCTCCATCTAGCAATACAGTTGTGCTCAACTCTTTGCACAATTCTATTTCTCCAGGACCAGGTGCTACTACTATATTTATATCTGGTCTTTTATTTTTTATAATCTGAATAAGCTCTTGGTAATGTGGCCATCTTTTATGAGGTAATTTAGAAGAAGAAAAAGGAGATAAAAATATATACGGTTTAGAAGGTAAGTTAGAAAAATTTTTATCTACTGCCCATGAAAAATCTGGTGTTAGAGCATGTTCTGTAGAAATCGAACTACGCTGCAACTGAACTTGAAACCGTTCCAATACTCCATCTTGATCAAATGCTTCTTTAGTCTCTCCTGGTTGTAAAATAGTATACGAGGAAGACCATTGTTTAACATTAAACAAATACTTTCGGTAAAATTCTGTACGTGAAGAATTTTGCAAATCAATCACTTGAGAAAATTGTTGTTTAACAATTTTAGACATAAGACCATACAAATAAAAAAAATTCCATCTAGCTTTTCTCTCATCTAACAATACATGATCCACATAGGGACATTGCTCAAACAAAGATTGGTATGGTTTAGAGGTAAGAATAGAAATGGAGCTGTCAGAAAAATGATTTCTAATATCTTTTAAAATACCTGAAATTTGAACTATATCTCCCAGAGAACCGTGTTTGATGATTAAAATATTTGACATAAACTAGTAATAAAATAACTAATAAACTTATGAATACCACAAATAAAATACTTTCGGAAATTTCTGCAGGTGAATTAATGGACAAAATAACTATTTTAGAAATTAAAAAAGTTAAGATTACCGACCCTGAAAAGCAGGTTATTATTAATAAAGAATTAAATAGTTTGCATAGCACCTACCAAACCTCTCTAACGCCTAGTCCAGAATTACAAGAACAAATCACTAAGCTTAAAAACATTAATCTTACATTGTGGGATATTGAAGAAGGAAAAAGAGAATGTGAACGACAAAAAGATTTTGGTGACAGTTTTGTTCAATTGGCCAGAAGTGTCTACATTGAAAATGACAATCGAGCTAAGATCAAAGCAGAAATTAACCGCCTTACCAACTCTACTATTTCAGAAGTTAAAAGCTATAAAGCTTATTAATCTAAATTTAAACTTGGGATTCTTGTTCTTAGTTGTGTAGGAAGCTCACTATCAATTTCAGCTATTATAAAACCAGTTCCTGATTTTTTTTCTGCCAAAATAGCTCCATCTGGAGAAATGATAAGAGAGTGTCCGTACGTTTGTCTTTGGTTTGGATGAGTTCCCACTTGTGCTGGAGCAAATACATAGGAAAAGTTTTCAATGGCTCTTGCTTTTAACAAGCTATGCCAATGTTTCTCTCCTGTCGTTTTGGTAAAGGCTGCTGGAACGCTTAAATAATCACAACCAAGTTTGGCCAACTTTCTATACATTTTTGGAAAGCGAACATCATAACAAATACTTAAACCTAACTTGCCCCAAGGAAGTTCTGCATGGACTAAATCTTTTCCTGCCAAAAACTTTTTAGACTCTTCGTATTTTTCTGTTTTAGATAAGACCACATCAAACATATGTATTTTATCATAAAACGTAACGATTTCTCCTTTTGAATTAATGAGTACCGATCGATTAGCTAGCTTGGTCGAAGAAATTTTAATAGGCATTCCTCCAATCAAGAACCACTTTTTCTTTTCTTTAGAAAAAGCTTGGATGGTTTTTATGAAAGAATTATTTTCATACTCTTCTGACTTGGATAAAAGTTCTTTTGAATCAGAGGAAAAAATAGATGAATTTTCAGGAGTGATAATAAAGTCTGCTTTTGCTTGAATTGCTTGATTGGAAAAATTTAAGATACTTTGGGTATTTTGATCAACATCACTGCCACAGGTTAACTGCAAGCAAGCAACATTAAATTTCATATAAGATTATCTGTTAATAGAACTTACAAAATTCCAATTACAATCAAAACTTGGAATATACACTTCTGAAATTTTTGAGTTTCCAAAGTTTTTTTCTAAAGTGCTAATCCACTCATCTACTTGTTTTGGTTTTTTATTTTTAGAACCCACTTGCACTGTAATTACACCATCTTTTTTAACAATTCTTTTGACATTATCTATATTTTTTTCCGCTAGGTTAATGCAGTAAGGATCGTCATTTAGATCTATGAACAAATGGTCATATTTTTGATCTTCACAATTAATAATATTTTTAAAAGCATCTCCCCATATGCAATTAACGTTGTTACTTTTGTTTATGTTTTTAAAGACTTCTGGAAGATACTTTTGGCAAGCCTCTACCACTTCTCGGTCTAATTCAAACCAATCAACAAAGTTAAAACCATTTTTAATACATTCTCTCGCCACTCCTCCATCACCACCACCTATAATAGCTGCAGAACCATTGTTTGCAGATAAGGCTAGTGAAGAATTTACAAAGGTAGAAGAATATAAAATCTCATCACTTTCAGCCACTTGGATTTCATTGTCGATAAATAGTGCGTTCCCAAATTCTTTTAGCTTTAAAATTTCAATAAATTGACCCTGTTCTGATTTGAAGCTTTTAATAAACTCTTCCACCATGTAACTTTTTTGATGACCATCTGAACTATAAATATCATGATAAGGATGAATAGTGTCTCGCGGAAATTCTTTTTTAACCACACTTGTGTGCTCAATTTCTTGTTTTAGAATATCATGAGCAACCATAGGACTAACTTTACCGCAGGTAAAAAAATCAAAGCTAATAATCCCATTTTCAGGAAAGGTATGAAAGCTCATATGACTCTCTTTTAATAGAGCAATCATAGTTAAACCTTGGGGACTAAATTCGTATTTAGAAATGTTTACAATGCCAACTTTCGCAGCTTTGGCAATTTTATTAATAACATTCTCGTAAAACTCAGGGCTATATTCCTTCTTAACTCCTAGAAAATCTAGAGTAACGTGATCTCCTACTTTAACCATATCTTGCCCCTTTTAATTGAAAATTTTTTATATAGAAGTGAGAAAAAAAATCAACTACTTAACCCAAGAAAAATTTTTAGCCTTTTCTAGAAAAAGTTGAGAACCTTTTTTGCAATTTTCTAACCAATCATTGCTGGCATTTTCATCTGCATTGTCTGATATAAATTTAAAACACTTAAAATCAACATTGTGAAGCTTGCAAATTTTAGCTAGGGCATACGCTTCCATGTCTACTACATCTACATTCATTTCAATTTTGCTTTGGACAAAGCTATCTCCTGTTCCACATGAATATCCAGCATCATTGGTGATGATCTCCTGAATGGAATCAAAAGGAGTTTCTCCTAACTTTAATTTCATTAAACCTCTCACATCCATATCTCTTTGATAAAATTTAGTAACCTCAATCAAGCCTTTTAGTTCCTTATTGAGAGAGCCGACGCTGCCAAAATTAACAATTTCTTCAGGCTGATGTTTTAAAATTAGCTGTGTAATGGCATGGGTTGCATTAATTTTCCCCACTCCGGTAAAATGAAAAAAATCTAAATTGGGAACCTCTTCTTTTAGTGCTGCTATAAATAATCTTTTCATAATACTTGAATAATATAGTAATAATTTAAAATATGAATTTAAAAAAATATATCAGATCTATTCCTAACTATCCTAAAAAAGGAATTTTATTTAGAGACATAACTACCTTACTCGAAGACCCAAAGGCATTTAGCTACGTTATTAAAAAAATGCACGCCATTTCAAAAAAAATACCTCATACTAAAATTGCCGCTATTGAAGCAAGAGGGTTTGTGTTTGCCGCAGCTCTTGCTTATTTAAATAAAAAACCTTTAGTTTTGTTAAGAAAAAAAAACAAATTACCAGGAGCTACTATCTCTCAAAAATTCAAACTTGAGTATGGAACAGCTATTGTTGAAGTTCACAAAAATTCCCTCAACCAAAATGATAAAGTGATTATTGTAGACGATTTAATTGCAACTGGGGGTACCGCTCTTGCTTCCGCAAAAATAGTAGAAAAATGCAAAGCTAAAGTGTCTGCTTTTTTATTTTTAATTGATTTGTTTGATTTGCCAGGAAATAGCAAATTACTTTCTAAAGGTTACAAAACCTTTAAATTAATTGATTTTCCAGGTCACTAATTAATAATTCCAATTTGTTTTTGTCGGTAAATAATAAATAAACCACTTGCTACCACAATAGAGGCTCCTGCTATCATATGGTACGAGGGAACTTCTTGAAAAAATAAATATCCAAATAACAAACCCCAAATAATCACCGTATATCTAAAAGTAGAAGTAGAAGAAATCGATGCAATTTTTACCGTAGCAACAGAAAAAATATAAGCACAGGAAAGTAGAATAGCTGAAATTAAAATCAAAATTAATTCATTTAAAAGAATAGGCTTTAAATGAAACAGCATATAAATTCCGTAGCAAACACACACTACAAAACAAGTGACAAAAGCAATTTGAATACTATCAAACTTATCTTGAAAGGATCTGGTATACGTATCTCTATAAGTAATCAAAATCGCTGCTATGAGTGGAAAAGCAAAGGCATAGCCAAACTCTAATTCTCCCGGGTTCACTACAACCAACACTCCCATAAATCCTAAAATGACCGCACTCCATCTTCTCCAGCCCACTATTTCTTTTAATAAAATAGCACCTGATGCAGTGATTAAAATTGGTGCTAAGTTCAACAAGACATACAAATCTGCAAAGGGCAGAGATGCTAGACCAAGAAAAAAAAATATTCCACAAACAGCTTCTATCAATCCCCTCGTAAGAAGATGCTTCGATGTAAGCATTCTTTTTAATTCTAATTGTTTTTTTGCAAACAAGATCAAGCCAATAAAGATCGTTGCAAATATTCCACGAACAAAAACTATCTGACCCAAAAAAGAAATATCATTATCATGAATTAACAGTATGTATTTTACAAAACCATCGTTGGCAGCAAAAAAAAATTGGGACAAGATCATGAATATAATCCCTTGCGTTTCTAAAGATTGTCTTTTGAATTGTTCCAACATATTTCTGCTTATATGCTCAAATTAAATAAAAGCCATATTCATAATTCATATTCCGTTTCCTCTTAAAAAGAGTATAATCAATCTTTCTATGAAGAAAGTTCTGCTCACTCTATTACTTGTAATGCTTTTCCAAAATAACTCTCCAGCTAATCATCATTTTCCTATTTCCAGAGATTCTAAGGCAGCAGTAGAACAAGGAAAATTTCTATACAATCAGAATTGTGCTTCTTGCCATCAAGTTAACTTGTCAGGTGCTAAAGGTTGGAACATGAAATTAGATGAAGATGGTCAGCGACTAGCTCCTCCTTTAAATGGAACTGCACACACTTGGCATCACCCAGATTCTATGCTGCACAATGTAATTAAATATGGGTATACTAAAACAATTAAAGATTACAAAGGTAAGATGCTAGGCTTTGGAGATAAGCTAACAGATCAAAATATTGATCATATTCTTGCTTATATAAAATCTACTTGGAATGACGAAATATACCAACGTCAAATGCAAATAAGCTCTCCAAACTAATAAATATGGATACCACCAACACTTCCTTTCATTGGGGCTGCAAACATACTTGGAAAAGAAGCGCTAACAATACCATGTGGTGCGTGATTGGTTGTTCGATTGGAGATTTTGGAACTATTTTATTTTTTCAACTCAGCCAAATTTCTTTTCCTACTTTAGGTATTATGATTTTAGCTATTATAAACGGTTTGCTGACTAGCATCATGCTAGAGACTTATATTTTAATAAGGCAGAAATTTTCTTTTTCTAGAGCTTTAAAAACTGCTTGTGGGATGAGTTTTATTTCTATGGTTAGTATGGAAATTGCCATGAATATAACCGACTATGCTTTCACCGGAGGCGCAATGCTCGTTTGGTGGGTTGTGCCGATTATGTTATTGGTTGGGTTTGTAACTCCTTGGCCTTATAATTATTGGAGACTAAAAAAATTTAATCAAGCTTGTCACTAACCTGCTATTTTAGTGTCGAACTTTACTTTTAATTAAATTATTTTGACAAATTATGCCTTTTTGTAAATTTCTTTTTTTAAGTATCTTGCTCTTTACTAGTAACGCCTTTTCTCAAGAAAAAGTTTATATAGTTGACGGAGATACCATTCATATAGGCTCTAATAAATATCGTTTTTCAGGAATAGATACGCCCGAAATGAAACAAACCTGCAGTAAAGATAATACAATTATCATGTGTGGTGTGTTAGCTAAAGATGCTTTGATCCAAAAAATTAATAACCGCCCAGTTCTTTGTAAAGAAGAAACAATTGATCGTTATAAAAGAATTGTTGCTGAATGCTTTGTAAATAAGGAAAGCTTATCTACATATTTAGTTCGAAATGGATATGCTTTTGCCTACCGAAAATATTCTAAAAAATTTATAGAAGACGAGCAGTATGCAAGAGAAAATAAGCTAGGCTTATGGTCCATGACTTTTGAATATCCTTGGGAATATCGAAGAAAATTAAGATCTAAATAAATTTTTGAGAAATACGGTCAAAGATAATAGCAATCAAAACAATTCCTATTCCACCAACGAGTGCTTGGCCAATATCTAATCTTCCTAACCCTACATAAACCGTAAGTCCTAAACCACCCGCTCCAATCAAAGCTGCAATCACTGCCATGGATAAGGATAACATGAGGGTTTGATTCACTCCTGCCATAATAGTTTTTAACGCTAACGGTAGTTCAATTTTGTAGAGTACTTGCCACTTATTACAGCCTAAGGCTCTTGCTGCATCTTTAAATCTTTTTTCTACCTGTCTTAATCCTAAATTAGTCAGACGGATCACGGGTGCAATCGAGAAAATAATAATAGCAATTACTCCTGGAGTAATTCCAATTCCAAATAACATCACCACAGGAATTAAATAAACAAAACTAGGTATGGTTTGCATTACATCTAAGATTGGCCTTAATATTTTTTCAAATAAATTACTTCTAGATGCGGCAATGCCAATAGGTATTCCAATTACAGAACAAAATAAAACGGCTGTAATAATCATGGCCATAGTGGTCATGGTTTCTTCCCAAACATCGACTAGATCAATAAAAATTAAACTACAAAAAGTAAAAATCGCAAATTTAATTCCATTAGTTCTAAAAGCAAAATAAGCAAAAAATAAAATAACGATAGGCAAAGGAACTAAGTTAAAAAAATAATCCAAGCTATTCAAAACGCTATCGATAGGGACAGATAACTTCTTAAAGAGTGGTCGTTGTTCAAACAACCACTCTTTAAAGTATTTTTCTACCCATTCCGATAATGGAATGTAAGCGTACGTCGATGGATTAAAAATGTTCAATTAACTATTTTGCAGCTGCAATCCAGCTATCAAATGTTTTTTGATTTATTTTAACCCATGCTTTGGCATGATCTTTTACTTGTCTCTCACTTTTTTCACCTTTATTCATCTGCATATTTTGTGCTGCGATATCAGTTAAAGGAATAGACGCTACTTTTAATAGCTTTTCCACTTTTGGATTTTTTTTCAAAAATGCCACGTTTGCAGCTGGACGAATATCATCCGCACCAAAACCTAAGTTAATAGAAGGTTTTGTTGCATTAGCCACTTCTGTAACTTTTGTTTTTGAGTAAGGAACTTCAATCCAAACTACATCTTTACCAAGTTTAAATGCACCAACAGTCCAGTTAGGAGTCCAAGTATAAAATAGAACTGATTTTCCATTTTTATATCTCGCTAAAGCATCAGCCATAGAAGCAGAGTATTCTGCTTGAATAGGATTGATGAATTCTCCCAATTTAAGTTCTGCAAAATGCTTCGTAATTTGCTTTTCACATCCCCATCCTGGAGGACATGCAACCATATCTGCTTTGCCATCATTATTGGCATCAAATTGTTTTGCATGTTTCTTAATATCTAGAACGCTTTTAATGTTAAGACGGTCAGCCGTTTTTTTGTCTACCAAGTATCCTTGAAGACCACCCTTTTTCATAACATAGCCAACTTTTTTAACTTTTCCCTTAGTTTCAGCTAGATACGTATCGTGGGTTCCAAACCATCCATTGACCCACAAGTCCACATCTCCTTGGGCAGCTGCCACATAAAAGATAGAGGGCTTGATAGCCTTTGGTTCTGTAACTTTATAACCTAGCTCTTCTAAGGCCATTTTATAAACTTCAGCCTGGAAATATCCTGTATCCCAGTTAGCCTTAGCCATCTTAACTTCCTTATTGTCTTGGCCAGAACATGCTGCCAAAACAAACAAAGACAGATAAATTATTGATTTTAGTGTTTTCACTGTATTCCTTCCATTGAATATTGATTGATTTTGTTAGGTTTTAACATGCATGACATGTCAATGTAACCGTGATTCAACTAAAAGGTGTAAAATAATAATTTTTAACTCAATAAAAGACTTAATAGAAAAAATAAAAAATAAATTTATGGTATTTGTCTCTTTTGCAACCGCACTATTAGTGGCTTCTTCTATTTTAATTCATGGCTTAGCTCTAAATTATTTAGAAATTTCTAAAATAAAAAAAATTAATTACTTAATTTTTGCAAAGTTTTCATTAGTTTTGTTTATTTCCCACTTGTTACATATTTTTTTATTTGCTTTTTTTTATTCTTACTACTTTCACACTCAGGGAGGACCCTCGTCTTTTGGAGGAAGCTTGCAGAATGAATTTATTGATTTTTTTTACTTTTCTATCAGCTGCTACACTACCTTGGGAATAGGTGATGTCTATCCTTTGGGGGTCATGAGAATTACCAGTGGAATTGAAGCGTTGGTAGGACTGATGCTAATTGCATGGACCGCTACTTTTAAGCTAACTTATTTGTTAAAAATTAAAAAATAACAATATTAATGCTTATGTTTTTTCTTCAAATCTTTCTTAATATCCTCATGATCTCCAACCACAATATGATGTTCTGATTTGACAACCAGTTTTTCCAACAAAGGAATTAAAGCTAAAGGAATTAAGCCGCCCAAAACAATTCCGTATGCTGCAGATTTTAAATTAGGATCTAAGGACGCTGCAATAAAATCGGCAATAACATGCGCAACTACAACACCGAATATTCCAGCAATATAACCATTAGATGCAACTTTGACTAATCGATTAATACTCCACCCTGAATAAAAACCTACCACGGGAATAATGGTGTGAACTAAGCCAAAAACAAATCCTCGCAATAAATCAATTTCTTCTAAAAAATGTAAAAATTCTGGAAGTTCATGCGCATGTTCCATTAGGTACAGCCTCGACAAGTAGTTGAAACTTCCACTTCATAATTAGTAAATGAATATTTCTTGATTGAATATTTTTTTAATAAATTGTTAAACAAATCCGACTTTAATTCCTCCGTATCACCACATTTTTTACAAATAGCAATTGCTGGGTTGTGCTTTTTGTTATGCAAATGATTACATAGTAAAAAAGTTTTATTTTGATTTGACTTGTGAATAATACCTCTTTCAATCAAATCATTTAAAGCTCGATATACAGTCATTGGTTGAACTGATTTTTTACTCTTAAATAATTCTAAAATTGAATATGCCGTCAGAGGCCGGCTAGATTTTTTAATAATAGTAAGCACTATATCTATATTTTTCATTTGTGATGTTATAACATAACAATTATAGCTAAGTCAAGTATTTCTTTCATTAAATATTTTTTTTATTTTTTACTTAAAGACCACAAGAAACCTTGGTCCGTTAACAGTAAGACTTTTCCACTTAAGTCTATTTTTACATCTCTAATTCTTCCAATTTTTTTCTTTAAAATAATAGTTTCGTTAAGAAGGTTATTTTGATTAAATTCTAATTTACGCAAAGATTGTTCTCGTAATGATGCAATTAAAGCATGACCGTTCCATTCTGGAAACTCATTACCCTGATAAATTAAACAAGCAGATGTAGCAATTGAAGGAACGTAGTATGTGATTGGTTTATCAAAGCCTGGTAACCATTTGGGTCCTCCTGCAAGTCCAGAATATTTGGTGCCTCCCCAATATAAAGTGTCCCAACCATAGTTACCTGCAAAATTTACTTTACCAAACCAATCCCCTCCTCTAGCTCCATGATTGGTCATGTAAACCTCATTATCTATAGGAGATAAAGCCATTCCTTGAACATTTCTAATTCCAATTTGATAAATCTCAGGTAACCAATTTGGCTTTCCTTTAAATTTGGGATTATCTTTTGGAATGGTTCCATCTAAATAAACACGAATAATACTACCAGGATGCTTACTTGGATCTTGGGCGATACTATCTCCTCCACGCTCTCCTGCAGATATGTAAAGATGCTCACCTTTAATGACCAATCTAGAGCCAAAATGATAGCCGCTGTTAATGGGAGGATTGGCTTGAAAAATATTAGTAAAGTTTAATTCACTTTTGTTAAATTTCGCTCTAGCAGCTGAAGTGCTTGATGTTCCAGATCCTCTGTCCTCTGAATAAGAAACATAAACATACCCTTGATGATACAAAACATCGAGAAGACCTCCCTGACCATCTTCTAAAATATTTAAATTATGTTTAATGTTTTTTCTAGTATTGTTAGCTTTGTTAAACAAAACTAAATTTCCAGACTTTTCTGTAATAAGATAGGTCTGCTCTTCAACTATAGTTAGGGACCATGGTGAATTTAGTTGGTCTAATAATTTAGTAAGTTTAACTTCTGAAAATGATGAACTTGAAAAGAAAAGAAAAAAAACAAAGGATAGTAAGCACTTTTTCATAAGTGTCTTAAGCTAGAAGTGCCAAATTCAATAACGAATATGGCACTTACTATAAAAATAATTAGTTAAGTTTTGGTAGGTCTGCATTCATGACCTTCGTCCAAACTGCAACAAAGTCTTTTACAAATTTTTCTTTATTATCATCTTGAGCATATACTTCTGCATAGGATCTAAGTATTGAATTAGAACCAAGTACCAAATCAGCTCTTGATGCAGTGTATTTAATTTTTTTTGTTTTACGATCAATGATGTCGTAAGAGTTTTTGCCAGTTGGATTCCATGAATATTTCATATCAACTAAGTTAACAAAAAAATCATTTGTCAAAGTGCCTATTTTATTTGTTAGTACACCTTTATTTTTTGCTGAGGCATGATTTGTTCCTAAAACTCGCATACCTCCTACAAGACAAGTCATTTCTTTTGCTGTTAATCCCATTAAAGATGCTCGCTCTAATAACAATTCCTCTGGCATTACAGAATAGTCTGCTTTTACGAAATTCCTAAAACCATCATGGTAGGGTTCAAGCCATTTAAAACTTTTTTCTTCGGTTTGTTCTTGAGTAGAATCGCCTCTTCCAGGTCTAAATGGAACTTTAGTTTTGGACCCCGCTTTTTTAATAGCTTTTTCCAGACCAACATTACCACCAAGAATAATTGTATCAGCAACACTTGATCCTGTTTTTTTAGCAATTTTTTCAAGAACTTTTAAAACTTTGGAAAGTTTTTTTGGTTCGTTACCTTTCCAATTTTTCATTGGTGTTAGACGAATTCTTGCGCCATTAGCTCCACCTCTTTTATCTGTTCTTCGGTAAGTTCTTGCACTATCCCAAGCCGTAGTAATTAGGTCACTTGCACTTAGACTGCTACCTGCTATCATTTTCTTAACTTTTTCTACACTGTATTTCTTTTTCGTAGTAGAAACATTTCCTTGCCAAAGCAAATCTTCTTTTGGAGCCCATGGACCAATATAGTTTTGCTTATTTCCCATTGTTCTATGGGTTAATTTAAACCAAGCTCGTGCAAAAGAATCCTCAAAAAACTTTGGATCTTTATAAAATTTTTCAGAAATTTTTCTATATTCAGGATCCATTGCCATTGCCATGTCGGCGTCTGTAAACATTAGCCTAGCCTTTTTTGTAGGGTCAGCTAGATCAACAGGTTTTTTTTCATCTTCAAGATCGATTGGCTCCCATTGCCATGCTCCTGCAGGACTTTTTTTACTTTCCCACTGATAATTTAATAAAAGATCTAAATACTGATGATCCCATTTGTCAGGGTTGGTTGTCCAAGCACCTTCGAGTCCTGACGTTACTTGGTTCGCACCAGTACCATTTTTTTGGTTCCACCCAAATCCTTGCTCATGAATTTCTGCAGCTGCTGGCTCTGGACCTAAATTAGAAGGGTCCCCATTACCATGGGCTCTTCCGATTGAATGACCTCCTACCGTAAGCGCGGCTGTCTCTACATCATTCATTCCCATACGACCAAAAGTTTCACGGACATCCATTGCAGTTCTTACTGGATCTGGCTTACCTTCAACTCCTTGAGGATTAACATAAACTAATTGAAAGTGAGATGCTGCCAGTGGAGCTTCTAATGAAGAACGATCTTCTGGATCACTATATCTATTCACAGCCAACGGTTCAGTTTCTGAACCCCAGTATACATCTTTTTCTGGTTCCCAAATATCTTCTCTACCGAATGAGAAACCAAAAGTTTTAAACCCAGCCTGCTCATAAGCCATCGTGCCGGCTAAGCACATTAAGTCTGACCAGCTTAATTTATTTCCATATTTTTTTTTAATAGGCCAAAGAAGACGTCTTGCTTTATCTAAATTTGTATTATCAGGCCAAGAGTCTTGTGGAGAAAATCTATGCGATCCTACATTAGGCCTTCCATCAAATTCTCTATAAGTTCCTACTTGGTGCCAAGTTAGCCTAACCATTAAGCCGTTGTAATTTCCTAAATCTGCCGGCCACCATTCCTGACTGTCAGTCATTAATTTAAGTAAATCTTTTTTTAAATTTTTAAAATTTAATTTCTTAACTTCTTTTCTGTAATTTAATTCTGGAAGAGGATTAGTTTTTGTATCGTGCTGATGTAAAATATCTAGATTGATACTATTCGGCCAAAGTCTAGAAGTATTTGATTCACCTGCTTTAGTAATTCCTCCGTGCATGATTGGACATTTTCCTGCAGAATTAGACTTTACGATTTCATTACTCATATTATTTTGACTCCTTTAAAAAAATTTATTAAATTTTAAAACTTCTTTACAGATATTACAATTTGTTTTTTTTTAATAGCGATAATTAGAAGCAGACCAGATGATCAATAAAAATTGGTTTTTTGATACCAAACTTTTCATTTTCTTGATGTAGATGTTCGTGATGGGAATGTACGAAAACTGGTAATAAATTATTTGAACCTGTTTTTAAGGTATAAACAAAATTTGTACCCCTAAATTTTTTATCCACAACCTCAAGTTTTAAATCACTTTCGTCATCATGGATTAGGTCTTCTGGCTGTATTAGAAGCTCAACCTGCTCGTTAAGGGGATAATCTTTTGAAAACTCCCCCTGAATCTCTCCAAGCTCTTCATTGAAAAGCTTATTTTTTCCTATAACTTTTGCAGAAATTAAAACACCCCTATTAAAAAAATCAACTACTTCTTTGGAATTTGGCTTATGATGTATGTTGTACGGCTTGTCAAACTGGACCATTTTTTTATCAAGTAAGATTCCACAATAATCAGCAAGATAAAAAGCTTCATACTTATCGTGTGTAACTATTATAGAAGTCATCCCTGCTTCTTTTAGAATTTCCTTTAAATTGATTTGCACTTTTTCTGTTAAATTTTGGTCCAAATTTGCAAAAGGTTCATCCAGAAGTAAAAGATCTGGATTGTGAATGATTGATCTTACAACACACACTCTTTGGGCTTGGCCGGCACTAATCTCATGTGGATATTTTTTCTTTAAATTGCTTATAAAAAATAAATCCAATAATTCTTCCATACTAAATTTCAATGGTCCGTTCTTATTTTTTGAGCAAAACAGGGATCTTTGAATTCCAAATTTTATATTCTCCTCTACTGTGAAGTGAGGAAAAAGTGCATTTTCTTGAAAACTTAAAGAAACATTTCTTTCTTCGGGCTCAACAAAAATATTGTTATTATTTAAAATTTTCTCTTTTAAAATGATGGAGCCGCTTGGTATTTTAATCAATCCAGCTATAGCTCTAAGAACAGTTGTTTTTCCAATGCCAGAAGGACCCAATAAACAAATACAGTCGCCCTTTTTAGGAATTGAGAGGGAAATATTCTCCAAAACCAGACTGTCTCCAGCAAAAAAATCTACATTATTAATATCTAAATAATTTTTCATTACAGTGCTTTAAGTATTGAGAGTGATTATCAATGTCAATCAATAACACAAATTAAATTCAGAAACCCTTTAAAATGTGTTTTTTTGAAATCAAGATAAAAAAACTGGCAAAAAGTATTAAGAACAAGCTAGGTAAAGCTGTGTATTCCAACATGTCTTGAGAGGCAAAATTATAGGCTTGGGTAGCAAATGTTTCAAAATTATAGGGTCTTAAAATTAAGGTAATTGGCAATTCTTTAATAAGATCAATTGATAGCAACATACAAATTAAAATTAAGTTATTTTTTAGAAAAGGAATATGCACTTTTGCAAAAGTTCCAATTTTTGAATACCCCATTAAATAACTAGCATCATCTAAAGAGTGATTTAATTTTTCATAACCACTTCTTATTCCATTAACTGCCAGTGAAAAAAATCTTATAAAGTAAGCAACAATCAAGCCGAAAATAGTTCCTATAATAAGTGTTTTAAAACCAAGAATAAAAAAATATTCTGATAAAAACTGATCTGCATAAGAAGAAAATGTTAAAATTGTAACTGAAAGAATAATACCAGGTATTGCATATCCTGATATTGAGAAATTAGTTAGGGCTTTTAGATATTTGTTATCAGTTACGCGAATTCCATAATTTACAATAAAGGAAAGAAATATTAAAACTGAACAGGTAATTATAATAACGGTTATTGAATTATATGAGAGGCTAAAAAACATTCCTAGATCAAAAGAATCGGGAAATTTAATTAACCAATAAATCATTTGCAAGAGAGGAAATATAAAAGAAAGAAAGAAAATTAAGAAACAAAAAATAAAAACAAAAAATGCTTTTTTTCCAACGAGTTTAGTTTTTTCAATCTTAGAAAAGCCTTTTGAGGGAATGTTAAATCTAGATTTGCTTCTTGAAAGTCTTTCCAGAGAAAAAAATATTAGAATAAAAATAAGCAAATAAAAAGAAAGTATATTAGCTGTATTTAAATCTTCAAATGTAATCCAACTATCATAAATAGCAGTAGTAAGAGTTTCAACATTAAAAAACTCCACTGTTCCAAAGTCAGAGATACATTCCATAGCAACAAGAGATAATCCAGCGACTATTCCTGGCTTAGCTGAAGGTAAAATAATTTTTTTAAAAATATTATATGAGCTAAAGCCCATATTTCTTCCAGCATCAATCATATTTTGAGACTGGTATCCAAAAAGAGCTCTTGTTAATAAATATACATAGACAAATAGAGAAAAAGAAATTGAGAAAATGCTTCCTAACAGACTGTCAATTCTTGGAATATAAATATTGTAATTTGCCTCTCCAAAAAAAAAGGTGAGCAAGGAAAAAAGAGTTCCATAATTCTCAAAAAAAGCTGTTAAGGAATATGCATAAATATACCCGGGCACTGCAAAAGATAAAATTACTGCCCAAGTAAAAAATTGTGAACCTGGAAAAGTGTAAAAGGAAACGAAATAGGCAATACCAACTCCAAAAACAAATGTTAAAAACAAAACACCAGCTAATAAAACAATGGTATTAAAAATATACTTGAATAAAAAAGTTTCACTCAAAAGAGCTAAATAACTAGACGTTTCACCAAAAAAACTTGAAAATATTACAAATATTGGAATAGCTACTAATAACGAAATACAGATTGAACTAATTAACCATAAATTTATATTTTTCAAAGCTGAGAATATTTTTTGCATTTTTTTGTACTTTATCTTCTTTTTCCAAATAGTTTAGAATAAAATTAATCAATTCTTCTTTATTTTTATTCAAATATAAAAGATCCGTATATGTTAATGGTTTGATTTTAATATTTGTAGAGTTGTTACAGAAATATAAAAAAGAATGACCGTCGTAATTAAAACTTTTTTTCATACTCAGTAGAAATAATTGAATTTTTAACGTTTTTGATCTTATTAAATTCATTTTTTGAGCTACTGATTGAACACTGACATGTTCTTCTTTTGCTTTTATATACTTTGAAATGAATCCAATTAGCAAAACTGTCGATACATAAATAAATTAGGTTTAGTATTTTTTTCATTTTTATCTTAATTATTACCAACCAGCTTTTTTCATTAACGTTAAAGCTTTCTTTTGATTGCTATAATAAGTCGTCACTTTAGTTTTGTTATCTTGTTTAAAAGATGTACCAAACTGAGCGATTAATTTATTCGGTTCTACTCCTGCAATCATTGGATATTCAAAAGAATTATTAACAATGTGTTCTTGTGCCTCTTTTGTTAATAAAAATTCTAAAAATTTAATTGCATTTTCTTTGTTAGGTGCATACTTGGCAACTCCACCTCCACTAATATTCATATGAGTTCCCCTGTTAGATTGGTTAGGAAACACAGGACGAACTTTTTTGGCAGCAGCTTGTTGCTCAGGACCTTTTTTTCCTGATAGCATCAAAGCAATGTAGTATGAATTAGCTACAGCTAAATCAGCCTCACCTGCTGCGACAGCCAGAATTTGCGCTCTATCATTTCCTTTTGGTTTACGAGCCATATTAGATACCAAGCCCTTTGCCCATTTTGAAGTTTTTGAAACCCCGTTATTAGCAACTAAAGAAGAAACTAAAGATTGGTTATAAACATTACTTGATTTTCTAATCACCACTCTTTTCTTGAACATTGGATTAGCCAAATCTTCATAATTTAAATTTTTGGCAACTTCAGGCGAAAAAGTTTCTGGATTAAAGTAAATTAATCTTGCTCTTTTTGCGATTCCGTACCAATGAGCTGATCTAAAATTAGATGGAATTTTAGAATTTAAAGTCTCTGATTTGATTTTTTGAAAAATTCCTTTTTTTGTAGCAGAGCCTAACGCACCTGCATCTACCGTAATTATAACGTCAGCTTTTGAGGATTTTCCTTCTGACAAGAGTCTTTTTTCTAAGACTTTGTACTTTGCTTTGATCACATTAACCTTGATACCTGTATTGTTGGTAAATTTTTTGTATAGCTCAACATCTGAACTATAGTGCCTAGAGGTAAATAAATTAACCTCAGCAGCAAAAGAGGAGCAAATTGTTGAAAGAACAAAAAGTCCTGTAAATATTATTTTTTTCATTTTTTTTCCTGATTTATTGATTTAATGTCTTCATATTGATAATGATTATCATTGTCAAGTTAATTGATAACGATTATCATCTAGGCAGTAAATGTAATTTTTACGCTAAAGTTTAGTTTAGTCAGTATTTTTTTGAATAAACTCATCTGCTTTAAAAAATATTCTTTTTTTTCTTACACTATCCATTTTTTCTAACAATTTAGCCATCATGGCTAATCTATAGTTCTTTAAAAAGAAATCTTTATGGTCTTCAATAAACTTCCAGTACAATCCATCCATCACTTCGCACCACTCTCCTTTAGGATAGTCACTCATTTTTAAAATATAGCTTGAGCCACAAATATAAGGTTTGGTCGCAAAAATACCTCCATCACTAAACAGACCCATACCCATAACATTGGGTGCCATGACCCAGTCAGAAGAATCTACATACATTTCCATAAACCATTTATAGACTTGAACTGGGTGCACTCCTGACAAGTTCATTAAATTACAAACCACCATTAATCGTTCGATGTGGTGTGTGTAGCCAAACTGTAAACAATTTTTAATAGCATGATCCAAAGGAACAATGCCTGTAGTTCCATCGTACCAACTCTTACTTAATTTTCTTTGATGGTTAAAAAAATTAGTATTTAACAAACGCTCTTCATAATTTTGATAAATTCCTCTCATAAATTCTCTCCAGCCAATTATTTGTCTGACATATCCCTCCAATGAGTTTAATGGAATTTTATTTGCTTTGGCAAAATCTAAAGTTTCCCTAATCAAGGTGGCAGGAGTAATTAGCCCTAAATTAATAATCGGACTTAACATGCTGTGAAATACAGTGTGTGACTTTACAGTCATCGAATCTTCATAGTCGCCAAATAGTGCAAATTTCTCTTTTAAAAAATTAAGATATAATTTAATGGCATCTTTTCTGGTGGTGGGATGATTAAAAGAATCTAAGATACCAGGGTGTGAAGAAAAATTTTTCTCAATGAAAGGTTTTAATTTTTTTGTATGCTCAGACATCTTAAAAGATTGAACTTTAGGTATGGTTATAACTTTGGGTAATTTTTTTCTATTTTCTTCGTCAAATGACCACTTGCCTCCTACTGGTTTATTTTTATCTTGGATGAGCACATTCATTTTTGTTCTTTGCAATTTATAAAAAGTTGCCATGAACGGCTTCTTATTGCTTTGTAAATAATCTGTGAAATCTTTTCTAGTTGTAACAAACATAGGTGATTTAATGGTTTGGTACGAAACTTTATTTTTTAAAAAAAAAGAATGTAATCTCTGTTCTAAAAACTTATCTTCTACTTCAAAGCTAACCATTTCTTTAATAGAATTTTTTTTAATAAATTCTAATAGTTTGGTTTCATAGCTTTTTTTAAATAAAGGGTGATTACAATCGTAATAAGTAACTTGGTACTTAGCGGCAGATAATTCCTCTGCATAAGAACGCATGGCAGATAAAAAAAGTAAAATTTTTTGTTTATGATGCTTTTCATAAGTGCAAAGGCCGTAATCCTCTGCCATAAAAAAATGGTGCTTTTTATAATCTTTAATATGTTCTTTGGAAAAAAGCTGGTTTCCTAATGACAAAAATCCTTTAGACGAGCTCATTGAGTTAAAAATTCAGAAAAAATTAAAGATCGTTTTTATCTAGATCAACCTTGATCATTTTGCTTCTTCTAAGTCGTAAAATTAGAATAGCTATAGCCATAATCAAGATGGCACCGGATTCATAGATTAAAGAAACAGCCTCTAAGTCTTTTTTTTGCAAGATAATTAAACGAGCAATGGCTGTGATGGCAATAAAAAGAGGATAGGTTAAACGAATTTTTTGAGCACCCCAGTAACTTGTCACCATTCCCAGAACTTCTAAATAGATAAATAAAAGCAATATATCAGCAAGGTTAATCTCTTTAGTTACAACCATTTCTTTGATCTCAACCCCAAAAGCAACAACTGTTGCAATCATGATCAATACAGCACCTGTTAACTGAATATTTCTTAAAACTTTACCCATAAACATATCCTATACTGATTTGCCAAAATAAAAAAACTAAGTTTTATGATTTAAAACTTTTGAGAAGAATGGCTAAAAAAATCATACTTCCTCCTATTAAAACTCCCAATGGTGGAACTTCGTTAATAAATAAATAGGCCCAAACAGGACCGGCAATGGCTTCGGTGAATGCAAAAATACCTACTTTTGCTGCAGGAGTTTTTCTAGATCCAAGTGTTAGGCAAATAAATCCGGGTGCATACTGCAAAGCTCCAAAAAAAAAGACTAATAGAAGATCGTGGGGAGTAATCGCAATGGTGTCGCTTAATAAAAATCCGGCTGTTAAAGCAAATACACCTGACAAGCCAACAGCAGGAACCATATCAATATGATTAAATTTTCTAATAAGAATAACTACCGTAGTAAAAGCAATTGGTATGATAAAGGCATACGCATTTCCAAGAGCTGTTCCCCCTGAAATATTAGTACCAATCATGACATACAAACCCGCTGCTGCCAAAATAATAGCAACTAAAGTAGAAAAATTAATTTTTTCTTTTAAAAAAAAATAGCCCATGATGGCAAGAAAAAAACTTTGAATACTGATAATAAAGACAACATTAGCAACAGTGGTATGCTTTAGAGCAAACATAAAAGCAGCACTTCCAGAAGCATAAAGAGCTGCGCAAACAATTCCAATTATTCCTAAGTTTCTAAATTTATTAACAAATTCAGATTTTTCTGTTGCAAAAATAAAAAGTAATACGGCTGGTGTAAAAAAAACAGATCTCCAAAAATAGATAGCCCATGGATCCGCCATTTCAAAAGATCGAAAAATAGTTCCTCCAGAGCTTAAAAACAATCCTCCCATTGCAATTAACAAAGGTCCTGGGATTTTATAAATAGACATTCTTTGGTTTTTGGTTAAAAATTACAATAATGAACATAGGATTTATAGGTACCGGTAAAATAACTACATCCGTTATACAAGGATTGTTTAGATCAAACATTAAACTTAAGCAAATTCTAATTTCTGAGCGTAATAAGAAGAATTCTCTGGCTTTATCTAAAAAATTTAAAAAAGTAAAAGTCGTAAAAGACAATCAGGAAATTATTAAAAGATCATCTTGGGTCTTTATTGCAGTAGTTCCAGGTGTTGCTAAAAAAATATTAAAAGAACTCACCTTTAAAAAAAATCAGACAGTTGTTAGCTTTGTTTCTACTCTGAATATGACGTATTTAAAAAAAACACTTCGACCTGCAACAAGTATTGTCAAAGCAGCTCCTTTGCCCACAATTGCAAGCAAGCTCGGGCCAATCATATTGTTTCCTAAGAATAAAAAAGTAACTACTTTTTTTAACCATCTAGGTATAGCGATTGTTGCTAATAACGAAAAAGAAAATAATCATTTGTGGACCATGACCTCTACGATGGCGACTTATTTTGAATACTGCCACACTCTAGAAAATTGGTTAGTAAAAAGAAAGGTATCTTCTGCTAAAGCAAAAGATCTTGTTGCAAGCTTAATGTTTGGTCTTTCTCACTCTATGCTTTTATCTAAAAGTAAAACTAAAGAGCTAGTTACTGACTATCAAACCAAAAAGGGAATTAACGAAGAGCTTCTTAAACGATTAAAACAAGAAAAAATTTTTAGTTCAATCGATCGTAATTTGACTAAAATATTTGATCGTATTAAAAAAGCTAATGACTAATTTTAAAGATATTGAGGGTAATTGTCTAACACCAGACCAGGAAACGAGAGAATTTGTACTTAACCATACTATGCTGCGAGTTAAGGATCCAAAAAAATCTTTAGACTTTTATACTAGAGTGATGGGAATGAGATTGGTACGTAAAAATGATTTTCCTGGAGGAAAATTTTCCCTGTATTTCTTAGGAACCTTCAATGAAGAAGAGACAAAAACTATTCCGCAAAATAATGATGACATGAGAGGCTGGGCGCTATCGCAAAAATCTATTTTGGAATTAACTCATAACTGGGGAACAGAGAACGACTCTAATTTTACATATCATGACGGAAATCAAGAGCCGCGTGGCTTTGGGCATATTGCTTTTAAAGTTCCGGATGTGGCAAAAGCTTGTGAACGATTTGAACAACTGGGCGTTACCTTTCAAAAAAAACCAAGCGACGGCTCTATGAAAAGTATTGCTTTTATAAAAGATCCTGACGGCTACTGGATTGAAATTCTTTAAAGATATGAAATTGACTGTTAATTTAAATTTTGGTTAATTAATTTAATAATGAAAAAAATAATATTTGTACTGATTTTAAATATCATCTTTGCATCATCGTCTTTTGCTGATGCTGCTAAAATGAATGTGGGTAAAGAAATTTTTACAGGTAAAGGAATGTGCGCAAGCTGTCATGTTTTAAAAGCAGCCGATTCTCAAGGACAGGTCGGACCAAACCTAGATGAGCTAAAACCAGATATAAAAAAAGTCCTCCTCTCTGTTACTAATGGAAAGGGAATAATGCCGGCATTTGGAAAATTAGGAATGTTGAATAAAACTGAAATTGATATTGTGTCATTTTACGTTGCAAACAGTGCAGGTAAACAATAATTTATTTTTCTACAACGCTAACTCTTTTCTTTTTTTAAGAAGACAAGTTAAATAAAAACTTGACGAAAGTACTCTTTTTAAAATAGATTATGTGCATTCTATGACTCACGCAGAAAAAGCAGAAGGACTAGCAAATTCTATCGACAAAGAGACGGATGGTTATGTTTTTAACCACCTGATGCTTAGAATTAAAGACCCTAAAAGATCTTTAGATTTTTATTCAAAAATTATGGGTATGAGACTTGTAAAAAAACTTGATTTTCCTTCTATGAAATTTTCTCTTTATTTTTTAGGAAAATATAATGACAAAGAAATTAAAGAAATTCCAACAGATAGCTTCGAAAGAACCGTGTGGACCTTTAGAGAAAAAGGTTTACTTGAACTAACTCACAATTGGGGGGCCGAAAATGATGATTCCGTTAAATTTCATGATGGGAATACAGACCCAAAAGGCTTTGGTCACATAGCTTTTTCAGTTCCTGATGTACATGCTGCATGTAATCGTTTTGAAAAACATGGAGTTGAATTTATAAAAAAAGCAGATGATGGATCTATGAAGCCACTTGCTTTTATTAAAGATCCGGATGGTTACTGGATCGAAATTATGGGTGCAGAGGATACCGCTAAAATTGCCAAAGAATTAGGCACTATTTAAGAACTGTCTCTTATACACATCTGACGCTGCCGACGATATGCAGTGTGTAG
>OJFL01000316.1_pt1 | contig 26354 bp, 30 predicted proteins | sample 1594131 | NCBI WGS metagenome assembly OJFL01 (sample SAMN05416782, study PRJEB24817) | seawater metagenome | isolation source: Sea water | place: Canada:Atlantic | collected 2013-07 | reverse complement strand
TACGAGATTTCTGCCTGTCTCGTGGGCTCGGAGATGTGTATAAGAGACAGTCCCCCAATATTCCGTAATAATAAAGGTGAACCCAAGCCGTATGGCTTTGTTTCTTTGGTCAAAAGAATAAAGTCTACTTGAACCAATAAGTCTATTGTTTTTCTTATCAATTATCTTGTAAATTCCAAATTCATTTTCTATTCCATTATTGAAAAATATGGAAAATTTGTCTATTTTCCATCTATCATTCTCAGGATGCTGCTCCCATATTTCCGGGTCTTTCGCAATTGCATACAAATCATTAAATTCATCTTGCTGTAAGAGCTTTATTTTGATTCGATCATCTTCTAAATTTAATTTAAAGTTCACATTCAGCCCCTTTACATACAAGTTTGCGTTGTATGTTCAAATCTAGCGCAATAGCTGCTGCTTCTTCCTCCCCAGATAATAAACGCTTTTCTGTAGCTTTAAAAACCTGATCTAGTCAGCCACTCAATCGCCACAAAGATAGCAATTACGATGTTCTAACAAATAACTCTGCTGTACGATGGGCGAGAGGACTCAGACAGGATAGAATGCGTCCCCAACTAAACACCTATTTGAATGCCAACCGATGCCCTTAATTAGACTTGACAAACTATCGATCAACTTCGGTACGCATATACTCTTAGACGAAATTAATTTTGGAATTAAACGCGGCTCGCGCATCGGGTTGCTCGGGAGAAATGGTGCCGGAAAAACAACTCTAATGAAGCTAGTTGCCGGCGTAATCTCCCCTGATGGAGGTGAGCGTTGGTTACGGCCCGGGGTTGAAGTGGCGTGGCTGGAACAAAATCTTCCCATTGCCGACGAACAGACAGTTTATGATTTTGTTGCTGATGGGCTTGCAGAAGTTGGTGCACTTTTAAAACGTTATCACCACCTTACGTTCCACTACGACACCAACAATAGTGACGAGCTCGAACGTGTACAAGGAGAGCTCGAAGCGAAAAACGGCTGGAGCCTTAGCCAAAAAGTCGACACTGTGATCACTCAACTACAACTCCCGCAGGAGAAGCGTATGTCGGAGCTCTCAGGTGGCTGGCGCAAACGAGTTGCATTGGCCCGTGCCCTTGTCTGCGAACCGGAACTACTTTTACTAGATGAGCCGACGAACCATCTAGATATTCCGGCTATCGAATGGCTAGAAAAGCAACTATTAGACTACCGTGGCGCGCTCATGCTAATCACCCACGACCGCAGCTTTTTACAAAATGTGGCCAACAAAATCGTCGAGCTTGACCGCGGTTCACTGTATCAATTTGAGGGAGATTTCGATCGCTTTCTTCGTTATCGTGAGGAGCAGTTCGCGGCTGAACAAAATCTCAACAAATTGTTCGATAAGAAACTTGCCGAAGAAGAAGTATGGATACGTCAAGGAATCAAGGCGCGTCGCACTCGTAATGAGGGCCGAGTGAGGGCACTCGAATCCATGCGCACGGAGCGAACTGAGCGAAGGGAACTACAGGGCAAAGCTAATTTCAAACTTGATATTGCGGAGCGCTCTGGAAAAATTGTGGCCGAGTTGGAGAATATTAGTCATACCTTCGGAGATAGAAAGATCATTCAAGACTTCTCCTGCTCAATTATGCGCGGCGATCGCATCGGCATTGTAGGTGCGAATGGGGCGGGAAAATCAACACTAATTAAAATAATACTTGGTCAACTCGTCCCTACTGAAGGTGAAGTTAAGCTTGGCAGCAAACTAGAAGTGGCGTATTTCGATCAATTACGTGAACACCTAGATATGGAGAAAAACCTAATCGATAATATCTGTGATGGGCAAGAGTTCGTCGAAATAGATGGTAAACGTAAGCATGCCATCAGCTATCTTGGCGACTTTCTATTTACGCCAGACAGAGCAAGAACCCCTGCCAAGGCGCTGTCTGGCGGCGAACAAAATCGCGCCATACTTGCCAAAGTTTTTAGCAGACCAGCCAATGTTCTTGTCCTAGACGAACCGACTAATGACTTAGATATTGAAACTCTAGAATTACTTGAAGAAATGCTTTCTAACTTCAAGGGTACAGTTCTACTGGTGAGTCATGACCGAAAGTTTATGGACAATGTTGTCACGTCAGTCATGGTTTTCGAGGATGATGGGAATGTGCAAGACTATGTTGGCGGCTATAGCGACTGGGTGCAGCATGGAGGCAAACTGCTAGACGTAGATGTTACTCTAAAAATCCCAAATAATAAGCAAAAAACTAAACCTACTCCTGTAGGCAAGCAAGCTGCGAAGCGTTCCTTATCCTATAAAGAAAAACTAGCAATCGAGAAGGCACTCGCTCTCATCGAAACTTTGGAAACAGAACAAACCACTATGGAGACGCTAATCTCTGACCCAATCTTCTATAACTCAGAAGTTGGCAAGGTCGAACAGACCCTCAAGAGGATCGCGGCTATCAAAATTGAACTTTCGTCTGCCTATACGGCATGGGAGACCTTAGAACAAAGTCGGCAGCTATACGATAAATAAACATAACAAAACCATCAAACCCAATGTTTCTCTGGGACCATCATAGAAATAATCAACTCATAGGTGTCGAGCATTTTTTCCTCAGAGACTTTTGATGCGCGTATGCTTTGCGCGAATGATAATTGTGAATTGAAAAACTCTGTGGTCTCTCTATCGTCAGACCCAAGATGATACGTTCATTTAATCTCGTATTTTTCTAATATCAGTCTCATCGGACCACTCAAGAATTCCAGTTTGTATTTCCCAGACCTGAAGATTTACCTTGTAGTAAACATCTTTCACATCCGAATTTTGCTTCACTATTGAACGAATACTACCTTCTAATCGATAGGCAGCGCCGAGCATTTTACCTCTCTCGGCTATCACCTCCTGGTTATAGTATTCCCCATCCTGCTGACGCTCCAATTCGCTGACTTGTTGTGCCATTGCTTCCTCATCCACGACAAATCGAACAACCCCGCTACGCGCTAACTCGGTTCGAATCGAATCTGTAATCGCACGTGTATCTATGTATTCACTCGTAAGGTTTTTAACATCTTGCACAGTCATCAGGGGTCGATTCCCCGTAACTACTAATTGAGACACCAACATAGAGCGTGTCATCTCTTCTGCGATTTTTTGCAAGTCAGTTGAGCCAAACTCAATTGACACTGTTTCGATACCCTTTGAGTCCCCATAACGAACCGATTTGGAGCACCCTAAAACCATACTAAAAACAATCAAAATCGCAACGCGTAAAACGTAACCTCGCTGGAACATTTAAGTAACCTCGCTCACTTTTTAATCAAAAATTTAGCGTCCGTCGCCAACCAATTAGGCGCAGTACCTCGAATTGTTTTAACTTCCTTTGGATAGAGATAAACCGTCTTCCAAGCTTCGTCTCGACCTAGTACCACTCCCTCTTCATCAAACCAATCGAAACGGTAAGCCAATGATCGGTCTTTAGAATCATCATTTTTTATTTCGACTAAAACACGCAAAATACCATCTTTAGGAATACACGAAACTTCGACAATCTCAATATCCCCTATATCGCCGACGAAGACCACATCACCATTTGGACATCCATTTTTCTTGCCCATGAAAGAACACGACACAAGAAAAAAGAGAAACCCCAATACTGAGAGGTAACGCAATTGCTTAAACCTGAATCTCATATGCACTCACTCATCGATTAGTCAAAAAACACTTGCTTAACATACCATTGTGCGCCTACCCGGCGCATAAAAAGTAACATATATTTACCATCAACAACTACGTCCATTGACCGCTTGCTTGATCCCGATCGAAATTCAATATGATGCGTCCCTCGATCCATCAGCACGCGCCCCACACCAATGCGCGCCGGCAATAAACGCCAACTCCTATCGTCTGCTGACTCCGTAACAATTGTTGCGAGAGCAACCAAATCACCCACAGCTCCTGACTCATCCAAATCGTCAGCCGCACTTTGCATTGACACTTTTAGGCCACTACGCAACAGGCTTCTCGCAATGATAGCTGGCATCTCATCCTTTAATGATCGACGAGACATGAGATCAATATCAACAATATCCGGACTAAATTCAATGACATCATCTGCAACTGTGACACTCGATTGAGGCAATTCGGAACGAGCACTGTAAACCGGCACTGAAAAAGGCACATACGTAATAGCACCATCATGAGCTACTAAACCATTAATTTCAAATGACATTTTTGCTGGCGACAGCCCTTCCTCATAGACAATCAACAAGTCAGTATAGCCATCATCATCCGGACGCTTTATACGTTTTTCGAGACCTATTAGTCCCGCACGCAATACGGGATGATTTGATTTAAGCTGAATCGCTTTTCTATACCCGGGTGCAGATAAACTGGGCTCATTGAGCTGTTCATAGATAAACCCGGCCAAGTAATGGCTGAACGCATTTTGGTAGCTATTCCGTAAACTATTCAACTCTGAGGCGTCAATTGTCTCGATGGGGTAGCCATTCAAATCATCAATCCGATAAGATATTTGAGTATCCTCCTGCGCCACTAAAAGTGCTTGTCGCTCTCTAAATCTCTCAATAATCGCTTCCCGCTCATGGGTGGCCTTAATGGCAACGCGCGCGGCAGCTACATCTCCCGTCATGAGGTGCGTGAGCGCAATGCGGGTCGTGAGCATAACCTTTTCAAAATCATACCCTTGGTAACTTTTTACTTTATCGTTAATCAAGACGGAGCCGACATCCTGAGCGATTAAACCTGTATCGAGGCGAGCCAAGGATTCCCAAGCCTGAACGAGTTGATCAGCAGCGCGCCAAAATTTCAGCGCTTGGTCATAGTCCCCCTTTAACCAATATAACTCCCCAGCCTCGAGAAAATAAAGAAGCTGATTAGCGGTTACGTATCGACGCTCATGCAAACCTAACGCATCGTCCAACTGCCCAGACAGGATCGCCTCAGAAACCTGATTGAGTTCTACTTCATACTGGGACAAAGACTGACATCCCGCCAAAACACATGCAGACACAAAAATACCAATCAATCTCAGTAACATCAAATGTGTCACCTCACACATAATCCAATATAACTTTTTGTCTGCTCATTACCCATATCCATCCGTCTATCTTTAAATTCAGATAAGCAATATTCTTCTCAATTACTCCAAATATTAAGCTTTTTACTTTTAGTTTAGAACCCGCACTACTCCGATTGTAAAATAGAACCAAGTATTGAAAGTGATGATTACATTTGCATCAGCTGTTTTTCTTTTAATTATTTCGCCAGGGCCAGGCGTTTTATCCTTGGCTGGCGTAGGTGCCGCATTTGGATGGCGGCAAGGCCTAAGTTACCTTACCGGTTTATTCTTTGGCACTAATCTTGTTTGTTTCGCCGTAATTTCTGGTCTTGCAGCGGTCATGTTGGCAGATCCCATTATTCGAACAATATTGTTAATAGTATCCGCTGCCTATCTTGGCTATCTCGCCTTCAGAATCGCTTTCTCAGGTTCTAAAATCGCGTTTATTCACATATCCAAACCCGGGTTTGTCACCGGTTTAACACTTCAGTTAATCAATCCGAAAGCATATGCCGTCAATACGACGCTCTTCAGCGGCTTTGCTTTTTTTCCTGAAAGTTTAGTCATCGAGAATGCACTAAAACTCTTGATTGCGAATTTCATTTGGATAGTACTCCACTTACTCTGGCTTTACGCAGGGGTAAAGATCAATCGATTAGAATTACCTGATCGTACTCAAAAGAACATAAATATTTTTATGGCTACCTGCCTACTCGCTGTAGTAACTTTATCTATTTGGTCAATGATCCCCCGCAACACCCAGCCCTCCTAAACTATCGAATCATCTCTCTTGGAACATCACTCGAGAAACACACCGGTTGGCATGCGCAAGCAACTTAATCCTCGACCCAACACTTGTATTCTTCTTCATCCTCGACTACACAGTAGACAATTTCGCCCTTCCATCTCAAAGCAACACGCAGCCCATCGTCATAACCTGACGCAATCGTTTCACCATTCAATAACACCTCACGAGATTCAGACGGTGAGAGTTTCTTCGCATTTCCAGCAATTGAAAACGATAACCCAAGAACGACAGTAATCACAATAAGTACTTTTTTCATAATCCCCTCAACCCCTCATTTATTCAAATTTAACTCAATAACTTCTTGCTCTACATCTCCAGATAATAAACGCTTTTCTGTGGCTTTAAAAACCTGATCTATAAAGCCACTCAATCGCCACACTTCTGTCTCACTGCGGCCACAATAATCTAGACACTCTCCTTCACCCTCAGACAATCTTAATGTCAGTTATGTCGCCATCGCCTAAAGCCTCCAGAGGCATAGACTGTTCTGGGGATTCTCACTTTTGTTAATTAGCTAATTACGAAGAGCAAAAATAATTCTAATGATATCTAAACACGCCTGGGGGATGAATAACGCAGGGTTATGTCATCTAACAGTTGACTAGGAAGATACAAAATAGAGTGAAATGGATAGTCGTGAGAAATCCACTTCAATATGAAACGTTACTGTTTACTGGTTACTGGTTACTACATAAAGTGCCGCGAAATCACCACAGACAGGACGCATAAAAGCCCCATCATTAGTTTTTCAATCAAGCTTTGGCACCTGGCTGGCAATAACGCTTTGAAGCTCTTGCGGGTCAGGGCTATCGGTAAGCAAAAGAACATCGCAATTCCCATCACGAGAAAAGCTAAATATTTGCCAGCACCGAGCACGGGTATCAGGTACTTATACAAAAAATGCAGCTCAGGCACCACCAGCATGATCCAACCCAGAACACCTATAAATGCCATGACGCGCATCACATTATGACCTGAAGCGTGACTCGTTTGATCCACAATCAGTCAAAAACATACTTGCCGCAGTTAACACAACTGAAAATTTCATAATTTTTGACCTAATCATCTTAATCTCTTTAATCATCTCTCTTGAAATATTACACGGTATAAAAATCAAAATCTGCTTGAGCACCACATGCTTATGTGTCTTGACCGAATGTCTTGGTCTTGGCCGTGCCCGTCGTCGCCTCTCAAAGAAACCATTTTGACTGATGAGGCCTGATCCTCTTAGCTTAGGTTGCAGACAATAAATTTTTGCATATCCCACATTGTTTTTTTCAGCCCATCACAGGATTAAATATGGCAACTAAATCATCAGTAGCTATAACAGGATCCTTCTCAAAAGCTATAACGAGGGATTGTCTTGCCCCCTCGTCAGAAATAGAGTTCAAGAGAAAATCATTATGATTCTCAGCGTTACCTCTGACGTAAATTTGAGTTATTAGTGCTTTTGAATTCGTTGAGACACGAAAATGAATATGTGGTGCACGCCCCGGATAGGCTACTGGTTTAATCGTCTTAAAGCGGTATCGGCCCTCATCATCTGCGATCGTTTTTCCATAGCCCTGAAAAAATGGATCAATACCACCACCATCCCTCGGATGATGATATGCGCCAAATGCATCGCACTGCCAAATTTCTATCTGCGCCTTAGGGAGGGGACTTCCATTTACGGTAAATACTTGTCCATGTAGATTGGTGACACGACCGGCTGCCCTGCCGTCCCTCCCCTCTACAAAAGTTAGATCTGAATCGCTATCTAGCGGCAGTTGGGAGGGGTAAAAGGGGCCTAAACTCTGTGGTGGTGTGACTCCAGCATGAACAGAATTGGCAGCAGAATAAAGTGTTAAGCCAGCAAGTTGGAACAAAAAGCATCTTTTCTTAAAGTTAATCATTTAGAAATTCTCTGCTATTAACAGTTGAACACTCACAAAACCATTCCTGGCCCCAATATGACAACTGACTATTAACCATCTTTTACATGAATATTCGTATTCCAAACTCAATATTCCACTTGAAGGAGAACGGCGTACTGTCTCCCCACAAAGTGGTTCCAGGTCTAGCGTAATACATAGTCTTACCTTCGACAAAACGCCCATACTCCAGATCAAACGTCCCTGTCGATTGATCATTTCTCTCATGGTCCCAAATAAAAGCAGGGTCGGACAGTAAGTAAAACCCATCGGTAAGAATCTTTACTGTCGTGCCCTTAATAGTCGTATTTCTTGAGTCTGACCGATCTGAATCACCACCAAGCGTATCGACGTACTGAATAGATGGAAAAGTGACTAGCTTTGCGTCTGGGAACCTCATGAATCCTGTTACTACAGGCGCTATCGTGTACTTACCGCCACCTAATGCCGTATCAGTTGCGGTGTCCCACTTATTTTCCATTCCAAAAAAAAGCCTTTTTCCATCGGATGTATTTATCGCCAAATACGAAATTCGTGTCGTGATGTCGCCTAGGCCAAAATTCGAGCCACCCGATAGGGCAGTGTTTCGTTTGAATGGAGTCGCTACCCGCATGAACCATTTTGGCGTTATAGGCAGCTCAAATAACGCATCACCTATTAAGCTACTTGTATTATTTTCGAGTTTTTTATACTCGGATCTTACAAAAATCTTCTTTTTGGTCGGGTCTAACCCCCCACCCTTCGCCACCTTAGTTGACTTGACTATCTCCTCTGCTAGAGATCGCTCGGCAAATAAGCATGAGACAAAAGCAATCAAGAACAACAATATTAAACTTCTATTTAATTCATATTGAGAAAAGAAACTCTTAATTGCTGGCTTCATGTTTTTTATTTTTTTTTGACTGGCCACTTTTCTTCCTTTCATTCCTAGCGTGAGACATAATTACTAGTTCTGCAGTTCTACGTAATTATTACTCATTATTAATCTCACATTCTCCACCTTCTGATTTCAAAAAAACAGAGAAACCTAGCCGCAAAAATTTTTCAACCTCTTCAGAACCAACACCTTTTTTTCTGAGATTTAATGCGCCACTAAACTGAGCAAATAAATAGGTCACCGCACTCGCGGTCTCCATCGTCTCTCGAATCTCGCCAGCGGCCTTCCTATGATCAACCCAAGACTTAAGCTCCATCTCGATCTTTACATTCAGACTATCGATTGTTTCTAAAGTTGAGGGTCCAAAAACTGTTCTGGAATGATTCATGTCCGCATGCAGACAACCCTCAGGACATTCCTGACGGGACTGGTAACGGTGTTTTCGATTAAAAAATTCGACAATTTCCTCGAGAGTTTCCAAAAAAGATTGATTTTTACCGAGAATTGTATACATGGGGACGAGATGTTTTTCTCGGTAAGCCTCTAACGCAGCGCTCTTAAGTCCATCCTCATTTTGAAATTCCCGATATAAACCAGGTTTGGATATACCTGCCCGCCTACATATATCGTTAATTGAGACGGACTCTGTACCATCAGTCCAGTAACTACTCACCGCTATGCCGAGTAATTTCTCTCGATCTAAAGTTTGGGGTCGACCACGTGCTGCTTTATTAGTAGATATCATATATTTTAATACCGAATGGTATTTAAATCATAGTTTTGCTATATTTATAACGTACCACTTGGTATTTTAACATTTGCAAAACAAGTTAACAAAATCTAAATTAAAAGGAGAAGGAAAAGGAAAAGGAAAAGGAACATGAAAACAACGGTCATCGCATTACAGCTAATACTAACCACCCTCATCTCACAAAATGCAATGGCGGCAGGCGAAAATCTTATGGGTGAACCTGAGCAAAACGCATCTTCGATCACAACTATCGGTCTGGCTACACGTTCTTCCCTAACCTTAGCGCTAGCGAAAAGAATTGGCACTAGCATGCAAAGAGGAGGGAATCGCTGGAAATTGGCGCATAAATATTGCAACCATGGATTCCGGGGCGAACGTGATCTACTTTGAACGTATGAATAACTCCTTTTTAAACAGCATCGAAATAGCTATGCTGAAAGCTGAGACTTCCACGGGATTGCCCTTCTCAACGAAAGTACTCGAAGAACTAGCAAGCAGCAGTCTGCCAGGTATAGTCCACATACTTGGAATTGTGACTTTTGAGGGTGGACTGCCAATTACCACCTTGGACGGCACCCACATTGGCTCCATCGGTGTCTCTGGTGCATCAGCGGAGGACGACGGGATTTGTGCCCAAATAGCAATTGATTGTATTGATGTTCATTTGAGATAGGTTATCAAAAATCAGAAATCCACTTCGAAATATCAGCCCGCTTTTTGGGGGCTCCAAACCGCTGTTGTTTATCAGCAAATCTCTACCTAAAACAATAAAGACCAAAAATTACCTACAAGACTACCCAAAATAATTCACTCAACAGCTGACAATGAATATCGGGCAGTTTAGACGTAGTAGTCCGATCATGTAACTGCCCGAGCCCCTACCACTTAGAAGTGACGCCTCATGGTTTAAGTCTTATCTTCGAAGTAAGCTATTAATCCGAACACATCAGAATTTAATGACACCTTCTCTGCTTGATCTTTTACGAACTGTTTGCGAGCGCCAAAGCAACCACGAACTTCGTCTATATTTTGAATTGTTACACTTGTCCTCAAATTAAGATTTGGAAATACCTGATTAGTTTTTTTCTCCTTTTTGGTCATCATGACCCCATGTGATCGAGATTGATTTCCTTCTACGTAAACCTCAAACGCACCAGTCTCCAAAATTTCCGCAGCTAAAGAAGCTGCTACAGGAGCATTCCAGCGATATACCTTGGGCTTTCTGTGATCAATGAAGGTTGAATCGCCAGATTTAATAGCCACGGTGTTATACCAATCCCATAACGTGACAGAATACGAATTTGAACGCTCTTGATTCAAATCAAGCCACTTTTTCCCATCTGTATAAATGAGTAACTCATTATAGTTGGAACGTTTCTTACAAACGGCTGTGACCTTCGAGAACTTCTGATCTGCTGGAAAAAAATGTAACGCATTTGTAAAATTATCAAAGGTGACATCACCTCGATCAGCTTTATGCCAATGTGTGTGGCGAGTCAAATATCCCTCGTCAATATTCAGCCAGCGATCCCAGACATTCTCCACAATCTCCTTAGGTGCGTTATCAAATACAGTCTTGTCCACGGATAACGCTGAATGCTTAGGACCATAATGCTCGTACATGTCTATAAACTGGATAGACGATTTTCCGGTCGTCTCTTGGACCGTAGCAGTCTTAACTTGCCCTGCCGTATTCCGATCCAAGAGCGCTAACTGCAGTTGCGCAGAATCTTTGTGCGTTGGCTTACGGCTATCATCAGTCGAATTCAAGACAACCGGAGACACAATTTTTTGCGTTGGTAATGTTCTCGTAATCTCCTCGGCATTCGTGCTGGCGATTAAATAAACGGTGATGAATAATCCTAATAAAGCTACCGCAGTAGCCCAGGGAATAATTCTATTCATTATATTATCTCCTAATTAATTTTTGATATTGAGTTTTATTTTTTCTTACTGCACTCAAAGGTTAATTAGAAAATATGGAAATTTAGTGACCGGCTTATGGCAATTTTATTTAAAAAAATATCACACTTAACGCCACACGATTGCCATAGAACCGGCCGCAGATCCCCACATTGAAGACCTAATCTTGACCCCAGCAATAAACCACACTTACTCGATGTTGTTTTTAATGGGAGATGGCGATGAAAACAATTGATGCGTTAACACTTGCAGTAGGAATCACCTGCTCCCCACCCTTACTCGCACTAGATTTTTGCGAAGGCATTAACAAAGAACAGTGGATCAACTGTTACGGTGACATCACGTTTGAGAACGGTGATTTTTATATGGGCAGCATCAATCGGAGCCGTTCAGAAGGTCAAGGTATCTATAAATTTGCAGATAGTTCTTTATACGTGGGTCAATTCAAAGAGGACAAATTTCATGGTCAAGGAACACTGACCTACGCTAATGGCTCTCATTACTCGGGCATGTATGTTCTTGGGCAGCGTGACGGCACAGGAGTCTTTAGCTTTGGTAGTGGCGATGTGTATTTCGGTGGTTTTAAGCAAGGCGAATACCATGGTTATGGGGAATATCGCTTTGCTAACGGAGACCGCTATGCGGGTGAGCATTTCTTCAATGTTCGCTCAGGTCATGGTCGATTTACATTCGCAGACGGCACGTACTATGACGGTCAATGGGCTAATGACGCCCGCAGTGGTTACGGCTCACTCATATTCAAAGACGGCAAAAGCATCACGGGGCAATGGCAAGACAACACAATTAACGGGAAAGCCACATTTACTTCAGAGAGCGGCAATCACTGGACAGGTATGTGGGAACGAGGCTCTCCCATTGGAATACCCATCGAAGATCTCTTTGGCGGTTACCCACCAAAACATGTTTCGATTTAATCACGCACACCTCCTTAGAGAGTCCTGACATGATTTCGCGTCGAGTTGGTTTTACAGTGACCTTACTTACCGGCATTGCGATTTGTGTTGGAACTCTCACTTCTTCCCTAACACCGTTAACATCATTTGGAGCGGACACACTGCATCACGGCATCGCATACGCCGCGTTCGCCCTACCACTTGTTCTTGTCCATCGTAAGTATTGGCGCCTCATGCTGACCGTGACACTGATACTTGCATCCACAATCGAACTGATTCAATCCCTCGTCAACCGCTCAGGAGAACCCTTGGATTTACTCACAAATGCGACGGGTGGACTCATTGGCCTAGTTCCGGGCACAATTTTATCCTGGCTACATCAAAAAATGTACCCTCGGCCAATTTCCTTATATGCTTGTGCGTTCAATCAAGGATCTGAGAGAATTTTTAGAAAGAGAAGAGGGCGCAGGTTATAAGGTAGCCCTTGCCGTCTGTCTTCGGGAGGTCGATTGTAGGTTTTATTTAATTACTCTGGGAAAACCATGGCGTCTTGGTTTCCTGCGTAGGGATCACTAATCTCTCCCGATGCTATGCGCGCTTGCTCGGTCGCGCGCAAATACGTCACCACACTGATAATTTCGTTGTCATTAAGCACGCTACTGAATGCCCCCATCTTTCCTCCACGGCTCCCCGTTCTAGGAGTTCCAGAATAAATAGTTTCAAAGATTTCACTGTTAGTGTTACCCCGAAACATAAACTTACCGCAACTCAAACAAGGTGCCCGTCCGGTGCCGACAGCTTGCCCGCCATGACATGCTGAGCATTTTTCAGAAAAAATTTCCCCACCTTGCGCTACCACCTCACTGTCACCAACGGGAACAACCATATCACCCGGATTCATCTGATGCGTTTGCGCCTGACTATTGCCGGCCACTGAGAAAACAAGAAAAGCAAAAACAGTAAGTGTGTATTTAATCGTAGTCATGTTCATCCTTCAATTGATTTAAATTCTATGAGAGTCTTTTCTGCAGAAAGTTCAGTAACGCGTACCTAAAATCGAAACTTGGCGCTTGAGTTTTCATTCATGGTCGGGGACGTGGCACACCAGTGATAAACCACCCGCCATGACTCCAAAAAAGTGCTTGCCCAGAGATATCTGCGCAAAGATAGCTCTAAATTATTAAAAAATAATGAATAATAAAGTGGAACCGCAACAATAATGTGAAACATTAAGCACATTATGTGTAAAACTAAACGGATCGTTGTGAGTAACTTTGTACCGTAAGGGGGGCTGCATCGTACTGATTGTAAAATTATGAAAAAATAATCGATGGTGACAAGCAGTTGTTGTCAGAAACTGCGACCTATGTTTCTATACTTAATTTGTAACAAGTGTAACTGATACTGGAGCGAAAAAAAAAATTCCCCTATAACATTTCAGTCTTGTTAAACATGACAACAGAAAATAGAGATTTAGTACTCTTACGTTTCTCTCGGCAGTTGGACAAAGTAATACTGAGGAAATACGGAAAAAAATTCAGCGGTGCTAGCTTTGCTGATCAATACAACTTGCGCGCGTCTGGCACGACCACGATCTCAAGACAAACAGCACTAAGATGGCTCTCAGGAAAAGGATTTCCAGATCCCGGTAGGCTTTACATCCTAGTTAAGTGGCTAAATCTAGATCTTGACGCAGTGTTTCGAAGCCAAAAACCAAAAACTAGCGCTCAGAAGTTCATGCTTTCAAATTAAAGGCTCTGCTGTATCTTTAGCCATGCATTCTGCCAAATACGATTGCACCAGACCATTCAATGATTCAAACTTTCTCAAGAATTAAACATTTACTTTTGATTAGTCACGCTTCGCATCCGAATGATGTTTCACTCTTGATCAAATTTACCTTTCTGGAAGCTGTGCAGGCGAAAACTAGGTCTCGTCACTAGAATTTCTATTTTTGTTTAATTAGGTCTTGCCGGAATAAAACATGATCGCATCTCCTCATACTGCGGTTAGATGAGCTTTACAGATTTATGTTTTAATATTCAGAACTATAATGACAAAAGCACTCACATTGAGGAAAGAAACTAAATAAATGACAACCATGATCAAGCTCATCATGCTGGTAGGCTTTATGAGCATCACAACTGTTGGACACGCTCAAGAGAAGACAGCTCAAGAATTAGTTGGGGCTTGCGCGAGATGCCATGGCGCAGACGGCAACTCGAGCTCCGGACTTTACCCTAGTCTTGCGCGTCAAAAAGAAGAATATCTCATCAAACAATTACATGACTTCAAATCCGGAGCACGATCTAACGGACAAATGTCTCCTCTCGTGGGCATTTTGAACGATCAGGACGTCGTCACTCTTGCCAAGTTTTATGCGGGCGAGAATATCTTGGCACAACGTGGCATTGATGAGGATTTAGCAAAAGTAGGTAAAGAAATCGCCAAGACAAATGGTTGCGCCAGCTGTCACCAAGCAAATTACCGTGGAGCTGGGCCCATTCCAAGATTATCTCGACAAAAACGCGTGTATCTAGAAAAAATTATGAAAGATTTTAGAGACGGTATACGCACTAATGACAACGGTTTGAAAGGTGCTTTTATGAACGTACTCTCGGACGCAGACATTAAAGCGCTCTCTCATTTTTTAGCTGGAATGTGATTCCATCCACAGCCATATTTTAAGGAAAACCCAATGTCAAAACTCAATATAGACCAGTTGAAACATTACTCAGAAAATGGTTACGTATTTCCAGATTTTAAACTCTCCAAAGATCTTGTCACACGACTACAAACAGGGATCGAGTCCGCGATCGACAGACTTGGTGACCAATTCAAACCTGAAGACATACCAAACCCGCATTTCCTCGACTTCTCCTCAGACGGAGTAAACAATCCATTCTTAGAGGTTGCGTCTCACCCTGACATTCTTGACATGGTCGAGCAAGTTTTAGGGCCTAATCTCATCCTTTGGATTGCCCGAGTCTTTTGCAAACCTAGCCTAACGGGTCGAGAAGTACCCTGGCATCAAGACGGTGAATATTGGCCCATGCGCCCGCTCGAGACGTGCACAGTATGGATTGCGCTGGATGAGGTCACAACGGAGAACGGATGCATGCGATTTATCCCAGGCTCCCATGAGTCTGGGCTTTATAAACACCACATGTCTGATCGCAAAGATCTCGTCCTCAATTTAGAGTTGGACGGCGACCAATTTGATGAATCTGGCGCAGTCAATGTCGAACTTGAGCCCGGGGCAATATCCATGCATCACGTGAAAATCATACACGGCTCGCATGCGAACACATCGCCCAAGCGAAGAGCTGCTTTAGTACTGCGGTACATGCCAGCCTCTTCGCACTACGATCGGTCGTTAGTCGATCATGGCCGATTTAAAAGTCCATTTAATTTAACGGAACAACCTCTCATGCTAATGCGTGGGACTGATGTTTCAGGGCAGAACGATTTGATTTCAAATCACGAGTATTGGAAAGAACGCTACTCAGAAAAATAAGGACTAATTCGATCGGTCCATCGAACGAAGATATTATTTAAATTATCCCATGCAAGTCAGAGTAAAGTGTCTATAACCCTAGGCATTGACGGGTGTAAGTCTGGATGGTTCGCCTTGTGGCAGAATCCACGTGACGTCATTCAATGCCGAGTATTCCATGATCTGAGTGACTTAACTAATTTCTTTAAGAATGAAGGTCCCTTAACCATTGGTATTGACATGCCAGTGGTGCTGGATGATTCTATTGCCAGAAAAGCTGATCAGTTAGCGAGAACATTATTGGGGAAGAAAGCATCATCTATCTTTACCGCACCCACACTACAGATGCTCCAGCAAACTACTTACGAAGCCACCTGCCAATTGTCTAAAAAACAGTTCGGCAAGTCAATTTCAATTCAATCTTGGCACTTGTTTCCCAAAATTAGAGATGTGCAAGCTGCATTGCATCTTGAACAGTTAAATTTGTTCGAGATACATCCTGAATTGAGCTTTCGGGCCATGAATAATAATGAGGTTGTGCTCGAGAGCAAAAAGACAACAGAGGGATTCTTAATCAGAAAAAATCTACTCGAAAAACACTTTATAACATTTGACTTTGAAGCCATCCGGCATCAACACTTAAAAAAAGATGTCTCCAACGATGACGTCTTAGACGCACTAGCCGTTTTATGGAGCACAAAAAGAATACTGCGCAAACAAGCGTGTTTCTTACCAGAGCATCCGCTGAAGCCTAATATGCAGATCGCCTACTAATTAGCACTGACATAAGTACGATTCCAATTGAACTTTAAAGTGTTGCGCCTCAGAAGGCTATCTAGTCAATACCACACACGCTCTTCATTAAGTCGGCCATTACTGGGTTGCCTGAAACATGCTTCATGTCCGTGGTCACGATATCTGTTGCGTAGGATTGCCCCGTTCCCAACGCTCCCTCATAAAGGATTTGACTGAGAAATGTGTAGGTTTTTTGAACACAATCAAATTGAACACGATTTTTTCGCGAAAGCACGCCCATAATCGGAAGTGAAAAGTCCATCATAATCCACACGAATCTTTTTCTGTCATCAATCTCAATAGAATCTGAAGCGAAGTACATTCGGTCTCTATCAGTGCCGGATTGTATAGGCTGCCAATCCTCACTGTAAGTTGAGGGGGGGAATAAACCGAGGAAAATAAACACATTTAACACCAAAAAACTCCGTACTAATTTCATGAATTTTCGATTTAATTCACCACCCCACCCAACACAAAAGCTGCTGTCCTTAACGGCCAAAATGAAACCACCACATTATGCTTCAGGGTCTCCAGCCGCGACTTTTCCAAACCATTTATCAACCGTAATTTGTCCGCCCTCATTGTCCGCTCGACCGTGATCCTCCTTTGGAAGCGCCTCTTGCACAATATCAATACGCTTCCAACCAGCCAACGGCGTAGCTACATTATCTCGCGGCACATAACGAGACGATGACACCTTTTCCATACGATGAACATAGCGAGGACAGTTTGGGAAAATGTGAGTTACTGAGACGCGCACTACCAGTTGGGCTTCCTTAAATTCGTTCAAAAGTGGATCATCATTCGCAATTGAAGCATCACCCTGAACTCTAAGACGAAATGGTTTCTCGAAATCCATAAATAACAATCCAACTTTACCACTTGAACTTATATTTCCTGTGGAATAGAACATCCCGTTTCCGTTGTATACAGGAAAGGCGATGGTTGTTTTATCAATAATTTTGACGAAGCCTGCATCTCCACCTTTGTAAGAAACAGTTGGCGAACCATCAGAGTCCACAGTTGATAACCAAAACATATCTCGACTGCCAATAAAAGCCTCATCCTGATCACTTAACTCTGACGCTATGAATCCACCTTCAAGCAAATCAGCTATGCGCCGCGTATCAAACTTGTCTTGAAGCGAACGATGGCTGTCCTTATAAATATTGCTCATTTACATCTCCGATAAAGAAAATTCATGACTTCCATGAATTAAATATTTACAAAAAATTACCCTCAGGAAGGACACACAGTATCGTGTTCCCATTTGCCACTAATTTCTCCGCACCATCTTTCACGGCATACAGCTCACACATAGTGAATATTTGAAGTCGCCCAGGTTTAGTGACCTGACCTCTCGCTATAAACATATCACCTAAAGCTGGCCTCAAAAAATTCACCGAAAAGTTCGAGGCAAGAAAGGCTGATTCCGTGACAGTCAATCCTGAGAAGCCGCATGCCGTGTCTATCAAAGTGCCGACTATTCCAGCATGAAGATAGCCTGAATACTGCCCGAATTCTTCACGCCATTTAATTCTTAACTCGACCGAACCCACAGCCACATCCGCTACCTCTATCCCCAACCAACGATTAAAAGATGATTTTTTGTTAATGTCTTTGACCCGCTGCTCCAAAGTATTCATATTTAGTTTCTTTCCTCTCAAAATACATTATCAGCTCTGTTATCGGCTTCATGAGAAAAAGCAACAGAGTTGAAATAATAAAACATATTGTTAAATAGCAGTACGAATATCTAGAAATGACTCCTACATGGGCTAATTGCAAAGTAGACAGGAAAATATTATCTTATATAAAACAATAAGTTAATTTAAAAATAACAAGAGGCAACACTCGGGTTAACGAATAATTGTTGACATGTACATTGATAAAGGAGAATACTATGTTCACGTTCATCCAAATAGGACGGAAGTAGGCTAATTAGTCGAAGGAACGCATTATCATCGTTCATCTCGAAAGAGACGGAAGTAGGTAATGGTTACCGAAGGAACGCACCTAACTTTAAAAAGGAGGGTGTTATGAACTTGTGGACACAATACTGTAGACATCAAGCACGTACTGACTACCAGAGAGCTTATGCTGTACAAAAGCTTTTATGGTGTCGCGCATTAAAAAGGCACGACTGCTGAATTAAATAGGCAGAAAAATAAAAAACCTGCAGTCAGGAAACTAGGCAAAACCTGTTGATTAGGTTTTGCCTTTTTTTATTTATTTTCTAGTCAGATTTATAATTCGTCTATCGTCCACTCCGACTCACTCAAAATTCAATGCCTGCTTTTAACCATAATGTTCGAATGAGTATTCAATCCACTAGAACTCTAGTAAATTGCATGTCTCATTTAATACCATGGAGTTATGCCCTTTGTTAGTTGCTATCTTTATAATATTTGTGTTGCAACTTATTGGGGAAGCTCTTCAAAAATATTTTGATTTAGCCATTCCCGGTCCGGTAATTGGGCTTATTTTGATGCTATTTATGCTCATGGTTACGAAATCAAAAATACATCTTGATATCGTAGCACTTCGAAAAAATATCATCACCACCTCCGAAAACTTGCTGAAGTATTTATCACTGCTTTTCGTTCCGATCGGTGTGGGAGTAATCATGCACCTTCAACTTCTTGAGACGCAATTACTTAGGATTCTCCTTGTAATCGTTCTGGGTACAGTCTGTACAATGATTTTTACGGCAGCCGTATTCTCAAAAACCAGCAAAAAAAGACACGATGAGTGAGAGCGCAAAGCTGTATCAAGTCTGGGTTTATCTACAAGCTGAACCGCTTTTTTGGTTGACCCTAACAATTGGCGCATATTTACTAGCCGATAAAGTGTACCGAGCTTTCAGCTTATTTCCAATTCTAAATCCAGTCGCTGTTAGCATAGTCTTAGTCAGCACTTGCCTGATATTTTTCGAAGTGGATTATGAGAGATATTTTGACGGTGCTAAATTTATTCACTTCCTTCTAGGGCCTGCTACTGTGGCTTTAGCAATTCCCATTTATCTCAACTGGAATATTGTTTTACGCGCCAAAAAAGCGATATTAGCCTCTGTATTTTTAGGCGTGATATTTGCCGTTAGTGTCACATATGCGATAGCATTTCTTCTCGACCTTGATATGGCAACAATAAAATCATTGCTGCCGAGAAACGTTACGGCACCAATCGCGATGGGGATCTCAGAAATAATCGGTGGCGTACCTTCACTCACAGCAATTGTTACTATTGTGACTGGGATCATTGGGGCAGCGCTCGGCACTTTTGTGCTTGACCTATTTAGGATCAAGAATATGGCCGCACGTGGCTTTGCATTTGGTCTCGCAAGTCATGGCATTGGAACCGCGCGTGCCATGGCTAGAAATGAAGAGGCTGGGGTTTTTGCGGCCGTAGCTATGGGTCTGAGTGGTATTGTTACAGCAGTGATGATTCCTCTTATTTTTTTAGTTATTAGAGATTTTATATAAATAGTTCAGTACGTATTGAATTCGTATCCCCCCATAAATATAAGAAAATAACAATATGTTGGTAAGAAGCATTCAAACTCAAGCCCACAAGACTCTGGCTAGCCAATTTCAAGTAAGTATCGTTTTGGCCGCTTAGTGTTCCGGTCCAGATGGACTTACCTATAGATAGAGGTAATGATTCAAAGTAATATAAATTTATTATTTCGATATTCTTGAGAAGTGGGCCAAGCATATGCTACGAGAAAATTTAGAATCTAAGTGGATTGATTGTTTTGTCAAAAGTTTCGCGTTAAGTGGTGTTACCTCTGGACACATCGTAGCCATACTTTCCGAGTCGCAATCGCGACCTATCTTGGTAGAACTGTCGGAGCACGCTCTTTTGAGACTGGGTGCCAAACCAGTGCAAGTCCGAGTTCCCTCCCCCCCATTAAAAGATATTTTGCCGGTCCGCTCAACTGGAGCTTGCTATGCGTTGGAAGGCTACGAAATATTACTACCTGCCTTAGCATCTTGTGATTTGATTATCGACGTTACGGTGGAAGGCATGCTTCACACGAGAGAACTGCAGACCTTAATTGCTCAAGGCGGGCGTTTATTGATGGTCTCTAATGAACACCCAGAAATACTCGAAAGATGTATGCCTGACCCGTTATTAAAACCTAAAGTTGACAGGAGTCTCGAACTTCTTAGTGGGGCGGACGTTATGACAGTCACCTCGACATCTGGCACAAATTTGAGAGCTGAAATTAAGGGTGCTCCGTCTAGAGGAGGTGCAGGATACCTTTGTGCGGACGATAAGGTTGCTTACTGGCCAGCAGGGTTAGCTTTATTTTTCCCGTTAACGAATACGGTAAACGGCACAGTAGTGCTTGATCGTGGCGACGTCAATCTCACATTTAAACGCTATTTTGAATCCCGAGTCACGATGCACATTGAAAATGATTTCGTCATATCAATTGAAGGCAATGGCTTAGATGCCGACCTAATGCGTGCTTATTATGAAGGTTGGGCTGACCCTAATGCCTATGCCATTTCTCATTTGGGATGGGGATTAAATCCTCGAGCACGTTGGGAGGCGCTCATGATGTATGACAAAAATCAAGTCAACGGTACTGAGCTTCGTGCGCTAGCGGGTAGTTTTCTAATCTCAACCGGTGCTAATGAATTTGCCAATCGATACACAAGTTGTCATTTTGATTTACCAATGCGTAATTGTTCTATTAAACTAGATGACCTTGAAATCATTAAGGCGGGACAGTTAGTAGGAGACCTAGCCTAATGCACTTGGCTAGCCTGACTCAAGGCTGGGTTAGCGGAATTCCTAAGATTGGTTACGACGAAATCGGCCAGGGTCCGCCTTTGATTTTTCTGCATGGAATTGGTGGGAACCGAACAAACTGGATTAATCAGCAATTAGCGATGGCTGATATTTGCACCACAATTTCCTGGGATGCTCGGGGTTATGGGAGATCCGAAGACTATGATGGACCACTCGAATTTAGTGACTTCAGTAATGACTTAATCCGATTATTAAATTCTCGTAAAATAGATAAAGCTCACTTCGTTGGTTTGTCCATGGGAGCGCGTATTTTGATGGATTTTTTTTCAATCGCCCGGGACCGAGTTGCCACATTAACACTGTGTGATTGCTTTTATAGTTTTAAGGCTGCACTAACCCCTGAAAAACAAGCAGAGTTCATTGCTTTAAGACAAAAACCATTGAAGCAAGGAAAGAGCCTCGAAGATATTGCACCAGATTTAATTAACTCTTTGGTTGGTCCTAATTGCAATGAAGACGTTAAAATTAAATTGCATCAAAGTGTGTCCGATCTGCACATTGAGTCTTATTTAAAAACAATCGCTGCGAGCATGTCGTTTGACGTCAGCAATCGCCTTATTGACTTTGATGTCCCCGTCCAGCTGGTGTATGGAGAGTACGATAAGTTGACTCCGCCATCAATTGGAAAAGACATGATGCAGCAAATGCCTCATGCCGAAATGAAAGTAATTGAGGATGCGGGTCATCTATCTAATATGGAACAGCCAGATAGTTTCAACAACATTTTAAGATTGTTTCTTAACGAATACTTAACGTTAGCTTCCTTTGAAAAGGAACCAATCGACTTGAAGCATTTATAAAAGATATAAAAAATGATTAAAGAAATTCCTGTTCTTATTTGCGGTGGAGGCTCAGTTGGACTCTCTCTGGCGGCCGAATTAGGTTGGCGCAACATTGATTGTTTCGTGATCGAACAAGGTGAACACTTAAACCCCCACCCTAGAGCCAATGCGGTCGCCAATCGAACAATGGAATACTATCGCCGCTGGGGCATTGATCAAGCCATTACTGAGGCTGGGATACCTCCGGACTATCCTGCAAATTACTATTGGGTGTCGAGCCTGCATGGTCGCGAGCTTCATCATATATCTCTACCACCCTTCAAGAGAATGAAAGAAGTTTATAACTCTGGTGGGGACATTCAAAATGAGCATACGTGGTCCCCGTATTTAAAAACCATTACCGGACAAAATGAAATAGAAAAAACTTTATTAAATTATGTCCACTCAAGGCCCTCTCTGAGTTTTTCTTTTGATCGAAAGCTAGTTCAATTTCAGCAAGATGCTGACGGAGTGACTTGCGAAGTAAAGTGCCAAAAGACAGGTGATCTAGAGGTGATTCGTTGTAAATATCTCATTGCTTGTGATGGTGGTCGCTCCTCGGTTCGAGAACAATTAGATATAGGTTTAACTGGCCGCTCAAATCTTGCTCAGTTTGTGTCCATATACTTCAATGCTCCAGATTTTAAGAATTGTCATCAATTTGGCCAAGCAAATATTTTTTTTCCTCTACACCGAGACTATGCTGGCTTCATACTAAACTGGGATGGAGGTAAGACGTTTACCTACCATTTAATGCTTAAAGATAAACAGCATTGGAATGACATTGATCCCACTGCTGCTATAGAGGCTGTACTCGGTAGAACTACTGCAATAGATGTCATTTCAACTCAGCCCTGGACTGCCCATGCTCTAGTAGCCGACCAATACCGAAATGGTCGCGTTTTCCTTGCGGGGGATGCCGCTCACCTTTTCACTCCAACTGGTGGCTTTGGAATGAATACTGGCGTGTCAGACACCATCAATTTAGCTTGGAAAATACAAGCGATGTTAGAGGGCTGGGGAGGCGAACATCTTCTTGATAGTTATTTCTTAGAGCGCCATGCTGTTGGGGTTCGCAATACCACTGAGGCAGCCGACTGCTTCGACTCTTTACACTCGGTGATGAAGTTTGGCAATGAGCTCGATGAAGACGGCATAGATGGCGATATTTTTCGCGAAAAACTAAGGCAAGAATTAAAAAGTCAGGAAAAACTAATTGCATCATCAGGTACTTTGCTGGGCTATAGATACGAAGGATCTCTAATCGTGATCCCAGATGGGACACCAGAGCCAGAGGATAATCCTAGAACTTACACGCCCATCGCTCGGCCAGGTCATCGTGCCCCACATATTTGGTTAGATGAAGGCGTGTCAATACTCGATAAGTTTGGTGCTGAATTCACATTACTCAAATTTCAAGCATACGATACTAAATCTATAGAAGAAACTGCGGCTGCGATCGGTTTCCCATTGCGCGTAGTATTAATAAATAATAATGCCGCAGCCGAACTCTATGAGACAAGATTGGTTTTAGTTCGACCAGATTTAATGATTGCGTGGCGATCAAATGATTTACCGAAGAACCTAGACAACTTACTAAATCGAGTACGCGGGAATTTATAGTTTTACTTATAAATTTTACGTTCGAGACGGGGAATTTAAGTGATGAAGATATTAAACAAATTTTTTATAAGCGCAATAATTCTCCCTCTTACTTTAATATCGGGCTGTGTCCAAAAGCAAGAGAGCATTAAACTCGGATTTATAGATCCCCTTTCTGGACCATTTGCCAATATTGGTGAGCATGTCTTACGAGAGCTTGAATTGTTCGTTGAGCAAATTAATGATCGAGGCGGTGTTTTAGGCGGAGTACAATTCGAAATAGTCCCACTTGATGGTAAAGGCAATCCTCAAGAGTCATTAATTGCTTTTCGCCAGTTAGCAGATCAAAAAATAAAGTTTTTAATTCAAGGGAATTCTTCAGCAGTTGCAGGTGCTTTAAACGAAGCTGTTGCAAAACATAATGAACGAAATCCAGAAAGCGCCATGGTTTATCTTAACTATGGCGCAGTAGACCCCCCACTAACGAATGAGCGCTGTAATTTTTGGCATTTTAGATTTGATGCTGATGCGAATATGAAAATGCAAGCCATAACTACTATGATGGCAGCAGATATTAGTGTGAAAAAAGTTTACTTGATTAATCAGGACTATTCCTTTGGGCATGCAATATCTGATGCTTCCAAATTGATGCTGGGAAAGAAGCGTCCTGACATCCAAATTGTGGGTGATGATCTGCACCCACTCGGCAAGATAAAAGATTTTGCACCGTATATTTCAAAAATTCGAGCGTCTGGGGCAGACTCAGTCATCACAGGAAATTGGGGAACAGACCTCGCGCTATTAGTAAAAGCTGCCAGTGAGGCAGGATTAGATGTGAGTTTTTACACGCAATATGCTGGTATCGTCGGAGGACTATCAGCAATGGGCGAAGCTGCTGAAGATCGCGTGAAGCAAGTAACAATGTGGCACGTCAATGTGGGCGGAAAAGCATCCGATGCGCTCGTTACGGCATATCGAAACAAGTTTCCTAAAGCAAATGATGACTTGTTTTTTCTATCCTTAAAGCATGCACTGGAGCTTCTGGTCGTCGCTATCAATGACTCGAAATCAACAGATCCCCTCACGGTTGCAAAAGCACTCGAAAACGCAAGATATCAGGGGGTTACAGGTGAGGTATGGATTCGCCCTGATAACCATCAGTTGATGCAGCCTTTGTATGTCTCTACGTTTAAAAAGTCCGGCGGTGAGCGCGTGAAATTTGATGTTGAACGAATGGGTATTGGGCCTATGACTGATTTTTTGATTCCCGCGGAGGATACGGCACTACCGACGACATGCACATTCGATCGCCCATAATTTTTGTAATGCCTCAACCACCTAATCAATACGGGTTTACGTAGATGGTAGGTTATTCATAAATAAATCAAAATTCAAAATAACGTGATCAACAAAAATTCATGATTTAAATCGATGTAATTCCTCTCGCAGCTGCCGAATCTCATCTCTCAAACCTGAGATATCTTCATGGATTCTCTCGTTGTCGAGTTTTTCATCTTCTCCCACAAAATAGGCAGATATCGACGCAATTGCCATAGAGAAGAGGCCAAATCCGACCAGCACCATTATGATAGCGAAAAACCGTGATGCCCCAGTTGTGGGAACTAAATCACCGTACCCGACTGTAGATGCGGATACGAATGCCAGCCACAGCCCCTCCCCCACTGATCCAATTGTAGGCTCCAAAAAATAAAAACCTAATCCAGATAATACCCACGCGATTAACGCGAATCCAATTGTTAGCGGAATACCTCTAGATAAAAACCAACGCCCTGTAGAAGTTAATGCTCTAATCGCTAAATAAATAATCGAAATAACTCGTAAAACCCGAATAATTGCTAACCATATTCCGTGCGCAAATCCAAAAACACTTAATCCGGCAACAACAATAATAAAGAGGTTTAACCAGTTATTGAAAGCATATTTAGTTGGATTATTACTTAGGATCAGGAGAGATAAAAACTCAAAGGAAAATGTAATAAACACTACCCATTCCAAGATAATAAACAACTGACCGGATTGACGACTAAGACTGTCATCAGAAATAAAAACTGAAAGAGGTAATATCAGTAGGGCTAAGAGAATCATCGCTCGATCGAAGCCTAGCCCCCAACGGCGCGCCACCTCTGAATCAGTCTCCGACACTCCCCCGAGACCGAACCAAGCACTGATTGATTTTTTCTCCATGATTAAGTGTGCCTTAAAGCTGCAGTAGAATTGAAGTATGTCGCGATATAATCACGATACAGGGAAATGTAATCTTGCGGAGAGAGAGTCCCCCAAACTAATAAATAAAGATCATTAAAAACAATAACTTATTGTCAATATAAGCTGGTATTATTTGCTGAGTACCCACTTTAGTACCCAACAATCGACTTGCTTCATCCCCACCAACTAACAATACAAAGTAGATCACCTTTAAAGTTGCAACAAAATTATAAGCATACCAACGAAAAGGCTGATCCTAACTTCTGTAATAGTAGCAAACGATATTACTTTTGCATAACATCGCACTATACGGCACCCTGTCTCTTATACACATCTGACGCTGCCGACGATAT
>OJFL01000315.1_pt1 | contig 26425 bp, 19 predicted proteins | sample 1594131 | NCBI WGS metagenome assembly OJFL01 (sample SAMN05416782, study PRJEB24817) | seawater metagenome | isolation source: Sea water | place: Canada:Atlantic | collected 2013-07 | reverse complement strand
TTGAAGGCTATGAGCTAGCCCTGTCTCTTGATATCGACTTGTGATCAAGAGACAGCCTTAGGGCGGCTTTTTTCGTATTACCCCCTATACCAAAGTATAGATTGCTCAATCGCATGATTTTTAGTTATACTATAAAGTAAGGTTTGTCTGGAAAGCCATGTTGAAAGTGCCGTTCCAGGCTCAGACAATCCTGGAGCAAAATATGAAACTAAAAGCTACTGCTGCATTTGCCGCAGCCCTTATCTCTTCTCCACTTAGCTATGCTGGAACTATCGAGCTAAGCCAAGCGTTCAATTACAACGCTTTCATTTTCAATGATTTTTCAGGCGAACGCTCTGACGTTGAAGGCAAGCTTGCTGTTGGTGGTAATCTGACAGTAGAAGACTTTGACGTTGGTTTATTACTTCCTCAAGATCTGTCTGAAAGCTCGCTATATGTGGGAGGCGATCTTTCCTTTAGCCGCGGTAAAGTTAATGGCGGCCAAACTACTGTTTCAGGTATGGTGGAAGCCAGCTATGTGGAGTTCGCTGGGGCGGTAAATAGCGAGAGCTTTGTGTCTATTGAAGGCGGCTCTGTCTCTAGCGGTGGTATAAATAGCAAAGGGGATGTATCTCTTGTAGATGCAGGAATTAGACAAGGCGATATTGATGCTGAAGGCAGCGTTTTCATAAAAAGTTCTGGTTTAGACGATGGCTCAGTTACCTATGGTAATGAGTTAATTGTAGAAAACGGTAACGCTGGAACATCTGCCTCTGTTAAGGATACAACTAATATTGTCGACGTAGAAAACCTCGATTTCACGACGATGAAAAACGAAGTTATCGCCCAATCAAAAGATTTCGCTGCTCGCGACGTCAACGGTATTACAACACTGTCTTGCGGTTCCCAAACATGTTCCGAAAGTGCAAGTTCACCTATCGATACCATCACTTTTTCTGGCTCTGATGATGTAAACATCTTCTCAATTGATAGTGCGTGGTTTAGTGCCGCTGACAAAGATATTGTGTACGACTTCTCCACTACGAGTATCAATATTATTAACGTATTCGGTAAGGAAGTGGAGCTATTTAATACTGGCTTCTTTAATACTGCTTTTTCACAGGAGAACAGCTACTTCAGAGAGAATGGGCAGTATCGCGATAATGATAATAATGAAAACCAGCGACATGATGGTTTATATACAAACAATATTCTGTTTAATTTCGTCGATGCCACCGACGTTACACTTCACGCCGTGGGCGTAAAGGGAAGTGTTCTTGCTCCTTATGCAGAACTCAGTTTTTACAATGGCCATATAGATGGAAACCTTATCGCCAGTAGTTTGGTAACGCCTGAGGTTGAATTAAAAAACGATAAAGATGAGACCTATCTAGCCCCTACGGGTCAAGTGAACAACTATCGGTTTGGCGCCATAAATGTGAGTGAACCAGCATCGATCGTTCTACTTTTCGGTGCGGGGTGTTTTATGTTAGCACGCAGAAAGAAGACTTCTCGTGATAGTGTGAACTTAAAGCGCGAAACCTTTTAACTTTGGCGAAGATAGCATTAGCTCATCACTGGTGACACCATTACCTTTCCCGCCTCGCCATCTCACTTGAATTCCTGCTTCAAAAGCCTGATATTCAACGGCAAAGGCTTTGCCTAGATAGGCTGCAATTATCCACTCTGGGCTAATACGATATTGTGCTTCTGCTAGGAAGTTTCCACTTAAACCCGTGTCTTTCGAATAAGGCAAGGTAAATTCAGGAGATGCGTCACTCCCCTCATCTGGGAAATTCAGTAGGGGAAATCGAGAGTCTGCTGCTTGCTCAAGTCGAGATATTGCTAAGGCGTTACTAAGCTTAAATTGCCACTCAAGAGCTTCCAGTGTCAGAAGCTCTGAATATAATCCTATAGAAACAAAATAATTGGGGCTGAAATATCCCCCATTGCCATAGGTAAACCCACTGCTGTTATTGTCATACCCTGAGTAACTTGCAAAAGGACCTATGCGCCAGTAATCAATAATATCAGCCACTGAAGATCCTATCTTAGCACCAATATCGTAACTGAGATCGCCGCGAAGCATCAGTGCCTTGTTATCTTCCACAAGATCTCCGTGAAGTGCACTGATTTGTATTGTGCCCGCAGCAGACCAATTTGGGGCTATTTGATAGGCCGCTAACCCTCTAACACCATCTTCGAGAACATAACCCCAAGCGTTTTCATTACGCGCGTTAAAAGATCCAGTCTGACTCAACATACTGTCTCCTTTTGGGTAGCGAAAAACGGTGGCAGCAAGCGTAACATCAGGCAAAAACCAAGTAGCCGAAACTTGCCCTGTTAGCGCTGTATTTACAGGTTGATCAAACATGCCGTATTCTGCGTTTGCATAAACATTAAATCCTACACCTTGATAAGAGACCTCTGCTCTTATTCCCTTGTCTTCAAAACCCGTGATATTATTTGATACGGGAGCAAAGGAGCTACCCACTAAATTATCTCCGAGCCACACGTTTGGCGGGGCCTGGCCGGTGTAAAATTGTTTATAATCTAAGGTAACTTGCCATTGCCATTCTTTGTAGATATCCCCTACTCCAACATAGCTAGTCAAAACATCGAAATTCCCAAGCCCTGCTTGGCCAGAGCGTGAACGGGTGGTCATTCCTGATACTACACTGAAGGCATCCTTGGTTTGAGCGTTGATAGCACGCTTATCAGCATTGTTATAAGACAACAAAAACTGCTTTCTGGGCCAAGCGTTGTTGTTTATCTGAGCTTGACGACTTGTATTTACTATCGAAAATTTTGCCGACAACTGCCTTAATTTAAGTGTATTTTGACTATTCAAACGAACTAACTCATCGGCAACTGCCTTGTCATTCGGGTTCAAGGCCAATACTTTTTCAAAAGCTTCTGTAGCAATAGCTACGCTGCCGTTTTTTGCCGCCGCCCAGCCCAATAATGAAAGCTCACCTTCGGTTAAGCGTCTAATGTTGCTAAGCCGCTGTGCTGCACGAATACTCCCTTTATACTTTTTATCCTCGTAGAGTAAAAGTTGCTGCTGCGCTAAACCGTCTGCGCATCTGCGCAAAAAGTTCTCGGTGCTTATAGCGCAGGCCAACGCATTTGCTTGTACTGATTTATTTTGTGCGTTTAATGATAGATATTGCCCTTCTAAATTTTTCGCTAAAGCAAAGAACTCATAGGCTCTTTGGTAGCCCTTATCATTAAAGCTATTCCATGCTTCTGTCTCGATTAAAGATAAAACAACACCGTTCTCTTTATTTTCTGCAAGCAAGTTGACCAACTTTTCCATGTTACCTTGCGATATAGCCTGCTCAGTTTCCAAAGTAAGAATAGTTTCAATACCTTGGCGTGCCGAGCGTTTGGCTATCTCACTTTTTGCTAATGTTTGCACTCTATTAAACTGGCTTTGGGCGACTGTTAGCTGCCCTCGCTCTATGGCTGTCCATCCCATTAACAAGAGAGAATTTACATCATCGGTACGTTCAGCAATTGTTAGAAGTGCATCAAACTCTTGGTTTGTTATTTTGCGCTCTCGAGGACTTTTAGAGGCAAATACCTCAAGAGGAGTGGCTACAGGTTCCGTGGTCTGTTTACTAAGTGTGCTTAACTTGCCACTTGAGGTTTCAGTCTGTTTGTTTCGAGGCTGGTTAATTTGCGCCAATGCCGCCTGCAAATCGGCAGAGGGTTTCCAAGACGGATAGATATTACGAAGACGCCCAAACTCAGCATTAGCGAGTGCTGTTTGCCCCTGCTCTATATGAAACCATAAACCAGTAACATCCGGTTTCCCCTCTTCTATTGGTGCAAACTCAATATCATTTTTCTCATAGGTGGTTTTAGTTTGCGCATTCGCGTGATAAATCGGTGTCAACGCAAGAGTGATTGCACAGAGTACTGGCAAGGGAGTCAATAAAAGAAGCGATATACCTCGTAGCATTTTTAACATATTACTCACGAGGACATGTCCGATACCGCTAGCATCGATAGCAGCACCAAACTAGCAGAATAATAATCCGTATTGCGATTGAGTATTGGCCACCTCGGCTGTTTTCCGTTATCAATTTTGTTTACCGCCTGAACTACAGCTTTCATTCCAGGAGTCATTGTATAATCAGAAGGCGCCTCATTCTCTAGCTCTAGGGTAGCTGGCTTATTGGGCGAACTCCACCATGTCGTAAATGGCGCCAAAAGAGTGTCTCGCTTTGCGTTCTCGTGAAAGGCTGGCGACCAAACTAAATGCAGTGGGATCCTGATTGCGTTAAATCCAAACTCACCAGCAATAACATTGTCTAGCGAAATTTTACCGTTGTTAATTCGTGTCCAGTCTGAGGGCAGCTTATACGAAGAAAAACTCGCTTCCTGAATTAAGAAGATACCGCTTTCGAATAATGCCTTCCAAACGTCGGGGTTGTCACTGTTTTGCGAAAATGCAGTTAGAGCCGGAAACACCCAATAAGAAAGGTTGAATTGCACACCGCTATCGTCCTTAAACCCCGCTACTCCAGGTAATAAAAGCGTGTAAGGCTCTTGGGCGACAATGAGCTTCTTCTCGATAGTATTAATAATCTTAATAGCTTCGCTTTTATAACCATCAACCCCCCATTTCTCAGCGGCTCGCAATAACGCCCAGGCAATTAGAATATCACCGTCCGATGCATTATTAGGGTCGTCCACACAGGTTCTATTTTTAGCCTCACAAGGTATATATCGCCAGCTAAACAAACCGTCTGGGCGCTGCAATACTCTAACTGTCCATGTCCATAGCTTATCAAACGCCCGCCTATCGTTTGCCGCTACAGAAAATAGCAGACCGTAACCCTGCCCCTCTGAGTGAGAGATATTGTTATTACCAGTATCTATCACCCTACCATCAATAACAAACAGCGCCTTGTAAGCCGAAAAAGCGTTTTCAAACTCTCTATTGCCAGTTTTTGCACAGGACGTCAGCATGATCACTATTCCCAACACCCAAAACCAACGTGTATTTTTTACCATGTCTCTTGTACTTTTTGATTGCGACGCTTGAGCAATAGGTAAATTAACAAGCTCACGATGAATACCAAGACGACAAAGCCAACCAGCCAGTACCATGGGTTATTAGAAAGCCAAAGCCTTAGCTGCAGCCACGCGTCATCAGACTCTCCTATTTCATAGGTTTCGCTCACCTGCATGACAAGAGATGGTGAATTATCATCACTCCAAGCGAAAAAATCTCCGGCCAGCTGTCCCCACATAGATAAGCTCACTAAGTCATTTACCCTTTCGTTTAGCAGCTCTGCTGTTTCGGCTGCAAGAATAAATAGTGTGTCCTCACTTTGTGGGTTAGCATGCGCAGTAAGAATAGCCTGCGGTCCTAAATCGCTCTTTTGAACAATATTTCCGTCAATCTTCATGGCTTTAAAACTCATATCCTGAGTTGCGTTTCTAATGCGATTGTGAAGACTATTTTGTAAACGATAAGACCATTTTTTGGTTGCTTCTATTGCCGTTGTAAATTCAGTCTGCTGAACCTGCGATAACGACTCTGGCGTACCTAAAATAATGGCAGAACCTTTCCTACCTTCGGGCATCTCAGTAGTAATAGACATATTCAATAAAGGCGCTTTTACTACCTGAGCAAGCTTGGCACTTAAGGTCAGCGCACTGTCGATAAAGTCTTGTGATGGTATAACAATGGTAGAGGCAGGTGCAGACTCAAACCGCGCTAGTGGATAACCAGTTTCGCCGAACAGGGCTAAATTGGGTTGCACTGCCACATGCCCCGCATCAGGAAGGTCAATGGCTGAGGAGTTCTCTAATTGGAAAACTAGGTGTTTCCCTGCAACTTCATCGCAGGGCACTCCAGCTAATGGCGCGCGTAACGTGACGTTAAAATCAATGTTATTAACACCGCCTTTTAAATATCTCGCAGGTACTGAGAGTTTATAATTTTTAAATACTTGCCCATTAGGATTATCTAGCGCAAGACCGTGAATTAACTCGTCATTAACTTTGACATTCAACACGGTTCCGGGGCCGTTCCCGGCTCCGTAACCAAAGTTAAGTAGCAGCCCTACGCTTGCATTTTCAGGTACATAGAAGTCGGCAGGTAACGTAAATGAAGCCCGTTTAGAGAAATCACCTTCATCTCTAAACTGTGCACCAGATATACCTAAATCTTGGAAAGTGTAAGTATTGTCTGGCGCCGCAATATGGTGCTTTTGCATTCGCGTAGCGTCCATACCCGATAAAGAAAGAACCGATATTTGAGAAACCATATTTATGGAATCATCCATTACCGCAAGCGCTTCCGCCGCTTTGTGCACGTCTTCTGTAGTGATACCACTAACGATAAGGCGATAGGTAGAAGGTATAATCACTCGATCGCCAATTGAAAACGCGGGGGTGACTTGAGTGTTTAAGTACGGGCCATCAATTGAGTCCACCTGAGTATCTGATAATACGGGTGACAAGGACGCCGCTGTTCCCACTAAAACATGTAAAGGCTCAGTGATGCTTTTGATATTACCCAATAATGTGTCTTGGTTTTTTCTGACCTGTGTTGTGTACCAAGCTGAGCGTTCATATCGCTGAATATTTTTATCCATCCAACTTTGATTTGTTGTGTCGCCTAGTTCAGGTAACACATACCCTTCAGGAAAAGTTGCATGTTGAATCGCTAGAGGCTGATATTGATTTCTAAGTGCGAGGCCTTGGCTTACCAATGAGAGTGTACGTTGCTTAATATCGTCTTCGGTGTCTGTTGCTGTCACTAGAGACACAGCACGTACTCCGCCAATTCCTGGGTTGAAGAAACCGTTCAATTTATCGAAGGTGAAATTGCTTACGTTATTCGTAGTTGATATTTGCAGTGTGGAATTATACATATTGACTTCGCTCCACAACTCGGGAGCGCTACCATCGACACATTGATTAGCATAGTGTTGGCTAACCTCTAATGTAAGTGTATTAAAGCCATCTCGCCATAATGCATTGGGAACTTTCACTTCAGAAATCAGCGATGGACGTGCGGGATCGAATCTTATCTGACCTATAGTGGCGTTATTAAACCGCACTACGAGTTGGGAGCGCTTTTCTATCAAGGCTCTGGAGCTAACTACGTCTAGTGTAAGCACCGCCTCTTTAACATCAGCTATTGAAGACAGAGGAATAGCAAAGTCCAACGAGTCTGCCTTTCCCTCTAGTCTAATAATACTTTCACCTGCGAAAAAGTCTGTTAAGCGGTAGGTACTTGTCTCGGCTTGCACAGTGAGTGCGAAAAGCAAGCTCAACAGCAAAGTAGAATATATTCTTATCATTATTTATTCCTTGGCAGAACTTATTTTGTGACTTATTTTTTTAGTCATTTTCTCCACTGCATGCATGAAATGAAGAAAAGCTGGCTTTAAACCCACACTGAGTACGTGTTTAGCACCATACCAGTATGTTATCGCACGCGTTCTCCTTCGCTGAAAAGACATCCATCTTCTACTATCCGCTAGCGCAAAAGCTACAATCTCACTGTGCTCTCTTTCTGTACAGGGTGTAAATTGAACACGGAGTAAAGACAACTTGCTGTCATAGTTTAAGACCTTTACTGGCAGGTCCACGTTCTTATTTAAAGCCTGACACCAAGCCGTCAGAGTTGCTTCTTCCGAAAATAATGCTCCCTCACCTTTCAATCTCATTCTAGCACCACCAATAGAAAGGTCTACAAGATCACCAACCCAAGCGTTTCCTTTGATTGTTCGTATCACTACATTATTTGTTGCGGGTAAACGAGCTTGAGAGCGTACTTGCTTTCGCTCTAATAGAACACTCAATACCGACAATAAAAGCAAAAGGTTGAACCCGTTCCACAACATAACGACAACGGTTAACTCTCTAGTGAGTGGGTCTGAAAAGAATTTTATTAACCCAGTGAAGAAGGCAAATAACAATATAAAAATAAGCCAATAAAAAACACTGGCTAATGGCGATACAAATGTTTTATCTAGGCTCTCACCTTTTGGAGTAACCACGAAAGAAGGCGCTCGAGGCTTCAAAAAGACTTTTATAAGAGCTTTCAATGTGAACGCACATTGAAGTATTTCGTATATTTCAGATACCAAGGGCCATCGTGTCCTACCGAACAACATGGTGGAAATCATATAAGTAGCGATTACATGAGGAATAGTGTAAGCCAAAATCTCGAGCATTGAAGCGTGATAAACCTGCAGCCCAAATACAAGATAGGCCAATGGCATCAATAAGAAAATGATACGAGCGAAGGGAAACAACCAAAACATAATAGAGCTCATATATCCAACGCGCTGATACCACTTGAGGCCCTCGGATTTGAAGGGCTTCTTTAACAAAAGAATTTGAGTCATTCCTTGAGCCCAGCGCATTCGTTGTTGTATGAATGCATCAAAAGTTTCTGGGGCAAGACCACTGACCATTGGCCTGTCAACATAAACAGATTCATAGCCCAATTTGTGTAAATCTAATGCGGTTTCAGCATCTTCGGTTATTGACTCGCCAGAAATACCACCTACAAGCTCAAGATGCGCTCTTCTCATTAAAGCGGCTGAACCACAGAAAAATGAGCTTCCCCAGTAATCTAAGCCTTTTTGTATGGTGCCATAAAACATATCATTTTCGGATGGCATTCGAGTGAATGCTGAAAAGTAATTTCTTTCAACGGGGTCTGGATTCGCCATGAAATGGGGTGTCTGTACTAGGAAAACGTTATCATTTTTTAACATCCAAGGTACTGTTCTATCGAGAAAGTCCGATGTGGGCACGTGATCAGCGTCAAGAATGACAATGAGGTCACTTCTTGTGTTATTTATCGCACTATTCACATTACCCGCTTTTGCAAACTCATTTTTTGCGCGCGTGTGATAGGTAATGTTATGTTTCTCACAAAGCTTTTGAAGTTTGATACGACGGGCTTTCGCCTTTGATGCGGCGATTTCATCCTTCGCATTAATTTTCTGATCAGTCCCCCCGTCATCTAATAAGTGAATAAATAACTTATCCTTCGGATAATCGAGTACCTTCGCTGCTCTTATAGTCACTTCAAGAATATCAACGTCTTCATTGTATGTAGGTATCATGACATCGACTGAGGGAAGCCCTTCTGTATTTATTCCCTTTAATGTAAGTAGTGGTCTATTGAGAGGAAATGCGTTTACGATTGCGCCTAGGACTGAAGTGACACCTGCATAAATTTCAGCAATAAATAAAAGCCAAACAGCAATAGCGGAAATGAGGTCGGTGTAGGTAAGCGTGTATAAACCGCGCCAAAGAAGATAGCGCGTAGTTAAAGCAGTCCCTAAGACAAGTGCTAAAACACGAAAAAAATTTTTATACTTTTGAGTTTGTCGGGCTTCTTTACTACACCACCCAATGGTGAGTATAACAATTGACGATGCAAACAATTGGCCGATAGCATCCATAGGCGCCAATAAAAACGCACCTAGTAACAAGCAAGCAATAAGTACTACACTTACATATCTCTCTTTAAATATAAGCCTTTCATGTTGCGAATTGTCCAAAGCTGCGATCCACTACGTTTAGTTTAGTTACACTTGCGTAGTTCGCTCTATTTATCAAAGTCAGACCATCGTCAGTAACTTCGACTTCATAATTACTCTTATAAAAAAGTCTAGAAATGTTATCTCGTTGCTGCATTGCACTCTTGCTAGCAATGAAACATATCGGATAAATGGCTAGACCCGTAACAGCAACCAACAAGAGTCCGTAAAAGATCATTGGAGGTATCGTTGGTGCCGTGAATAGAGAAAAAACAAGTGTCGACAAGCAAGTAACTGTTAATATACCAGCAATTTTACGTAAACGAGTAGCGTTGTTGAGCTCTTTTTCGGATTTTTGGAGCAATTGCAGTCTTTTCTGCCAAAGGGCCTGCGTTTCGACGTAAGAGTTGTCTTCCTCTATAGTGCATCGAGCTGTTTGTTTAGTCTCGCTTTCAAGTTGCATTTGCTGCTTTGCATACTCATAGATGCTGATAGGTGTACAATCACAAAGCGAGTGTTCGAGTAATCTCTCAGAATTGGTTTTTTGACCGATATAACTCGTATCAAGTTTCTTAATCACGTTTTGACTCCACAGAGGCTTGGTAAGAGCCTATAGTGTGGCCTGACAAAAAAACATCGCTCACTTCATACAATGTAATGAGAAACAATACGTGTAATGACATAATAGTATCAATTCAACTTTCGGATAAAAAACAAGCAAACTGAGGGGGGGGGGAGAAAGAAATCTAGAGCCGTAAATACTCTCAACGTAAGTAAAATTCGACATTAATTTTTGTATCGACCATTATCGAGGCTTCTTAGAAGAAGCTATCTTTTTAATTTACTAATTATGCTTATCAGGTTGCTTATATTAAACACAGTGCCAAATATGCTTCCCACTGAGATGGCGTAGATTAAACCCAACGACTCAGCAACTAAAAATGTTCTTCTTATTTTATGTGTGTCTCTAATGACAATAGAGCCGATGGTGAATATCAAAGACGATGCGTAGGCAATAAAAATATTCCAGTGGTGGTTTAAGAAAAACCACTCGTAGCACAAAAAGCCGATGTTGATCCCGATGAATGCAAACAAGATAAGGTTGCTTCTATTTTTTATTGCAATGATGTTACGAACGCTTGCGAGCAGTGTGCCCACGCCTGCAGCCATAGCGTCTAGCATAAAGAAATGGGCACTTAAACTTGCTAACGCAAAGGCTGATAGAACCAGGTATCTGTCTACATTATTCTGTCTATACCCAATGAAGTTAAGAACTACAGCAAGTGCGCCAAACGCTTCTGCTACCACCATCATGAATTTATCTCTCTAAAAGTATGCGTTAAAAGTACGTATTAAAAGTTGAGGTAAAACGCCTGGCATAATGCTTTAAAGTCCGGTGTGTACGTACCTTCGAGCTCTCGTATAGATAACTCTTTTTCAGCTTGCATCCGTGAAGTTAGCGTCTGTTCCTGTCCCTGTACCTTTGAGGTATCGTCACCAGAATGGGCTTGAAAACGAAACGCACACAGGTAGGGATCACTTTCATTGTTGTGTTTTACTGTTAATTGTTCGGCGAGAGAAAATCCACATGAAAAGGCAGCCTGTTTTATTTCTTCAACACGTTGAAATGGATATAGACAATACAAGCTTCCGCCATTCTTTAGATGTGACGCACTAAACTGAAAAAGCGCTAGGGGTGTAAGCAAGCGAGTTTGTCTTGCAACTGTTCTCGATTTAGTTTGAGTATGGTAGGCATTTGTAGACTTATTCACATGCTCAAAATAAGGAGGGTTTGAAACAATAATATCAAAGCGCACTTCCGGCTCATATTCATCAAGAGCCTGATGGAGAACAGTAATCTTATTAGGCCACTTCGACACTCTCACATTATCTCGAGCCTGCTCTGCCGCGTTTTTATCAACCTCAAGGGCCAAGATTTTAGCAGATTCTACGGTTTCCTGCGCTAGCATTAACGCTAGAATTCCTGTCCCTGTTCCAATATCCAATAATGACTGCGCATTGTTTGGCGCTACCCAGCTTCCCAATATTAAGCTGTCAGTATTGACCTTCATGGCACATTTATCTTGTGCCACATTAAATTGTTTACAACGGAACATAATTTCAGGCTACACATTAAGCAGGGAGAAAAACACAGCATGGTATTTTACCTTATGCCAGCATTTGATCATATTGTGTTTAGACATATTACGTTTAGTTAATGAGCTTCTTAAATCCTATTGGCTTCTCTGTTTATGCCGTTACTGCGTTAGCCCTATTATGCTGTTTCGCCTGAAGCTTAGTATCTCTATTTGTAGCTAACGCTACCACTTCTGCAACGACATCATATTTCTAGCGACATCTATTGGATCAACAGGTCGGTATTTTTTTAACGGCCCTTTCATGATCGACTGCCAAATAGGCGCGGTTTTTTGCGCGACATCCTCAAGTAACCGAGGCTCATCTCGATCGCCTAACAGCAATGAAGGTCTTACCGCCGAGGCGTTCGGCAACTGCGGCATGCGCATTATCGCATTTTCTAATTCACCTTTAACTCTTAAATAAAAATTACTGCTTTTAGCATCGGCACCAACCGAGGATATCCAAACGAAGCTGTCGGCTCTCTGGGCACGAGTTAACTGTGCGGCAACGTGCACATACTCAAAATCTACTCGCCTAAAGGCTTTCTTAGATCCTGCTTTTTTTAGCGTTGTGCCAAGGCAGCAATACACATGATTTACACTAAAGTACCCTTGGTAGTCTTGAAGATTTTCAAAATCAATCACCACCGGCTTCAATCGATTGTGAGGGTCGTAGAACATTTGTGACGAAAGTGGCTTGCGTACTAAACACGTCACTTCGTTGTAGCGTCTATCTTGTAAAAGCATATTTACAAGTGTTCGTCCTACTAAACCTGTCGCTCCTAGCACCATTGCGGATTTCATACATTGCACCTTGTATCATGAGATGGTTTCTCTACAATCTAACCTTCGACAGTAAAATATGCAGATAAAAATGAAAAAAGCCCTTTTAATTGGAGCCGCTATGCTCTCTACTGCTTTACACGCTGAAACGCTCACTATTGAGCGAATTTTCTCATCTCCTTCATTAGACGGCAGCGCGCCGCGCACCCTCAAAGTATCACCCGACGGTGCACGCGTTACGTTTTTGAAAGGTAAACAGACAGACTACGAACGCCTCGACCTGTGGGAGTATCACATTGACAGCGGCGAAACACGTATGTTGTTTAACTCTAACGACCTACAAAGCGGTGAAGAAGTGCTTTCCGATGAAGAGAAAGCTCGCCGTGAACGCATGCGCTTAAAAGGCAGCGGCATTGTTAGTTACGAGTGGTCCGATGATGGCACAGCGTTGCTGTTCCCTATGGGCGGCGATGTTTATTACCACAAGCTTGGTGAAAAAGGCGCTAAACAACTCCTCGACACCGATGCCTTTGAAACAGATATTAAACTCTCTCCAAAGGGCAATTACATTTCTTACATTCGCGACCAAAATCTTTTCGTAAAACATATCGCCTCAGGTAAAGAAATGGCCATCACCAAAGAAGGTGGCGGAAATATCAAATTCGGTATGGCAGAGTTTGTGGCTCAAGAAGAAATGAGCAGAATGACAGGTTATTGGTGGTCTCCCGACGAGAGTAAAATTGCATTCACGAAGGTGGATGAAACACCTGTAGAAGTAATTACGCGCTCGGAAATTTATGCTGATGATATTAAACTCATTGAACAAAAATACCCCAAGGCGGGCACACCTAATGCAATAGTAGAACTAGCTATTCAGTCTCTAAATACGGATGAGCGCACTTGGGTTGATATGGGCGAGAACAAAGATGTTTATCTCGCTCGAGGCCAATGGATGCCAGACAGCACCACATTTACCTATCAATGGCAAACCCGCAACCAGCAAACCCTTGAACTGCGTGCTTTCAATACAAAGACAAAATCGCAAAACGTATTATTAACCGAACGCAGCAATACGTGGGTTAATTTGCACGATGACCTTTTCTTTTTAAAAGACAAAGGCCAATTTGTATGGGCTTCTGAAAGAGACGGCTTTAAGCATCTGTACTTATTCGATAACAGCGGTAAGCTGATTAAACAACTCACACAAGGTGAATGGGTAGTTGACAGTATAGAAGCGATAGACACCGTCAACAATCGCCTCTATTTCTCTGGTAGAAAAGATACTCCGTTAGAAAGTCATATTTATGTTGTACCGCTTGATAGCGAAGACAGCGCAGCCACTATTACTCGTATTACCGAGTTAGGCGCATACCATGACGCAACATTTAGCAGCGATGCTTCAATCTTTATCGACCGATTATCTACAGTTAACTCTCCTTTTCAAGTTAGCTTAAACGACGCCTCTGGCGAGCGAATTACTTGGCTTGAAGAAAACAAAGTAGAAAAAGGACACCCGCTTTATACCTATATGGACAGTTGGGCCAAACCTGAATTTGGCGATATCAAAACCAAAGACGGAGCAACGCTGAAGTATCGTATTTACAAGCCAGAAAGCGCGGTTGAGAACCCAAATAAGAAACACCCTGTTATTGTTTACTTATATGGCGGTCCACATGCTCAAGTTGTAACAAATAAGTGGGCGGGAAATCGCGGTTTACTTATGCAGCACTGGGTTGACCAAGGCTTTGTTGTGTTTACGCTAGACAACCGCGGCTCTAATTACCGAGGTAAAGCTTTTGAAGATCCAATTTACAAAAAAATGGGCTCTATAGAAGTTGATGATCAAGTCGCGGGCGTTGAATATTTGCGAACCCTGCCGTTCGTTGACGCAGACAAAATTGGTATTCATGGTCACAGTTACGGTGGCTATATGACACTTATGACAATGTTTAAAGCTGGTGACTATTTCAGTGCCGGCGTTTCTGGGGCTCCAGTGACCGACTGGCGCTTATATGATACCCATTATACCGAGCGTTACATGGGTAATCCAAACACAGAAAATGATGCGTATACTGCTTCCTCTGTGTTCCCTTATGCGAAAGACCTAAAGGGTGACTTGTTAATTTATCATGGAATGGCAGATGACAACGTGCTGTTCACCCATTCAACCATGTTGTACAAGCACCTGCAGGACTTAGCTATTCCTTTTGAAACTATGGATTACCCAGGTAAAAAGCATGGCCTTAGAGGTAAGCAAACCGGCATTCACTTATACAAAACCATAACAAACTTTTTTGAACGAACGCTAAAGTAAAAAATAGTTGAGGTTTTAATGATGAAGAGCGGGCTTTACTATAAGCCCGCTCTTTTTTTATGAGAACATTTGCGAGGCTAAGTTCTTCTGTACCGCTTGGGCAGATGAAGCGCTTAGTTCTATTTCGATGGCGTCAGATTTTCCAGATAACCAAATTTTGAGTTCTGCATCTGTGTCAAAATGCCCTGCTGTTTCAACAATAAACTGAGTAATCGACTTATACGGAATAGAGTGATAATTCACTTTTCGCCCCGTAAGCCCTTGCTTGTCGATTAAAATTAAACGCTTATTTGTAAACACACTCAAATCTCTTACAAGCTTAAATGCCGATGTAACCGTTTCGTTGTCTGCTAGGATAGGAGATAACTCTTCTTGTACGTCTTCAGCACTAGTTTCACTAGCATTTCCCATAATAGTGTCGAACAAACCCATACTCTTATTCCTTTTAGGCTGAGGCGAGTTTAACTCGCCATTGAACTCTATGCGCTAAGGGCTTGGGCTTATCAAGCGCGAAACCTTGTCCAAAGTCTACCTGAAGCTCTCTAAGAACATCCGTGGTCGCCTCATCAACTACAAACTCAGCAACGGTTTTCTTACCCATGCTATGCGCAATGTTGTTTATAGCAGTTACTGTAGCACGGTCGATAGGATCGTAAACAATGTTTCGCACAAACGAGCCGTCAATTTTCACATAGTCTACGTCGAGATTTTTCAAATACGTAAACGACGACATACCCGCACCAAAGTCATCTAGTGCAAAGCTACAACCAAGGTCTCTTAGTGTTGAAATGAAATCTCGCGCCGCATTGAGATTGGTTACGGCAGTGGTTTCTGTTATTTCGAAACAGATCTTTTCAGCGGGCACTGTAGTGCTTTGAATGAGTTGCGCTATTTTTTGCAGCGCAACGTCATCACCTAAGGTTATTCCCGAAAGGTTTATCGCCACTTTCCCAACGTTATCTAAATGAGAGGGGTGAGCTTCTAAAATGCGAATTGTATTTTTCACCACCCACATATCTACCTTGCTCATCAACCCGTGACGTTCGGCCAAGGGGATGAATAGCCCTGGGCTCACCAAACTACCCGCTTCGTTACGAAGGCGCAGTAAAATTTCGTAATGCTGTAGGTGCGTGGTTTTCGAGGCATTTTTATGACAAAGCGGCATAACTGCCTGACTAAACAACTCAAACCCATCGTGCTGTAGGGCCCTGTGTAGAGTTTGGAGAAGACTGTTTTCCCTGTCGTCAATAGCATTTTGGTTGTCGCTATCACTATGAATAACATACCGATTTCGACCTAGCTGTTTTGCTTTGTAGCAGGCGTTATCTGCTGCTTTTATCAGCGACTCTGCACTTTTTGTGTTGGCATTAATTTCGATTACACCAATACTTGCGCCAATAAAAAACATTTTATCGTCGTAGAAGAAACGGTAGTTCGATATGCTCTCAAGTAAGTTATCTAGTCGCTTTTTAACGTCGTCTATACATTGATTTTTGAAAATAATACAAAACTCATCACCGCCTATTCTCGCTAGCAGATCGTAGGATCGAACGTGGTTTTCAAAAATCCCCGCAACTTCTTTCAGCAGTTTGTCGCCCGCAGGGTGCCCGCAGCTGTCATTAACAAGCTTAAAGCGGTCCATGTCGATAAAACACATTACGCTTTCTTTGATTGTGTTAACTGTTTGGGGGCTTGTTTGCTGTTGTATTATTGGTTGTATTTGCCCAGTGCTTTCTTTGACTAAGCTAATTTCATTTTTCAAAGGTCCAGTATCGAGACTATCGACAACGCGTATTTCTTTTAAAATGTTTCGAAGCGTTGCATCAAAGGCATAACGATTGAGCAAGCCAGTTAACTGGTCATGATTGGCTTGAAACGTTACCTTTTCCTGTAGCGCGAGCTCTTCGGTAACATCTCGTGCTATCCCTTCTATGGCGATAATGCGCTTGTTCTCATCGAGTATGGGGGTGTCTGAAAACTCGATAATACACTCTCGCCCCTGATGATTGGCGTACCTTACCAAATAAGGTGAAGGCTTTTGCCCATGTGCTATCAAGCGACGTATTTCTAAAGTTTCATCGGGAATTTGACGCACGAACTTTGGTTCGTTGTTGCAAAAGTCATCAGGCTCATACCCAAGCAGCTGCTCAACTCCAGCACCGACATAGGCAAACCTATGGTTGCTCTTTTTGGTGTAAACAAAGTGTCGACGCATACCATCAACCAGTCGTCTGTATCGTTCTTCGCTGTGAGCTAAATCCTGCTGTGCTTTAAAGCGTTCAGAAACATCTCTCACTGTAATAGCGATATTATCCCCTGCTTTTACCACCTGCACTTTCAGCCAGTCTGGTGTTATCTCTTTATTTTCGACGGCTACGTAAGCTTCATAGGGAGTGCCGGTTTTTGCGACATGGGCTACTTTCGTTAAAATATCGCCAAGCGCTAAAAACTGTGCCTGTTGTGCTAACGTCATTGCTTTAAGCTTTTCGATAACGCCCTTGAAAATAAACGCACTGTGCGAGTTCGACTCAACTAAAACATAGTCGTCCTCATTAGGCTGATAGATTAATAGCGCATCTAAAGAAGCTTCACTTGCTGTCACGTAACGCTGCTGACTATCTGACAGTCGCACGGCGCCTTTAAGCTGCTTATGAAAAATGTAACTTACCAAGACAGACATAAGTAAGCCCACTGCAATAACGAGCATGCCAGGGTTATATGGGCTAAGCTGCGACTGCATCGATAAAGAAATCGGCCGCTCTAGAAACTGAAATTCGGGAAGCGTTATCTGCGTACCGTCGCTAACAAACTCTCCGCTCTGAAAAAGAACTTCTTCTTGCGCAGTAAGCTCGAAGTTAAATTGAGGGCCTACCAGCTCACCTAGCATCACGCCTAAGATAGTTTGTACATCAAACCCTGCCACTATGTAGCCGTGCTCTGGCTCTTGCGGGCTAATGCTACGCCCAATCAAAATATAATGGTGTTGAGTTAATTCTGAAAACGTTAGCGTACTGGTGAATGTCTCTGTTACAGCATCGATAGTCATACCTACCGCTGCCATGGGCTTACCAATGAGGGCATTTGAAATACGTGTTTTTGCGGCAAATGGTGGCGTAGCTACCCATTCAATTCGCCGGTCAGCATTAATATACACGAGAGAACTGAATCCTCGCTGCATCCCCATTAATGACATAGATTGGGCATTGAACCAGTCTTTTTTGTTTGGTTCAAAAGAGGGCCACGTGCGCATCAAATTAGTTACGGCTTGAATACGCTCTGTAGAAAAGACTTCTAGGCTGATCATGACTTGCTCAGCCACCGACTGCGCTTTTGATATCCTTGCGCTTTTTTCTTCCTTTTTTATATAAACACCGGCAGATACGAATAACACCGCAAGAAAAATGAATAACATCAATGGCAATGCATATACCCGATGATTCATTTGTTTAAACATAGCGTCATCTCAAAATAATTAGCGCTAAATAGTAGCGTTCAAATATTAAATTAATATGAACTACCCTCATTCGCTCCCGCAAAACAGGCAGCTTATCTTATGGATAGGTGTATGCAGATTGGTATTGTTAGCGGTAAGTGATAAGTTAAAGTAAAAAGATGAAAGAGACACTCTGTATGACATCACGGGTCAACTTTGAAAGTGTAAAACACGCACACGAACGCATAAAAAATAATATAAAACGCACACCTATTGTTGAATCATCACTGTTGAACTCATGGATGGGCCATCGAATTTTATTTAAAGCCGAATGCTTACAAACTATCGGCGCCTTTAAAATTCGTGGCGCGATGAACTTTTTGGCGACTTTAAAAGACCAAAACCGGCTTCCGGCTCACGTGGTAGCAAATAGTTCTGGCAATCATGCACAAGCGGTTGCCTATGCCGCGGCACACTTTGGTATTACCGCCACTATTTTCGCCAGCGAAAACATATCCCCTATTAAAGCAGCTGCCACCAAAAGTTACGGTGCCGAGCTAAAACTTTTCGCTTCACGACCTGAAGCTGATGCTGCGGTAAAAGAAGCTGCGAATGCTGCAGATACTGTATGGATACCACCTTTTAACCATGAAGATATTGTTGCCGGGCAAGGCACAGCAGCGTTAGAGGCACTAGAAGATGCTGGCGACGTAGACGCGGTTTTTGCGCCCTGTGGTGGTGGTGGCCTTTTAGCCGGCACATTATTAGCCACACGAGCACTTCAACCAAATGCGCTGGTAATTGGCGCTGAGCCGGCAGCGGCTAACGATGCATCTATGTCCCTTCAAGCAGGAGAAATTGTTGCCCTTGAGCATACGCCCAATACATTAGCCGATGGTGCAGCAACACCCTCGGTTGGCGATATTACTTTTGAGTTATTGCAGCAACTCGACGATTTTTACGAAGTTGATGAGCTTCAAATAGCCTATTGGACTCAATGGCTACACCATTTATTGAAGTTACATATTGAGCCCACCTGCGCCATGACAATGGCAGCCGTAGCATCATGGGCAGCCAATACCCCTCCTGGAAAAACGGCATTAGTGATGCTTTCAGGCGGCAATATCAGTCAGGCGTCCATGGCGGCTATTTGGGAACGAGATTTTTTACTACAACCTCCAATAATAAATTTTGACGACAGTATAGAAGAATAATGATGAAGACAATTGCAATGAAAAAGCTCCTGAGCGGCCTTACACTCGCCGCATCGTGTATTGCGCTGAATTATGCCAATGCGGCCACTTTGGTAAGTAATGTCAAAGGCTACACCCTGAATGATAAGGGCAACCTTATTCAGTTCAGCAATTTAGTGATGGACGAAGGAAAAGTAGTGGAACTGGATGTGCAGCCGAAAAATTACGACATTGAAAGCACCATAGATGGTGGCGGCAAAGTGATGCTTCCAGGGCTTATCGACGCCCATGGTCACCTTCTTGGCCTCGGGGCAAACCTGTTAGAGGTGAACTTGAGAGAAAGCACCAGTGCGGCTAACGCTGCTAAAATGGTTGCTGATTATGCGTTTGCCAATACTACTCAGCAGTGGATAACCGGCCGCGGCTGGAATCAGGAGTTGTGGAGCGACCGTGCATTCCCTACGGCAAAGGATTTAGACAGCGTAGTATCAGACCGCCCCGTCGTATTAACTCGTGTTGACGGGCACGCTGCTTGGGTAAACAGTAAAGCCATGGAAATTGCAGGTATTACAAAAGACACCCAATCTCCAGTGGGTGGCGAAATTCTCAAAGATGCCGAGGGTAATCCTACTGGGGTATTTATCGACAACGCCTCTATGCTAATAGAAAAACATCTTCCTTCGGCCAGTAATGCTGTGTATCAGCAGCAGCTTGATGCAGCCTCAGAGCATTTATTAGCTAACGGCATTACCTCCATGCACGACGCTGGTATAAGCCGCGACGTATACGATTTTTATTTAAAAGAATCTGTAGAAAGCGAACTCGCCATTCGCATTTATGCCATGGTAAGTGCTACCGACCCTGAATTAAGTACTATGTTAGGTAACGGTACTATCAGAGATAAAGACGACTATTTGTACATCCGCTCGGTAAAGGCTTATGGCGATGGCGCTCTTGGTAGTCGTGGTGCTGCGCTTCTAGCCCCCTATTCAGATGCGCCGCATCAACATGGGTTATTGCTTACTCAACCAGAAGATATGACAAACCTTTTTACCACAGTCATTGGAGCTGGCTTCCAGCTGAACTATCACGCGATTGGCGACAAGGCTAACCATGTCGCGCTAAATGAATTTGAAAGCACATTTAAACGTATTGGTGGCAGCGAGTTGCGCAATCGCATTGAGCACGCGCAAGTTATTGCACCTGATGATTTAGCTCGCTTTTCTGATTTAAAAGTATTGCCTTCCATGCAGCCAACCCACGCCACAAGTGATAAAAACATGGCAGAAGATCGTATTGGTAAAGATCGAATGAAAGGAGCATATGCATGGAAAACGTTACTAAATTCTGGCATCGCGCTGCCACTTGGGTCAGATTTCCCAGTAGAGCTCGCTAATCCGTTTTACGGACTGCATGCAGCAGTGACACGTCAAGACAGAGACAATCAGCCGGTTAAAGGCTGGTATGCTCATGAGGCACTTTCTATAGAGCAGGCATTTAAAGGCTTTACCCTTGATGCCGCTTATGCCGGCCATATGGAAGATACATTAGGCACACTTACTGAGGGTAAATGGGCAGACTTCATCTTGGTAGACCAAGACATTTTTACTATTGAGCCGAAACATATTTGGAAGACTAAAGTACTTTCAACCTATGTAGCCGGCGAGCAAGTGTTTTCGCTAACCAATGACTAAAAACAGCCTGCTTACAAAAGGGATAGGCGGCATAGGTGCCGCTTTGCTTGTGCTCAATGGTTTGATCGGCGCAGGCATTTTTGCCCTACCGGCCAAAATGGCAGCGGAGCTAGGGGCGTTCAGCCCCTATATTTTCCTGATTTTTGGTGCCTTAATGCTCACTATTGTGTGGTGTTTTGGTCAACTTGCCGTTTTTTATCAGGAAACGGGCGGTCCTGTTGTTTACGCAAGAAAAGGGTTTGGCGATGCTGCGGCCTTTCAAACCGGGTTTGTTTACTATCTTGCCAGAGCTACCGCGATAGCAGCCAATATGCATGTTTTGCTGCTATATGCTGGATATTTATGGCCAGAGATTAATACTGGTATGGGTAAGTCGCTGGCAATTATTGCACTTACAAGTTTATTGATATTTGTCAATATTGTGGGCTTGAAAGCGGCTATGCGCTCTCTCGACACAATTTCTGTTTTAAAACTGTTACCTTTTATCGCCCTTATTGGTGTGGGCTATTGGCAGCTTGATTTCTCTACAGCTACAGCGGTAACAGCTCCTGCATTAGATACTATTTCAGCAGGTGCTCTAATTACGCTGTATGCCTTTATCGGCTTTGAAACTGTCGTGGTAACCAGTGGTGAAACTAACTCGCCAAAGAAAACAATTCCCAGAGCACTTATGCTCACAGTGTCAGGCATCGCTCTGTTTTACTTTTGTGTGCAGTGGCTTTATTGGCACACTGTTGGCGCAGAAACACCAGACAGTGCGCCCCTTATTGCGTTAGCCAACATTATTTTTGGCAAAACAGGCGCCCTTGTTATGACATTGACAGCTGTTGTGTCTGTAGCCGGTAACTTACTGGCGAATATGATATCAACATCTCGCCTAACGTACTCGATGGCCCGTCAATCTCTCATTCCGAAGAACTTGGGTAAAAACTGGCTAGGCAAGGTACACGGTGAATTTGCCACTCCCTATATTTCGGTATTAGTGCTGGGTGTATTCGCTGGTCTAATGGCACTGAGTGGAAGTTTTGTATGGCTGGCTATTTCAAGCGTATTAGCAAGGCTTGTGGTGTACGCGGTGTGTGTTGTGGTGCTCATGAAAGCACAACATAAACTGACTTACACACCCAACATCGTCAAACGTTCAGTACCGTTTATAGCACTTGCCGTGTGTATTTGGTCTATCAGTCAGTCGGCAACCAATGCTTGGTTATTTTTAGTTGGCGAGCTGGTGATAGGTGCAGCACTCTACTGGCTGTTCACGAAAAACGCAAAAGACTAAAAGCGTTAATTTGCAAAGAAGATAAGAGAAATATTGTGGAAATTGTTGTTATACCCGTTACTCCATTCGCTCAAAATTGCTCCCTAATTTGGGATCCAGACTCTATGAAGGGCGCCTTTGTCGACCCCGGTGGCAACGTAGATAAATTGATCAAAGCAGCAAACGATAACCACGTTGATATTGATAAAATAATACTTACCCATGGTCACCTCGACCATGTTGGCGGCACCGTGGAAATAGCGTCACATTTTAATGTGCCCATTATTGGTCCACATAAAGGTGATAAGTTTTGGTTAGATGGCCTCATGCAGCAAAGTCAGATGTTTGGCTTTCCACCTGCTTCGCCCTTTGAGCCTAACCAGTGGCTTAATGATAACGACACCATTGCTGTTGGCGGTTTAACGTTAAATGTACTGCATTGCCCTGGGCATACTCCTGGACATGTAGCGCTGGTTGAACGCACTAGCAATAAAGTGATTGTTGGGGATATTATTTTTGCAGGGTCGATTGGACGTACTGACTTTCCGCAGGGCGATCAGCAGCAGTTGATAAGCTCAATTAAGCAAAAGATCCTCACGCTTCCCGATTTGATGACCATTTATCCAGGGCATGGACCTACCACCACGATTGCCGCAGAGAGGGCAACCAATCCCTATGTTTCTGGGCCGTATGGTTAATTGCATTGGGGTTAGTTACACGAGATGCCGCACTCGCTTTCGCCTTATAGCAGTAGTCGTACTTAAAGCGGAAGCGGCGGCGTCTGTTTTAGCCTATATATTGAATTAACGCTTACTCGTAAGCGCCGCTAGCATAATGAAGTTCATAGCTGTGGCTGTAAATTTCAAGAATGTTGCCAAACGGGTCTTCCATGTAAATCATGCGGTAAGGCTTTTCACCAGGGTAGTAATAACGCGGAGCTTTCATCCGCTTTTTACCACCAGCAGCTACAATTTTGTCTGCAAGGCCTTCAACATCTGGGTCTTGAACACAGAAGTGAAAGATGCCCGTTTTCCAGTACTCAAAGTTGTCTTCTGGGTTTTGCTGATCTTTAAATTCGAATATTTCCACCCCTACTCTGTCTCCAGTAGATAAGTGAGCTATGCGAAATTTTTCCCAGCCAGCACCGAAAACATCGGTGCACATCTCACCAATTGCAGAATCATCTTCAAGAATTTCTGTTGGCTTCATGATCAAGTACCAACCTAGTACTTCGGTGTAAAACTTTACGGCCGCGTCTAAATCGGGAACCGATAACCCAATATGAGAAAACGTACGTGGATACGGTGTTTTTACTGCTTCAGTCATCACTTACTCCTCTTAACGCATGCTTGCGTTAAACAAATAGTAGAAGGAAACCCAAGCCACTCAATAGAATGCCTGTGAGTCAACGTGAAGTGATGATAGCTAGACAAAGGCAAAAATTGAAATTATCATTAATTCTCACTTTGATAATTTAAATTTATAGTCATGATTAATCCTATTTGGTTAGACACCTTTATCACGCTGGCAGAAACTGGCCATTTTACCCGCACTGCTGAACAGCGCTTTATGACACAGCCCGGTGTAAGCCAGCACCTAAAAAAGCTTGAAGAAACGTGTGGCTGTGAATTAGTTATTCGCCTAGGTAAAGGCATTCAGCTTACCGAGCAGGGACGACGAGTGTTCGAATATGCCAAAGCTCAACAGCAGCAAGGGCAACACTTTATTGCCAGTTTAAAGTTTGATGAGCCTTACGAGGGTAAATGTATCGTCGCTTGCTCAGGTGCCATTGCTCAGCGTATCTACCCTGCTCTTGTCGCATTGCAGACGCAGCACACGGCACTTAACATCCATCTTGAAGTTGCGCCTAGAAGAACCATTCTTTCCGGTATCAATAACGGGACGCTTGAACTTGGCATAGTGACGAATATGCCCAACACAGAAGATGTATCCTGCACCTATCTAGGTGAAGAGCCGTTAGGGCTTATTTTGCCAAGCTCATACCTTACCAAAAATGGAAAGCGCCATAATAAACACAGCGCAAATAATATCGTCAACACGCTCAATACACTAGGGCTTATTAATCATCCTGACGCCGTACACTATCTTCAGCGCTATATTAAAGATAGCGGCGAAGCAGACTTAGCACTGATTACCCCGAATAAACTTAAGCACTCAGGTTATGTAAACCAACTCTCTCAAATTTTAATTCCGGTGAGTAAAGGGCTTGGTTTTACTGTGTTACCAAGCAGCACGCTAGAGTTTGTTGACGAGGCTAATGCGCTTGTGATGTACACACCTAAAAATGATGTGACCGAACCTCTTTACTTCGTTCAGACAGCACATGCTGAGCTGCCCGCTCGCTACAATATAGTAAAGAATGTAGTAAAGGATGTGATAAAGAAGAGTGTTTGCAATTCTTCGCCATGAGATCTATCTGATAAGGTTCTATCATAAGGCGACTGTGAAAAGCTCTCTATTTCCTTTGCACAGATGGCTCCTCCACCACCGAAAGTAGAGATTGAAACGACCCGTTTGAATGCGCAATACAATCAAACTGGTGTTTTCAATTGAAGACCTGTGTTTGTGAGGCTGCGCTTACACTGTTTGAACAACAGGGCTATCAATTCGCCGGGGAAACAGCAAGCGTGTTCGCTTGCCTTTTCTTTCACAATTAACGTTAGCCGTTAACGCACTGCAGGTAACCGGTGTTTCTCATCCACCAGCCGGGTCAGGCAGTTAATGACCTGTGAGCTGTTTTCCTCTGCTAAACTCATATGATGGGTAATGTTATCGAATACATCATCGCTGCGTAACCAGTCCTGGGTGACATATTCCATGGCTTTATGCACATTCTGGTGCACACCGGCATGATAGTTATCCAGTTCATTGTAGGCCGTGAGCCCGCTGAAGGCCTCCTTGCCAATGCCTTCGTAATACCACTTCCCTAAACGGCACGACATATGGTCAACTTTTACTGCATCCGCTTCTTTGCCTTCGGCATCATTTTCCATAGCGATATAACCGTTCTGCATATAAATAATATGATCGAGTTTCACCAGTGAAGCAAATGAGGTGTCTTTGGTCTGGCTTATCAGCGTAATGGTGTCGTCTGCGGCTTTTGCCACCGATTCGAAGTTAGTGTGGAAGCTGGATACCTCATCACCGATGGCTTTGGTACTCTGCGCAACTTCCAGCGTTTGTGACACCATAGTGTCTATTTTGCCGGTGAGGTTAAAAATAATATCGCTGATTTCTTCGGTAGATTTACGGGTACGATCGGCCAGATGGCGAACTTCATCTGCCACCACTGCAAAGCCCCGCCCCACTTCACCGGCGCGGGCAGCCTCGATGGCGGCGTTCAGGGCCAGTAGGTTGGTTTGCTCAGCAATGTCGCCTATCAGCTTAACGGTTTCGGCAATGCGGCTACTTTCCTGGGCTAACAGATTGGCTGTCTCTTCCACTGACACCATTCGCTCATTAACCTGTTCTACGGAAATCTTGAGCTCACCTACTGTTTTAGAACTGCGATCTGCGCCGTGTTTACTCTCACCAGCTATAATGAGTACATCATCCATTTTTTCCGATAACAACACCATCTGACTTTGGCTGTCTTTGAGATTATCCAGCAGATTACTGGTATTAAGATGATGCATTTCGCTGAGCAGGCGATTTTGCCGGGCAAAGGTATCGGCTTTTTCCATGGCCCCAATGGCACCGTTAACGTTGTTCATGATCTCCGCAAATTCACCCGGCAGGCCTTTAACCAACCCCTTGCGGTAAAACTGCCTTTTCCCTGCCCTTTCGAAGCTGTTGGACAGTTCTTTAAAATTCGTTTCGACGATGTCGAGGAAGTCGTTGAGCTCCCAGGCCACCTTACCCACTTCACCCAACCCCCGGGTTTGAGTGACCCGCACGTGTGTATTGCCCTGAATGGCCTCTTTAAGAGTTAGATGAATGGCACTCAGCGCATCAATAGGGTGCTGGTGATCGCGATAAGCGTAAATGGCAAACACCACTGCTATTATCGGCGAACTCACGTTAACAACCCCTACACCTGTCTCTTATACACATCTCCGAGCCCACGAGACAGGCAGAAATCT
>OJFL01000314.1_pt1 | contig 26490 bp, 27 predicted proteins | sample 1594131 | NCBI WGS metagenome assembly OJFL01 (sample SAMN05416782, study PRJEB24817) | seawater metagenome | isolation source: Sea water | place: Canada:Atlantic | collected 2013-07 | reverse complement strand
GAGGCAAATAAAACATTGTCCCAAAACATGCCAAAATCGTAGGAAATCATAAAAACAATCAATCCAAACAAAAAGCTGATGCTTAAAGCTTTTTTCTGGCCATAGGTCTTTTTCATTTTTTTACTTTCAACCAATCTATTAAATTATATTGATAAACCAAAGGCTTGAAATATATTTGTTATGATTAAAATTTTTTTATGCTTAATTTTTTTAAAAAGATAAATTTTACGAACAGTAGTATGCTTATGGTATATCTGTTTGTAAATTCTTTATTTGTCTTAAAGTATGGAATAAGACAAGACATTATATCAGAATATATACTACTTGTATTTTATCTCTCTTTTGTCTTAGGTGGTTTGTTTTTTTTAGAGAAAAAGAAAATTTTCATAAATAATTTAACACAATTCCGAAAAAGTTTTTCTATTTATTGTTATTCTTGTTTTTTTAGGTTTTGTAGCTGTTAACCTTATGGTAGATGGGCAAACATTAAATACAGATAGATGGTCAGCTCTATAGCTAAGTATTCGTAGTGTTTTGAATTTTGAATATCCTTATGATAAATTGGATCACTTAGGAGGTAGATCATCAAATTTACCAGGACTTATATATATAGGACTTCCATTTTATTTACTTGGTGATGTAGGGTTATTACAACCTTTTGTTTTTTTACTAAGTATGATTGTGGTCTCAAAATTTAAAAATCAAAATAGTAATAAATTAAAGTGTATGTTTTTGTTACTATGTTCTCTAGCTTTTTTATGGGAAGTAATTGCAAAGAGTGATTTGATGACTAACATGTTTATAATTTTACTATTTATGTATTTTTGGAATGAAAAAAATAAAGAGAATTATTTTCAAAAACCAATAAAGCTTGGTTTTTTATCTAGTTTTTTGGTTTTAACAAGAGGAGTAGTGGCTATTCCAATGACTATTTTTTTATTCAAAGATTTTGTAAGGTCTTCTGTAAAAACAAAAATTCTATATACTCTAAGCTTAATTACAGGAAGTATACTATGGTCTTTCCCAATTTTATTTTCATTACCAGACCTGCAAACAATAAAACAGAACAATCCGTTTTCTAATCAGACAGCTTACGCTTCTATTGGAATTACAATATTTTTTCTAATAGCTCCTTTTCTAATCTTCTTAAAAGTAAAAGACTTTCGTCAAATTCTAATGGCATCATTTATAGTAATATCTATCATGCTTGTTGGTCTCTTTTTACTTAACGCTTTTGAAGAAGGCTGGAAAAACAATTTATATGGGCTTTTTGATATCTCTTATTTAGGAATGATTATTCCGTTTTTTTTGTTTGCTTATTTGGAAAAAAATTTACGGAGAAAAACCTAATTCAGTCATTCATTAAAGTAACCTTTCAGTTTTAAAAAGAATACTTCAAAGAAATGGTAGCTGATTGCTGAAATAAAATATGTAAAAGCAAAACTAACTATCATCTGAATGATCCATGAATTAAAAGAGAAGTGGTGGCGGATTAAAGTAAAGGCAAAAAGATGATAGACGTACAATCCATAACTTATTTTTCCAGTATATTCAAGAAATTTTGAGCACAACATTTTATTAATAAAATGTTGTTTGTTGATAGATAATACATATCCAATGCAACAAAAAAAACCAAAAGACCAAAAAGTATATTTTAAACTATGAAAAGTATCTCTAAATTGTTCATCTTTTAATAATAAAGAAGTCGCAAAAGTTAAAAAACTAAAGATTAAAATTCCATATACAAACAAATTAGAGTTTTTTGATATTCTTTTATCCATTTCCCAAAATGCAAGTAATCCACCTATAGCTAATGAATCCATTCTCGTAAAAGTAAGCCACATAATTTCATATCCGTAAAACGAAATAATAAATCGTAATGTAAGCGCAGATATAATGATTACATAAATCAATCTTTTTAAACTTTTTTGAGGATTTAAGAAAACAACCAAAGGCCATATCAAATAGAAATGTTCCTCAACAGCTAGAGACCAGAAATGACCAGGACCATCATTTACTGACCATTGAAATGTTAATGCAAAATTTTGTAAATAACTAAAGTAATACGGTTGGCTAGTAAACGTTTCAGAAGTATTTAAGATAGAAGGAAAGACATAATAATATAGAATTAGAAATAGATAATAAAGAGGAAATATTCTCAGTGTCCGCCTAAAGTAAAAGTTCTTAAAGTAGTTCTTGTGATTCTTAGTGTTGATTAAAATTCTTGTGATCAAAAAACCAGATAGAACAAAAAAAAGAGTAACACCTGTTTGGCCAATTTTAGAGAAATTAAAAAAAAAAATAAGCGTTTCAGTATCAATATTCAGTTGATTAAAAAAATGTAAAAACATTACTAGCAACGCAGCAATAGCTCTAACACCAGTTAGATTTTTGTAATACTGTAACTTTACTATCATTTTTAATTTACTTACTACAAATATATAGCTCTTCAAACTAATCTTGAAATACAATTAACTTTAGTTCGTAATATTCTTAAAATTTTAGAAAAAATACTATGCGTGCATAGTATTTTTTAAATTATTGTACTATCTTTGTTTCATCAAATTAAAATAAAATTTAAATGAAAATATTAGTATGTATTAGCCATGTACCTGATACCACTTCAAAAATTAATTTTACCGATAACGATACAAAATTTGACACCAACGGGGTTCAGTTTGTGATTAACCCGTATGATGAGTTTGTATTGACAAGAGCCATGTGGTTTAAAGAGAAACAAGGAGCTGCGGTAACAGTAGTAAATGTTGGTTCTGTTTTAACAGAATCTACATTAAGAAAGGCATTAGCCATAGGAGCAGACAATGCCATTAGGATTAATGCTGAACCAAAAGATGGAATGTCTGTGGCAAAAGAAATTGCTGCTGTAGCAAAAGAGGGAGGGTATGATTTAATTTTAGCAGGTAAAGAATCTAGTGATTATAACGGACAGATGGTTCCGGGTATGATAGCGGCTCTATTGGGATATAACTTTGTAAACGGATGTGTTCAAATGGATGTAGATGGAACTCGTGTATCAGCCACTAGAGAAATCGACGGTGGAAGTGAATCATTGCAAACAAGTTTACCGCTAGTTGTTGGAGGTCAAAAAGGAATAGTTGAAGAGTCCGATTTACGTATTCCAAATATGAGAGGTATTATGATGGCTCGAAAAAAACCATTAGCTGTTTTAGAGTCTACACATCCTAACAATGCCACAAATTCAGTGTCCTTTGAAAAACCAGCACCTAAAGGAGCTGTTAAACTTGTAGCTGCTGAAAATATTGATGAATTAATCAATTTATTACACAACGAAGCAAAAGTAATTTAATCATAAGAAAAAAAGAAATATGTCAGTTTTAGTATACGCAAGTTCTTCAGACGGAAAATTCAAGAAATCATCATTTGAGGTTGTTTCTTATGGAAAAAAAGTTGCCGAAGAACTAGGAACCAAACTCATAGCATTAACCATTAATGCAAATGATGTTACAGAATTACAAAATTATGGAGCAGATACAATTGTATCTGTAAATAATACAGTATTAAATGAGTTTAATGCAAAAGAATATGCTTCTGTTATTCAGCAAGTTGCTGAGTCTAAAGAATCAAAAGTTGTTGTTATAGACTCTAGTATTGATGGATTATATATTGGGCCATTAATTTCAGTAGCATTAAATGCAGGTTATGCATCTAACGTAGTAGATGCTCCAAGTTCAACAAGTCCTTTTGTAGTAAAAAGGAAAGCTTTTTCAAATAAAGGATTTAATAATACAGAAATTACAACAGAAAATAAAGTAATTGGTCTAGCTAAGAATTCATATGGAATTCATGAAAACCTGGTTGCCGCATCAGTTGAAAATTTTGAAGCTTCTGTTTCTGAGCCAGGAGTAAAATCTACAAGTATAGATAAGGCAATAGGAAAAGTAACCATAGCAGATGCAGATGTAGTAGTTTCTGCTGGTAGAGGTTTGAAAGGACCAGAAAATTGGGGAATGGTTGAGGAGTTAGCAGATGTTTTAGGTGCTGCAACAGCATGTTCTAAACCTGTCTCTGATTTAGGATGGAGGCCACACGGAGAGCATGTTGGACAGACTGGAAAGCCAGTTGCTACTAACTTATATATTGCTATAGGTATATCAGGAGCAATTCAGCATTTAGCAGGAATTAATGCCTCAAAAGTAAAAGTTGTTATCAATACAGACCCAGAAGCTCCATTTTTTAAAGCTGCTGATTACGGAGTAGTTGGAGATGCTTTTGATGTGGTTCCACAATTAATTTCTAAACTCAAAGATTTTAAAGCACAAAACTCATAATTTTTAGTAAATTGTGCCCAAGTAGGGGCTGTCTAATTTTTGGTAGTTTCCAAAAATTAGACAGCTTTTTTATTTATATAAATTCATGAGTTTAATAAAATTAACGATTAAGGGCATATCTTACAGTCAGACGCAAAGCGGAGCTTATGCTTTAGTGTTGAGTGAAATGGAAGGTAAACGAACCCTCCCAATTATAATAGGAGCTTTTGAAGCTCAATCCATAGCCATAGCATTAGAAAAGGAAATTAGACCTCCAAGACCTCTTACACATGACTTGTTTAAAACTTTTTCCGAAAGATTTCATATAACAGTAAAACAAATCATAATTCACAAATTAGTTGACGGAATCTTCTTCTCTAGTTTAGTTTGCGAAAGAGACGGTGTGGAAGAAATTATAGACACTAGAACCTCAGATGCCATTGCCATTGCTATTCGTTTTTTAGCGCCAATTTATACTTACGAAAATATACTTGATAAAGCAGGTATTTATTTGAAAGTGGAAGAAGAGATATCGATAAAGGAAATCCTAGAACCTGAAGCTATTCATGTAAATTTAGAAGAAACAGATTCCACTGAACATCTATCTGATTTTTCAGTTTTCACCATAAAAGAACTCCAACAACAGTTAGATGCCGCTGTTTCAAATGAAGATTATGAGACAGCAGCAAAAGTTAGAGATGAAATTAGTAAACGATCATAAATTATGAAACAATATATTTCTTGTATTCTATTTTTCTTATCAGTAATAACAGTTGCTCAAACAATAGAAAAAGATTGGAAATTTGAATCAATAAAAAATAATAATGGGATTTCCATTCTAGAGATTAACACCAACGACTCTTTTAAATTAGAAGATGGAAAATTCTTTTATTCATTAGCCTCAAAAGATAGTTTAAAAGCCAAAGGAACCTTCAAGCTTCAGAGTAATCTTTTAACTTTTAATTATTCTTCACCAAATGATACTACTCGAAATTACAATATTATTGATCTAACAAATTCTACTTTAATCTTATCTGAAAATGAGACTATATATTCTTTCAGTGCAATTAAAAAAACTAAAGAAATAGCTGTAATTGAAGCTGAAAATAAAATACGTCCAAGCAATGGGTTTTCAATGCATAGTTTATGGAGAGGTGTGCTTGGGATGTTTGTTTTATTAATTATCTCATTCTTATTTAGTGCTAACAGAAGAGCTGTAGATTGGAGAAAGGTAGGAATTGGTTTATCTATTCAATTAATTATAGCTATTGGTGTTTTAAAAGTAAATTTTATTCAATCTATATTTAATTTTATTGGAAGTATTTTTATAGAAATATTAGAATATACCAAAGCAGGTAGTCAATTCTTATTTGCAGGAATGATTAGTGATATGGATAAATTTGGTTATATTTTTGCTTTTCAAGTATTGCCCACCATTATCTTTTTTTCTGCTTTAACATCTTTGTTGTTTTATCTAGGAGTTATTCAGTGGCTAGTTAAAATTTTAGCAAAAGTGTTATCAAAATTTTTAGGGATATCAGGAATGGAGAGCTTATCTGTTGCTGGTAATATTTTTTTAGGTCAAACTGAAGCCCCTTTGTTGATCAAAGCCTATTTAGAAAAAATGAATAAGTCTGAAATGTTGTTGGTGATGGTCGGAGGAATGGCTACTGTTGCTGGTGCTGTTTTAGCAGCTTATATTGGATTTCTAGGAGGTGGTGATAAAGCTTTAGAACTAGTTTTTGCTAAGCATTTATTAGCGGCTTCTGTAATGGCTGCACCTGGTGCCATAGTAATTTCTAAAATTTTATATCCACAAACTCAAAAGGTAAATACAGATGTCACAGTTTCTCAAGATAAAATTGGATCAAATATTTTAGATGCGATTGCAAACGGTACTACAGAGGGTCTAAAATTAGCAGTTAATGTGGGGGCAATGTTATTGGTTTTTGTTGCAGTAATAGCTATGCTTAATGGAGTTTTAGGATTTTTTGGAGGTTTCGATGGTATAGAATATCTTGGATGGGAAATTACTTCCTTGAATGAAATTATTGCAAATAACACTTTATACGAAGGCCTCTCAATTGAATTTATTCTGGGTTATGCCTTTGCACCTTTAATGTGGTTAGTTGGTGTTGCTAGTGAAGACATGACACTTATGGGGCAACTTTTGGGAATTAAATTAGCTGCTAGTGAATTCATTGGATATATTCAATTAGCAGAACTTAAAAATGTAGCTAATACCATACATCTTACTCATAATAAATCAGTTATAATGGCCACTTATATGCTATGTGGTTTTGCAAACTTTGCATCAATTGGAATTCAAATTGGAGGCATAGGTTCCTTAGCTCCAGGGCAAAGAAAAGTGTTATCTGAGTTTGGTATGAAAGCCCTAATAGGTGGAACTATTGCTTCTTTAATGTCTGCAACCATTGCTGGAATGATTATAGGATAATCTATAAACAAATCGTTGATAACTTTATCACATTAAATGATCCTTTAATTCAAAAAAATTGATGCTTTATTTATTTTTGATGAAGCAAGAGATAAAATAATTATGAAGCAATATCATGACTTAGTAAAACACGTTTTAGAAAACGGAAACGAGAAATCAGATAGGACAGGCACAGGTACAAAGAGTGTCTTTGGATACCAGATGCGATTTGATTTATGTGAAGGTTTTCCTATGGTTACTACAAAAAAACTACATTTAAAATCTATAGTATATGAATTATTGTGGTTTATAAAAGGTGATACAAATGTCAAATATCTTCAAGATAATGGTGTTAGAATTTGGAACGAGTGGGCAGATGAAAATGGAGATTTAGGACCAGTCTATGGTCATCAATGGCGTAATTGGAACAGTGATGATATAGATCAGTTAAAAGAAGTTATCAAAACTTTAAAAAATAATCCAGATAGCAGACGGATGTTAATCTCTGCTTGGAACCCGAGTGTATTGCCAGATAATTCTGCTTCTTTTTCAGAAAATGTAGCCAATGGAAAAGCAGCCCTGCCTCCATGTCATGCATTTTTTCAATTTTATGTATCTAACGGAAAACTATCTTGTCAGCTTTACCAAAGAAGTGCAGATATCTTTTTAGGAGTTCCTTTTAATATAGCATCTTATGCATTATTTACAATGATGATGGCTCAAGTTTGCGGTTATGAAGCAGGAGAGTTTATTCATACATTTGGAGATGCTCATATTTACAGTAACCATTATGAGCAATTAGAATTACAGTTAAGTAGAGACTTGAGACCTTTGCCAACAATGAAGTTGAATCCTGAAATCAATAGTATTTTTGATTTTAATTTTGATGATTTTGAGCTTTTAAACTATAATCCGCATCCACACATTAAAGGTGCAGTAGCTATATAAATTTTTTATGATAACAATAATTGCTGCCATTGGATTAAATAATGAGCTAGGTAAAGACAATGATTTAATTTGGCATTTACCTGCAGATTTAAGGCGTTTTAAAAAGATAACATCTGGGCATACAATCATTATGGGTAGAAATACTTTTGAGTCAATTGGAAAACCCTTACCAAATAGAAGATCTATAATCATTACTAGAAACATTTCATATAAAAAGGATGGATGTGATGTTGTTCATAGCCTAGAGGAGGCAATAGAACTTATAAAAGATCAAAAAAATGCTTTCATCATAGGAGGAGCACAAATTTATAAAGAAGCAATTGAAAAAAAATTAGTAGATCAATTAGACATTACTAAAGTGCATCAAAATTTTGACGCAGATGTTTTTTTTCCAACAATAAATATGGCTTTATGGAAGGAAATTTCTAAAGAAACTTTTTTACCAGATGATAAAAACCAATATGGGTATAGTTTTCTTAGTTACAAGAGAATTACTTAAAGTTTGGCGATAGCCCTGAGCCACCATCTAATCTTATTTTATACTTCTGTTGTGCAAACTGAAAATAATTGAATAATTTATAATTCACCTCAAGTCCATAACGTATATGAGGACTATAATCTATACTGTTTTCATAGATTGAAGAGTTGAATTTTGAGGGATTTAATGCTCTTAAATTCCAGTTGGTTACATAAATGTTATTTTTGTTTTCTAAATAATTTAAAGAATAATAATTCTCAGGTTTTGCTATGGTATTTAAATAAAGAGTAAAGCCAACATCTAAGATGATTATCTCATATTCTAAACTGTCATTAGCAATAACAACTGGTTTTTCTTTTTGTTTCCTGCTATTTTTCAAAGGTGAAGAACTGCAGGAAATTATAAGTAGACTTAAAATAATCAATCTAAGAAATTGGAATAGACACTTCATAATCTTTTTTTTGTCTGTTAAATTTCCGAAAAATACTTGATGTAAGAATCTTTTTTTTAAAAATTTTAATTTTTTACTGGGATAAAGTATCTTTAGTGAAAATTACCATAACCGTATGAGAACAGTCGTATCAATTATACTTTTTTTAAGTATCCAAGTAAGTGTTTCACAAATTCTTTCAGAGAAAGAACGAGCGATACTCAAAGATGAGTTATTAGAGGATAGATTTCAGAATCTTCTTCCTCAATTAATGGACGATGCAAATTTAGATATGTGGCTTCTTATTTCAAGAGAGTATAATGAAGATCCGGTTTTAAAAACAATGCTACCAGCCAGATGGTTAAATGCTCGACGAAGAACGATAATTCTTTTTTATAGAAATAAAAAACAAAATACCATAGAAAGAATTGCTGTAGCTCGTTATGATATTGGGAAAAGTATAAAATCTGCTTGGAATAAAGAACTAGAACCTAATCAATGGAAAGCTTTATCTGATATTATAGCGAAAAGGAATCCAGCTAAAATTGGGATTAATTATTCAAAGCATTTTGCCCTAGCAGACGGACTGGTCAAAACAGATTATGAAGAGTTAGTTGAAAATTTACCAAATACTTTAGTGTCAAAATTAGTTTCGGCAGAAAAATTAGCCATTGCCTGGTTAGAGACAAGAACAGAAAAAGAGATGAAACTATTTAAAAAATTGGTAAAAATCACTCATAATATTATCGATCATGCTTTTTCAGAAAAAGTTATTATACCAGGAAAAACTACTACAGAAGATGTGGTTTGGTTTATGCGTCAAACAGTTACAGATATGGGGTTAGAAACCTGGTTTCATCCTACAATAGATCTACAAAGAACAAACCAAAAATTGAAATCACATATTTATTCATTTAGTAAAGGAGAAAAAGACAAGATCATACAAAAAGGAGATCTGTTACATTGTGATTTTGGTATTACATATATTGGGTTAAATACTGATTGTCAGCAACATGCATATGTTTTAAAAGATGAAGAAACAGCTGTTCCTGAGTACTTGTCTTCAGCATATAAAAAAGGAAATCGATTACAAGATATTTTAACAACTACCATGCAAGAAGGTAAAACGGGAAATGAAATTCTTTTAAGCTCATTATCAACTGCAAAAAGTGAAGGATTAATTCCTTCTATTTATACACATCCACTCGGTAAATATGGTCATAGTGCAGGAACAACGATTGGAATGTGGGATTCTCAAGGAGGGGTTCCCTTTAAAGGCGATTATTCTTTACATAAAAACACTGTTTATGCTATTGAATTAAACGTAACAGTGAAAATTCCTGAATGGCAAAAAGATATTCGAATTATGTTGGAGGAAGCAGGTTTTTATGGAGATAATTTCTTTGAATATGTCAATGAAAGACAAACTGAAATTAAACCCATTAAAGTCAATTAATGGTAGGAATTTCAAAAGTTGATCGATTAAAAATTCTTGCAGTTTTTAATCGGAGAATTGGATTACTATTCTTATTTGTACTTGCTTTATATTTTGATGGAATGGATTTCGCATCCATCTATCCGAACGCACAAACAATTACAAACAGTTTTATGTTAATCGCTTTTTTATTATTATACATAAGATCTGTAAAGCGAACAAGACAATTAATGATTTATGCAGTAATAATTGGATTTGCAGGAGAGTACTTATTTTCTATTGTACTAGACATGTATACCTATAGACTTTCTAATCTTCCATTTTACATTCCATTTGGACACGCAGCAGTATATGCAAGAACTTATACTTTTTCAAAAGCATCCATTGTTAGGAAACACCAAAAACAAATTGTAAGATTACTGACCATAATCATTTCATTATTTGCCTTGTTTTACCTTTTTGCTTTCAATGATATTTTTGGTTTTTTGATGACAATTTTTGTATTTATGATATTGATCAATAGACCCAAAGATCAATTGTTTTTTTTAACAATGTATATTGTTGTTGCTGTTTTAGAAATTGGAGGTACCGCCTATGAAGTTTGGTCATGGCCTGATTCAGCCTTTGGGGTTTTGCCACTATTTAAAAGTCATAATCCGCCAAGTGGAATTAGTCTTTTTTATTTCCTGTTAGATGTGGGCTGTTTTGTACTCTACACTCAAATTAACAGAAAGACATGGAAAAGATTCAAGAACATCAGAAGACAACTGAAATCACAAACAACATAATACATAAAATTTGTACATTTAACAACCAAAATCAAAATAGAATACACATGAAATTAAAACAAATCATCTACTTGTTCCTGATTAGTGGAATCTTATTTTCTTGCACTAATAATGAGCAAAAAGAAACCAAATTTAATCACCTAGTAGAACAATTTGCCGACATTAAAGTACTTCGTTACAAAGTACCCGGATTTGAAGAGTTAAGTCTTAAAGAAAAATCATTGGTTTATTATTTAACTCAAGCTGGTTTAGCAGGTAGAGATATTATGTGGGATCAGAATTATAAACATAATTTAAAAATAAGAGTAGCTCTTGAAAATATCAATGCAAACTATACGGGAAACAAAGCGTCTGAAGATTACAAAGCTTTTAAAGTTTATTTAAAAAGAGTTTGGTTTTCTAATGGAATTCATCACCATTACTCAAATGATAAAATTAAACCGGATTTTACACGTGAGTATTTTGAAACAGATTTATTAAAAAAATCAAATACAGAGCTAGCTGAGGAGGTTATAGCTGTTTTATTCAATGATGTAGATTCTAAAAAGGTAAATAAGAAAGAGGGTGTTGATAACATCTTATCTTCAGCTATCAATTTCTATGGTTCAGATATTACAGATAAAGATGTAACAGATTTTTATAAAACTGCATATAGAGGTCCAGAAGGAATGCCAATAGAAGCGGGATTGAATTCAAAATTAGTTCGAGAAAACGGAGTGTTGGTTGAAAAAGTGTGGAAGTCTGGAGCAATGTATGGTAATGCTATAGATCAAATTATAGGGTGGTTAGAAAAAGCACAAACAGTTGCAGAAAATGATAATCAAGCAAAAGCCATAGGTTTGTTAATTGAATATTATAAAACCGGAAGTTTAGACGTTTGGGATCAATATTGTATAGCATGGGTTACTTCTACAGAAGGAAATATAGACTGGATCAACGGATTTATAGAGGTTTATAATGACCCTAAAGGATATAGAGGTTCTTATGAAACAATTGTAGAAATTAAAGATTTTGATATGTCTCGAAAGATGGCTGTTTTATCGGATAATGCCCAATGGTTTGAAGACAATTCTCCTTTAGATCCAGCTCATAAAAAAGAAAAAGTGGTAGGTGTTTCATATAAAACAGTTAATGTAGCTGGTGAAGCTGGTGATGCTTCTCCCAGTACACCAATAGGTGTTAATTTGCCGAATAATAATTGGATCAGGCAGCAGCATGGTTCTAAATCTGTTTCTTTGGGTAATATTACTGGAGCATATAATAATGCTGGAGGTTCTGGAAGATTGAATGAATTCGCTTATGATGAAGAAGAAATAAGATTGGAAGAAAAATATGGGCAAATTTCAGATAAACTTCACACAGCATTGCACGAAGTAGTAGGACATGCATCTGGAGTTATCAATGAAGGAATTGGTCAACCAAAAGAAACTCTTCAAAATTATGCATCAACCATGGAGGAAGGGAGAGCAGATTTAGTTGGGTTGTATTATTTAATGGATCCAAAATTACAAGAATTGGGGTTAACTGATAATTGGGAGGAGTTAGGAAAAGCAGCCTATGACGGTTATATAAGAAATGGTTTAATTACACAATTAATTAGAATAGAGTTAGGGAATGATTTAGAGGAAGATCATATGGTTAACAGACAATGGGTTTCTGCTTGGTCTTATGAACAAGGATTGAAAGATAATGTCATAGAAAAGGTTACCAAAGACGGAAAAACTTTTTTTAAAGTAAATGATTACGTAAAACTTCGCACTATTTTTGGACGCTTATTAAAAGAAGCACAGCGAATAAAATCAGAGGGAGATTTTGATGCTGCAAAAATATTGGTAGAGGGATATGGTGTTAAAGTAGATCAAGAAATTCATGCCGAAGTTATTGAACGAAACAAGCAATTTACATCAGCACCCTACAGCGGTTTTGTAAATCCAATTTTAAATTTGGTAAAAGATTCAGAGGGAGTTATTACTAATATTACTTTAGTTCAACCAAAAGATTTTGAAGAACAAATGCTATCTTACTCTAAAAATTACAGTTTTTTGAATTCTGAAAATTAAAAAGACTTTTTCCATGAATTCAACAAAAAATCTCCGAGTCTATGCTCGGAGATTTTTTTTTAATGAAATCACTATAATAAATATGCAGTCACAAGTCTAAGGCCAACAAAAATGATTATAGCTATTGTGCCATATATTGCTACTTTTATGGCTGCATTTTTATAATATACTTTATGGTTTTTAGCATCTTTCCTATAAGAAATTACCATAAAAATAATAAAAGAAATGATAAAAATAATAGCAAAAATGATTCGGCCTTTTGTAAACATAAATTATGTATTTTTAACAAAATTACGAATTAAATGAAAACTGCAATTGTTTTTGGTGCAACTTCTGGTATTGGTAGAGAAATATCTAAACTTTTACTCAAAGACGGATATAAAGTGGCGATCACTGGAAGAAGATTAGAGAAGTTAGAAGCACTTAAAAAACAATATTCTAATCAGGTTTATGTTGTTCAAAATGACATTCAAAAAGTAGATGAGGTAGAAAATGCGTTCAATGAAATTATTAAAGAGTTTACTAAAATAGACATTATCATACAATCCTCTGGAGTAGGTCATATTAACCCAGCGTTAGCTTGGGATAAAGAGGAAGAAACCATCTTTACAAATGTAGTAGGAGTTACCAAGTTGTATGATTTATCATTTAATTTATTCAGAAATCAAGGTTTTGGTCATTTGGTAGGAATTACCTCTATAGCTTCCATCAGAGGAAATAGAGGAGCACCAGCTTATTTTTCATCAAAGGCTTATCAAAAAGCATATTTAGAAAGTCTGTACATGAAAACAAAAACCATCAAATCAAATAAAGTCTTTATTACTGATATTCGTCCAGGATTTGTAAATACAGCAATGGCATTAGGAGATGGTATTTTTTGGATGGTTTCTCTTGAAAAAGCAACAAAACAAATTTATACAGCGATTAAGAAAAAGAAAAGAGTTGCTTACATTTCTAAACGTTGGAGATTGATTGCTTTTATTTTAAAAATAGCTCCAGCCAGTCTTCTTAAAAAAATGATTTAAAATAATACTTATATAAAACATGAAAAAATATACAGACGCTGTTCACGAATTTCATTCAGCATTTAAGTTAGGAATTAAACATGAACCAACAGCAGACCTTGGAGCAGCTAAAAATTTACTTCGTTTTAACTTGATGAAAGAAGAAAATGAGGAATATTTAGAAGCTGCAAATACAAATGATTTAGTAGAGGTTGCAGACGCCTTAGGAGATATGTTATATATTTTAGCTGGAACTATTATTGAGCACGGAATGCAATACAAGATTGCGGAAGTTTTTGATGAAATTCAGCGAAGTAATATGAGTAAATTAGGGGAGGATGGGCATCCAATTTTTCGTGAAGATGGAAAAGTTTTAAAAGGGCCTAATTACTTTAAACCAAATATTGGTGAAATTTTAGAAAAATAAGTGATAAACTAACAGCCAAAGAGAGATATTTCTATGGCTATTATTTAGAGTTTAAAACGTTGCCCTTCTGTTGCGAATTTATATCCTAATAAGGTTAGTTCTTTTCTTTCTTTAGAACTGGTTTGTAAAGCTGGATTAGTATGATTAAAATGAATAAAAATTACTTTATTTTTTGTTGTTAAAGATTCATTTTTAAATAAGTCAACTGTTTCTTCAATGAATGGATGAGGTACTTCACTCATGGGCCTATTAATTTCTCCTTCTTTAAAAAAGGTAGCATCTAAAAATGCATAATCAACTTTTTTAACTTCCTCCACAATATTTTTTTCCCATAAACTCCATTTATTTATGTCTGGAATAAACAGAGCTGATTTGTTTTTCCCTTCAATTTTATACCCCACAGTTTCTGAAAATTCATCTCTATGAGGAACAAGAAAAGGAGTAACTTTTAATGTGTTACTAAGAGGTATAATACTGTCTTTTTTTAAGTCCTCAAATACAATATTTTGTGAGGTTACTAACTGACTCCAAGGTCCGTTATTGATTAGGAAATTTTTCATTTTTGGCATCGAAAAAACACGGATATCTTTTTTCCCGAGTGCTTCTTTTCCAAAATATAATAATCCAGCATAATGTCCCATATGAGCATGGGTTATAAATACACCGTCTATAATGGTACTTGTTTTTAAATGATTTTTTTCTAAATCTGCTAATTGAGTGGAAATATCTGGAGTTGCTTCAAATAAGAATTTTTGATTTGCTTCCTTGTCAACTAGCCCCAAAGAAACTACATGCTGTTTAGGGAGATTGCCTTTGTAATAGTCATCACAACATTTTTTTTGGCAACCAATATGAGGGAAACCACCATCTTGGGCAGTACCTAAAACTGTAATGTATTGAGTTGATTTGTTTATTTTATCTAGGGTTGTATCCTTGTTTGTACATCCAATTACAAACATAACGAATACAGCAAAAGAACATAATTTTTTCAAAACTTAAACTTTAACTCTCCAACCATAAGGGTCTTTAGATTTATTGGTTTGAATGGCTGTAATTTTCTTTTTAAATAAAGAAGAATAAGTGTTATTTAATTCTGGTAATTCATAATCTACTCCTTGATAACCAAAACCTGCTATTGGAGAAACTACAGCTGCTGTTCCAGCTCCAAACATTTCATTCAGTTCACCATCTTTAGCAGCTTGAATAACTTCACTGACAGAGATTTTTCGAACTTCGATGGGAATATTATGATCTTTAGCAATTTGTAAAATACTTTTACGTGTAATTCCATCTAGAATCCTATCATTTGTTGGACTGGTAATTAAAACTTCTCCAATACGAATAAAAATATTCATAGCTCCAGCTTCTTCAATAAATTGATGTGAGTTGTCATCAGTCCAAATTACCTGATTGTATCCTTTTTCAATGGCTAGTTGGGTAGGGTAGAATTGGGCAGCATAATTTCCGCCTGCTTTTGCAAAACCAACTCCTCCATTCGCGGCTCTAGCATATTTCTCTTCAATTAAAACAGTCACTTTACCAGAAAAGTATGCACCTGAAGGGGCTGTAGAGATAATAAAAGTATAAGAATCTGCTGGAGATGCATGAAGTCCTTCGCCAGATGCAAACATAAAAGGACGAACATACAATGAACTTCCCTCAGTTTTAGGAATCCAGTCACTATCTATTTCCAGTAATTTTTTTAAGCCATCCATAAATAATTCCTTTGGAATTTCAGGCATCATTAAACGTTTTGCAGAAAGATTTAAACGGTTGTAATTTTCTTCTGGTCTAAATAAAAAAACCTCCCCATTATCATCTTTATAAGCTTTCATTCCCTCAAAGATAGATTGGCCATAATGAAATATTTTTGCTGAAGGATTTAGGAGAATAGGTTCGTTGGGTTTAATGGTTGGATTTTGCCAGACACCATTAGAGTATTCACATTGAAAAATGTGATCAGAAAAAACTTTTCCAAAAGGTAAATTACTAAAGTCTACATTACCGATTTTAGAATCTTTTACGGGTTTAATTATGATATCAGTAGCCATGCTAAATTATAAGTGTATTAAAACAAATGTAAACAAAATTGTTTGTTTTTTTAAGTAAAAAAGCACTCCTAGTTTTTATTTTAACAACTATCTTTGATTTGTATAAAATTAAATTATTTTGATATGAAAAAAATAGGAATAGTTTTGTTGTTGTCTTTTGCAATTGCAGCTTGTAATTCCGCTAAAAATGATACTAATAAAGAAAATAAAATAGCAGAAAATACTACTTATAGCAGTTTTGGAGATTCCCTATCTACTCTAGATTATTTACCATCTAATGACGCTTTATTAAATTATAAAGCATTAAAATTAGGAGACACCATCAATTTAAAATTTAATGCCAATATTAAAGATGTTTGTACTAAAAAAGGATGTTGGATGACATTACCAGCTGGTAATGATGATGAAACTATTATGGTTCGATTTAAAGATTATGGTTTTTTCATGCCTTTAGATGCTGCTGGAAAAGAAGTAATTGTTGCCGGTAAGGCATTTGTAAATGAAGTGTCTGTAGCAGATTTAAAACATTATGCTGAAGACGCAGGTAAATCACCTGAGGAAATCGCTGACATTACTGAACCTGCTATGGAGTTTGCCTTTGAAGCTAATGGTGTTTTGTTAAAAAAGTAATAAGTATTAGCTCCTCATCCTTGAAAAGAGAAATTATAACAACTTCAGATGGATCAACTACCATTCATATTCCTGAATGGAATGAGCAATACCATTCCATCCATGGTGCTATTCAGGAAGCTAATCATGTTTATATCCAACACGGATTAAATTATAAAACTACTAATGAATTAACTGTTTTAGAAATTGGTTTTGGAACTGGTTTAAATAGTTTTATGACGTTTTTACAAGCACAAGAAAAGGAAATGTTCATTGATTATATTGGAGTAGAGGCCTTCCCTATTCTTAAAGAAGAGCTGTTAAAATTAAATTATGTTAGTGAGTTAGATGCAACTCAATTTGCTGAAATTTTTGAATCATTTCATTCGTGTTCTTGGGACAAAAAACACCAAATTACTTCTAAATTTTCTCTTTTAAAGAGAAAACAATTTTTTCATGAAATTGATGATGAAAATAAGTTTGATGTTATTTATTTTGATGCTTTTGGTGCGCGAGTTCAGCCAGAATTATGGACTGAGGAAATTTTTTTAAAAATGTTTATAGCTCTAAAATCAAAAGGGGTATTGGTTACATATGCAGCTAAAGGAAGTGTTAGAAGAGCGATGCAATCTGTTGGTTTTAGCGTAGAAAGATTACCTGGTCCTCCTGGAAAACGAGAAATGTTGCGAGCCATAAAAATATAATATTTCTAAGGTTTCAATAATATATTTATTGAATCTAAATTTCTACCTTAGTGCTTAACAAAAAACAACCATGAAATTTCAAAGAAAATTTGGTAGACGAAGAGCATCAAAACCTAAAAAAGGTCTCATCTTAATTATGCTTTTAATATTAGTATTATTCCTTTGGAATCAGGCTGAAAATATTATGGCAAGTTTATTCGATTAAATTGCATAAATAGGTTAAATAATATTAATTTTCTTATATTTCAAAAAAGTTCAATTTTAGTTAAAAAATGAATAAAATTGACCTTTTTTAACTAAAAAACATCAAAAAAAGCTTTTTTTGAGTAAAATTGGCCAATTCTTTATTTATCATTTTGTGCTTTTTTATTGAAAATATAAACATTTCAATAAATAGTTTTTGAAGTTAAATACATGCCGTAAGAATTGATTAAATTTGTAAATGCGGTTTTTATATTCTCAAACAAAATAAACGTAAACATTGAATTCAGAAAAAATCATATTAGGTATTGATCCCGGGACCACCATTATGGGTTTTGGTATTATAAAGATTGTAGGTAAAAAAATGGAGTTTATCCAGATGAATGAGTTGTTATTAAAAAAGTATGATGATCATTATTTAAAACTGAAACTTATTTTTGAAAGAACACTTGAGTTAATAGATACTTTTAACCCAGACGAAATTGCTATTGAAGCTCCTTTTTTTGGTAAAAATGTACAATCTATGTTAAAATTGGGGCGTGCCCAAGGTGTTGCTATGGCAGCAGGCCTATCAAGAGAAATTCCTATCACTGAATATCTACCAAAAAAAATTAAAATGGCAATTACAGGTAATGGAAATGCTTCAAAAGAGCAGGTAGCCCTTATGTTAAAGTCATTATTAAATTTAAAAACATTACCAAAAAATTTAGATGCTACAGATGGATTAGCAGCTGCTGTTTGTCATTTTTATAACGCTGGTAAAATCACTCAGGGTAAAAATTATTCTGGTTGGGGTGCTTTTGTAAAGCAAAATCCTAAAAAAATTAATTAATAATTTTAATAATTCATATTGAGCGGCATTTACATACATATTCCTTTTTGTAAGCAAGCTTGCTTTTATTGTGATTTTCACTTTTCTACATCATTAAAAAAGAAAGATGAACTTATTTCGAGTCTTATTTACGAAATTGAGTTAAGAAAAAATGAATTGAATAATGAGGTTATAGAAACTATTTACTTCGGTGGTGGTACACCAAGCATGCTGAATCAATCGGAAATAGATAGTATCATTAATGCTGTATATGAAAATCATAAGGTAATTTTAAATCCAGAAATTACATTAGAGGCTAATCCCGATGATTTAACCAAGAGAAAAATTATAGAATTATCAAAAAGTAGAATTAATCGCTTAAGTATTGGCATTCAATCTTTTTTTGAAGATGATTTAAAATTAATGAACAGAGCACACAACGCTCAAGAAGCTATAAGTTGTTTAACTGAAGCCACATATTATTTTAAAAATATTTCTGTTGATTTAATTTATGGAATTCCAGGTTTATCAAATAAACAATGGAAAAAAAATATTGATATAGTTCTTTCCTCTGGAATTACTCATATTTCAAGTTATGCTTTAACTGTAGAACCAAAAACTGCTCTAGAGTCATTAATAAAAAAAGGAATGATTGAAGATGTTAGTGATTTGCAAGCTCAAGAACAGTTTTACATATTAATAGAGGAACTCTCAAAACATAATTTCACTCATTATGAACTCTCAAACTTTGCAAAAGGTGGAGCTTTTAGCATCAATAATTCATCCTATTGGAAAGGAAAGTCTTACTTAGGTATTGGCCCTTCCGCTCACTCTTTTAATGGTAAACAACGAGGTTGGAATGTGAAAAATAATTCAAAATATATTTCAACTATTCAACAAAATAAATTACCGATAGAGAGAGAATTGCTGTCAATTACTGATCAATACAATGAATATGTAATGACTGGTTTACGAACTATTTGGGGAGTTTCTTTAGAAAAAGTAACTCAAGAATTTGGAAAAGAATACTACACATATTTATTGTTTCAATCAGAAAAATATAGAGCTGAAGAATTATTGTATATTGAAGACGAAAAATTAAAAACAACTCAAAAAGGAAAATTTTTATCAGATGGTATCTCTGCTGATTTATTTAAACTCGACATGCCTTGATTACAGATATAAAATACAACTCAAAAAAATATATAATTGATTTATCTAAACCCTTAGATATTTCTATTCCATTAAGAGATGGCAAAAATAATGTGAATGCATGGTATTTAGAACCCCCTAAAATATTTCCAGTAGTTTCTGATGATTGGATATGTTCCGTTAAAGAAGGAGCTGATGTAAATTTCAATACGATTCATTTTAATCCTCATTCACATTGTACCCACACAGAAACAGTAGGACACATTACAAAAAAAGTTCATTCTATTCATCAAAATTTAAAACAATTTTTCTTTTTAGCAGAGGTAGTAACTATTCCGCCAGAAAAAATTAACGATGATTTTGTAATTACAAAAAAACAATTACAATATGCATTGGGTAATAAGAAGAGAGATGCCATTGTAATTAGAACACTCCCCAATTTATCAGATAAAAAAACAATGCAATATTCCCACACAAATCCAACATATTTAATGGAAGAGGGAGCTGTGTTTTTGAGAGAAAAAGGTGTTAACCATTTGTTAATTGACCTGCCTTCTGTAGACAAAGAGAAAGACGAGGGCAAGCTACTCTCTCACAATGCTTTTTGGAATACATCAGGTAAATTACGTTTAGATGCTACCATTACTGAATTTATATATGTGCCAAATACAATTAATGATGGCACCTATTTTTTAAACTTAATGATAGCTCCTATAGAAAATGATGCAAGCCCTAGTAAACCTATCTTGTATAAAATTAATAATTAAAAAATGCAGAAAAAATTAAAGTACTTTATTTACTCGTTAATTATTTTATTAACCTTAGCTATTGGAAGTGGTATTTATTCCGATATCCCTGTTGAAGACCTAAAAAACGAGTATGCAAATGAACACTCTCAATTCATTGAAGTAGATGAAATGAATGTGCATTACAGAGATGAAGGCGAAGGCTTTCCAATTGTTTTAATTCATGGAACAGCAGCATCCTTGCATACCTGGGATGCTTGGACAGATGAGTTAAAAAAAACCAATAGAGTTATAAGAATGGATTTACCAGCTTTTGGAATTACTGGTCCAAATAAAAATGCTGATTATTCTTTACAAGCATACACAAATTTTATACATACTTTTTTATTTAAACTTGGTCTTGAAAGATTTCATATTGTAGGAAATTCTTTAGGCGGCAATATTGCTTGGAATTATGCAGCTGATCACCCAGATATGGTTGAAAAACTTATTTTGGTTGATGCGAGTGGCTTGCCCACAAATAAGCAACCACCAGCAATTTTTAAAATGGCAAAAACACCTGTTTTAAGTTCACTTTTTTTATATGTAACTCCAAAATTCTTAATTAAAAAAAATATAGAAGAGGTTTATGAAGATGATTCTAAAATTACTGAGGACCTAATAACCCGTTACCATAAAATGGCTTTAAGAGCAGGGAATAGAAAGGCTTTTATAGATAGGGCAAAAACAGATTTTAAATTAGATGCCTCAGTTAATTTAGATAAACTTAAAAGTATTCAAACCCCAACACTCTTAATATGGGGAGCCAAAGACAATTGGATTCCTTTAGACAATGGAAAACGAATGGATAGTATTATGGTAAATTCTCAATTAAAAGTATTAGAGAATTCAGGTCATGTGCCAATGGAGGAAAATCCAATAGAAAGTTTAAAGTTAATGAACGAATTTTTATTCACTTCAGAAATAAATAAATAATAGATATACAAAATTACAAGAATGGGTATAAAATGGGAAGGTGTAATGCCGGCAGTATTTACATGGTTTAAAGAGTCAAAATCCAGCTCTCTTGAAATTGACTTTGAAGCAACACAAAAACAAGCTGCAGGAATTTTAAAAGCTCAAGGAAAGGGTGGAAGCAGAATGAGCGGACTTGTCGGTTCTGGAACTCTCGGTGAGAATAGCTACCTGAACAGCAATCAACGTCTTTCCTTACTCAAATCTCTTTCTGAAGTTGCTAAAGAATACAATGTCCCTTTGATTAGTGGAGCAGCGGCAGAAACTAAGGAAGAACTTGCCAAAATTATTGAAGGCCTTGCAACAGTTGGAGTTGATACTATCATGGTGATGCCACCTAAAACTAAGGCGATTCCTTCTGATAAAGAGATGTTCGAGTACTATGCTCTTTCTGAAGCAACTGCAAAAGATGTAGGCATAACCATTATGCCTTATAACAATCCTGATGCAGCTGGTTATCATGCACTTTCAACTGAGCTTCTTTTAAAGCTAGCTAATCTTCCAAATGTAACTGCACTAAAAATATCAACTATTGATGTTTCAATTATTGAAACAATGATGTTAGCGAACAAAGATTTAAAGATCTTGGCAGGAGTAGATACAGTCACTGTGCATGCAGCACTCGCTGGAGCAATTGGTGGAATTACAGGTGTAGGTTGTATCTTTCCAAAAGCTAGTGTTACTATGCAAGAATACGTTACAAAAGGAGAATGGGCTAACGCTAACAAAATTTCTCAGGCTTTAAATTCATTATCGTATCTGGATGCTCAGCCATTGCTTATGGAATATCTTAAGCTTGCTATGGGAATTCATCATAATGATGTTTCTGGAGGACTTCGTACTCTTGGCAAAAAATTAACTCAACAGGAAATTGATGATGTTCAAGCAAGATATATTCTGGCAAAAGAAAGGCTTGAAGTACTGGACTTAATAAGTTAAACCCATCAATTTGAAAAAAAACAAAAAATAAATAAGGATGATTACAGGAAAAAATCACATTGGAAATCAATTGTCTGCGGAAGGAAGTAAAACCTTCAAAACGTTTGATCCTATTTCTAATATTGAAAACTCATCAATTCACTATGAAGCTTCTCAAAAAGAAATAAATAAAGCAGTTTCTTTAGCGTCTGATGCTTTTAAAGAATTCAGAACTATTTCCGGAAAGAGAAAAGCAGCTTTTTTACATGCCGTTGCTGATGAGATTTTGGCTTTAGATGATGAGTTGATTCAAACTTATTGTTCCGAAACTGGATTACCCGAAGGTAGAGCAAAAGGAGAGCGAGGAAGAACTATTGGACAATTAAGAAATTTTGCAAGTTTAGTTCACAAGGGTTCTTGGGTTGAAGCGTCTATTGATTCTGCAGACCCTGAAAGAACACCAGCACCAAAGCCTGATTTAAGGAAAATGTTAATTCCTTTAGGCCCAATAGTTGTTTTTGGTGCCAGTAACTTTCCATTAGCATATTCTACAGCAGGGGGAGATACAGCCGCAGCTTTAGCTGCAGGTTGCCCAGTTATTGTGAAATCGCATCCAATGCATGCAGGAACTGGAGAGTTAGTTGCATCAGCTATTATAAAAGCTGCTGAAAAGACTGGGATGCCAAATGGTATTTTTTCAAATTTAAATAGTAGTGGAATACAAGTTGGCGTAGATTTAGTTCAACATTCAAAAATAAAAGCAGTTGGGTTTACTGGAAGTATCAAAGCTGGAAGAGCTTTGTTCGATTTGGCAGCTAAAAGGGATGAACCAATTCCTGTATTTGCTGAAATGGGGAGTGTAAATCCGGTAATTATTTTACCAGAAGCTCTTCAAAAAAAAGGTAAAGAGTTAGCCAAAACCTATGCAGGTTCTATTACTTTAGGAACCGGACAATTTTGTACCAATCCTGGATTAATTTTAGGAGTTAAAAGTGAAGAGCTATCTGCTTTTATTCAAGACTTAGGAAAAGAAATCTTACAAATTCATCCTTCCGTAATGTTACACCCCAATATAATTGGAGCCTATGAAGCAAATAAGGCAGAAGCGATATCACAGCCCAATCTAGAGGTTGTTACTCAGTATAATGGTGAGGTACAGCCTAATTTTGCCAAACAAATGATCACCACAGTAGAAGGGAAAGCATTTTTAAAAAATACCAGGTTACATCAAGAAGTTTTTGGGCCGTTTTCTATGGTGATACAATGTGAAAATATTCATCAATTAGAGGAAATTATTTCCAGCTTAGAAGGGCAGTTAACAGGCACAATTATAGCCGAAACAAATGAAATAGAATTCCATTCTAAAATAATAGCAACACTACAAAACAGAGTAGGAAGAATTATTTATAATGGTGTGCCTACTGGAGTAGAAGTTTCGCCGTCTATGGTTCACGGGGGGCCTTACCCGTCATCTACAGACAGTCGTTTCACAGCTGTTGGAATCAATTCTATTAAGCGTTGGGTTCGTCCGTTTAGCTTCCAAGATTGGCCGAATCATCTGTTGCCAGATGAATTAAAAAACGAAAATCCATTACAAATTTTAAGAACTGTGAATGGAAGTCAATCTTCTGAAAGCATATGAGATCAGTTTTTGTTTGCATAGATGGTCATACCTGTGGAAATCCAGTAAGAGTTGTTAAAAGTGGTCATCCTCCTTTGTTAGGAAAAACCATGAGTGAGAAGCGTCAGCATTTTATCAAAGAATACGATTGGATAAGAACAGGGTTGATGTTTGAACCTAGAGGGCATGATATGATGAGCGGATCTTTTTTGTATCCATCTCATAATCCTACAAATGATTTTGCAATTCTATTTATAGAAACTTCTGGAGCCCTACCCATGTGTGGTCATGGCACTATAGGAACCATTACTATTGCTATAGAGGAGGGGCTAATAACTCCAAAAGTTCCAGGAAAAATTCGAATGGAAGCCCCTGCAGGACTTGTTGAAATAGACTATAAGCAAACAGAAAATAAAGTAGATTGGGTTAAAATAACTAATGTAAAAAGTTATTTAGCAGCTGAAGGCTTAGTAGTAGATTGTCCAGATCTCGGAGATATTATTTTTGATGTTGCTTATGGTGGTAATTTTTATGCAATCATAGATCCTCAAAAAAACTTTTCAGGTATTCAAGATTTCACAGCTAGTCAAATCGTACAATACTCACAAAAAATTAGAGAACAAATTAATATAAGGTATCCAAATAAATTCATTCATCCTGAAGATTCCAGCATTAAAAATGTGACACACTTATTATGGTCAGGAACTCCAATACATAAAGGTTCTGATGGTAGGAATGCAGTTTTTTATGGTGAAAAAGCTATAGATAGATCTCCTTGTGGAACAGGAACATCAGCTCGTTTGGCTCAATTACACGCCAAAGGAAAATTAAAAAAGGGAGTTGAATTTATTCATGAAAGTTTTATCGGAAGCACTTTTGTAGGTTGTGTAGAAGAAGAAGAAGTTATTGTAGGTGATTATCCAGCGATCATCCCAAGTATAAAAGGATGGGCTAAGGTTTATGGATACAATACCATTATCATTGATGATGAAGACGACCCCTATGCACACGGGTTTTCTGTGATTTAAATACGAGTACAAATGTCAAAAAAAGTAGTTATTATTGGTGGAGGAATTATGGGCGTCTGCTCAGCGTATTTCCTAAATAAAGAGGGGCATGAAGTGACCATAATAGATAAATCAAATTTTTCTAGCGGAGCTTCTTTTGTAAATGCAGGATACATTACTCCAAGTCACATCATTTCTTTGGCTGCTCCTGGAATTATAACTAAAGGACTTAAATGGATGTTAAATCCTTCAAGTCCATTTTATGTAAAACCAAGATTAAATAAAGATTTTTTACAGTGGGCATGGGCCTTTAAACGTTCTGCAACTAAACAAAAAGTTGCACAATCTATTCCTGTAATTAAAGACATTAATATACTTAGTAGAGAGCTATATATAGCAATGAAATCATCTGGAGACTTAGATTTTCATTTTGAGCATAAAGGATTGTTAATGGCTTATAAAAATGATAAAGCAGGTGAACAAGAATGGGAGGTAGGTAAAAAAGCGATTCAGCTTGGTTTAAAGGTAGAAAACCTAACGGCAAAAGAAGTTAAAATATTGGAACCTAAGGCCAATCTAAACATTAAAGGAGCCGTTTATTTTCATTCAGATGCACATATGACACCCGGAGGTTTCATGAAAAATATGCTGGCTTACCTCAAAAGTCAAGGAGTTACTATACTCGCTGAGGAAGAAGTAAAGGATATTATTATTTTAAATAACTCGATCAAAAAAGTAATAACCAATAAACAAGAAATTACCGCAGACGAATTTGTAATGGCTGCAGGAAGTTGGTCTCCTCTTATTAGTAAAAAACTTGGTATTAAAATGTTGTTACAGCCAGGTAAAGGCTATCGAATTAATGTAGCCCAAGAAACCAATATTACCATACCAACCGTATTGTTAGAGGCTAAAGTTGCTGTAACACCCATGAATGGATTTACCAGATTTTCAGGAACCATGGAGATTGATAAAATAAACCATAAAATTAATCCTGTAAGAGTCAATGCCATTGCTAATTCTGCTTCTGAATATTATCTTGGATTACAAATTAGCACTGAAGACAAAGAGGCTGCTGAGTGCGGTTTAAGACCGGTAACTCCAGATGGGTTACCTTATATTGGTAAGACAACTCAGTACAATAATTTAACTTTTGCCACAGGACATGCCATGATGGGTTGGAGTTTAGGACCAGCTACCGGAAAATTGGTGTCAGAAATTATTTCAGATCAAAAATCGTCATTAGATTTAAATCCATTTCACGTACAACGAAGATTTTAAATAGTCATAACATCTTCTGCTAAGATTTTTCTAAGATACCACAACAGCTGTTGTGCATTTTCTTTAGAAAAAACTAGCG
>OJFL01000313.1_pt1 | contig 26540 bp, 23 predicted proteins | sample 1594131 | NCBI WGS metagenome assembly OJFL01 (sample SAMN05416782, study PRJEB24817) | seawater metagenome | isolation source: Sea water | place: Canada:Atlantic | collected 2013-07 | reverse complement strand
CTACACACTGCATATCGTCGGCAGCGTCAGATGTGTATAAGAGACAGTCTTTAGGATCTGCAATTAACGGGCGATAAATCTCGATACGATCACCATCTTGTGGCACATCTGTCAATTTGCACGTGCGATTCCAAATGCCGACTTTACTCGTGGTTAAATCGATATCATTAAAACGCTGTAAAATACCCGATGCTCGAATGGCTTCTTCTACGGTATGGCCGTTTTCTACCACTACTTCAAGCAAGGCTTGGCGCTCTGGCAAGGCATAAACTACTTCAAGGTTAATTTGTTTATCCGTCATGGGTAAATCTCTTTTGCGCGATTAGTAAACGCCACGACCATGTTAGCCGCTATCGCATTGAATACACGACCAAAGGCCATTTCAACCAATCGACTTGAAAAAGCAAAGTCCAAATTCAATTCAATTTTACAGGCATTGTCAGATAACGCTTTGAAGGTCCAGCCACCGCGCAGCTCAGAGAAAGGCCCGTCGACTAAGTTCATTCTAATATACTCGCCGCGAGATAATTCATTACGTGTACTGAACCACTGCTTAATACCTGCTTTTGAAATCAGCAATGATGCCTCCATGCAGTGCTCATCAGCATGAGTCACTTTCGTTTGTGCGCAACCTGGTAAAAATTCAGGATAACGTTGCACATCATTTATCAAATCAAACATCGATTCAGCGCTAAAGGCGACTAAAGCGCTGCGGGTCACATTAGGCATCAATTCCCCTTGAATTGAGTCAGTCGGTTTTTATAGGGGCAAAATACTAGCATAAAATCAGATATCTATTTCAATATCAGTGATTTTTGTTGTACCCCGTTAGACAACCATTATAATACGGCGCCATGAAAACAAAGAAGTCAAAATCAACTAACAACACCATCGCATTGAATAAAAAGGCGCGGCACGACTATATCCTGCAAGATAAAATCGAAGCTGGCATTGAATTACAAGGATGGGAAGTGAAAAGCATTCGTTCAGGCAAAGTTAATTTGTCTGACAGCTACGTTACCTTACACAAAGGCGAAGCCTTTTTAGTCGGTAGTACTATTCAACCTCTTAACCAAGCATCAAGCCATGTGGTGTGTGAGCCTTTACGCCAGCGTAAGTTGCTGCTTAACAAGCGTGAACTCGACAAACTGATTGGCTCAGTAGAGCGCCAAGGTTACTCAATTCTTGCCACTGCCATGTACTGGAAGAAAAACTGGGTAAAAGTCGAAATTTACTTAGGTAAGGGTAAGCACGAACATGATAAACGCGACGCCGTGAAAGACCGTGATTGGGCGCGCGACAAAGAACGCATGATGAAGCATAAAGTCTAGGCTTTAGGCTTTAGGCTTTATACTTCATGCATGCTATTAGCTTCGCGGTGTGAAGCTAATAGCATGACTTCGAAAGAGAACAACTATTCATTTAGCCACGCGCCTTGTTTAAGCTCTTTTACACTATTGCTGAGTGATCACTTCTTAAAGTGGAACGGTATAAGTTAGTCACTAACCGCACGTACCCATTGAGGTAACACCACTGATTGCTCTATTGCGTACTGCTCCCAAGCGTCGCGCATTTCGGCGAATTTCTCTGGCTCTGAGCTAACCAAATCGTGTTGTTCTCCTGGGTCGTTAGCTATATTGTAAAGTCGCCAAGACTCACTGTTTTGAGGCGCTGCTAACCACGCTGGTTTAGACGATAACCAAAGCAGCTTCCAATCACCTTTACGAATTGCTTTTTGTCCAAATAATTCCCAACCTAGCACTCGCTCATCTTGTTTGATACTTGCTACATTGCCTTTTAAAAATCCTTCGATGGAACTGCCCGTCATGGGCTTCACTGCCTTTCCTTGATACTCATGACCAGGGTGAGCAATACCTGCAAAGTCCAAAATAGTCGGCGCTAAATCTTTTACCGATACCACATCGCTTACCATCTGCTTTTTATGCGCCACCTCTGGAAACGAAATAATGGCTGGGGAGCGAATCCCTCCTTCCGACAAAAATTCTTTGTAGTGCTGAAATGGCCCAACACTCGCCCTTGCCCAGCCCGCGCCAGGGTAAACATAAGAGCCCTTCTTTCCCATGTTCTGGTAACTTAAATCCCAAGCTTGGGGAAGCCAAGTGTCATTGCCCTCCAATTTGGAGCGGTCAGAGCCATCAGCGCCGTTATCTGACATGAAAATAACAACCGTATTTTCAAGTTCACCACTTTCACGCAGCGATGTAAGCACTCGGCCGAGTTGGAAATCCATACGCTCAACCACTGCGGCGTAAATTTCCATTGATTTAGCCTGTATTTTTTGCTGCTCTTTAGACAGCTGAGACCATGAGAGCATATAGTTATCGCGATTGGCAGGCGTTACATTTGGGCCAATAATTCCTTGTTTAATTGCCGATGCAATTCGCTTTTCTCGAAGGATGTCATAGCCCTTTTCATATTGCCCACGGTACAAGTTAAGATGCTCGTCGCGCACCTGCAATGGCCAATGGGGCGCTGAAAATGCTAAGTAAGCGAAAAAAGGTTTGTCATCGTCTTGATTTTTATTCAGTTGTTGAAGAATAAAATCCGCATAATATTCAGTGGCGTAAAAATCCTCCGGTAGACTCTCTACTGGTTTACCGTTGTGACGATAAAGCGCTTTTGGCACTTGCGAGGTCAACCCCATCATGTCGTTAAAATAGCTGGCGCCACCTTGCAAGAGTACAAAAGACTCTTCGAATCCTTGACGATCTGGTAAAAAAGCCGGTGCCTTCCCTAGGTGCCACTTACCCGCCATGTAAGTGTGATAACCAGCCTCTTTCATCAAAGTTGCTATGGTCACGGCATTGGGGCTAATGTGCCCTTCATAACCTGGCTTGCCCCGTTGATTATCCGCTAAATGCTCAACCATATTTCCTAGACCGGCAGCATGACTATCACTACCGGTGAGTAGCATAGCTCGAGTGGGTGAACAGGTAGCGGAGGTATAAAAGCTATTAAAGCTCACCCCATTGTCAGCTAGAGCATCAATATTAGGTGTGCGAATTTCACTACCAAACGCACCAATATCAAACATGCCTAAATCATCCGCTACGACCAACAATATATTGGGAGCCTCTGAAGTAGGTGAATGTTGTAAGGTTCCATTTTGCTCTGCCACATTCGATAGGCCAGCGATTTCCTCATCCGCTGTACTAGCTTGGGCCAATGATAAATTCAGTAACGTCACACTGACGATAAAACTGACTCGCTCCAATAGAAACCGAAGGGCGCGGGGTAAAGCGCAGGAAAGAAAAAAGGCTTGTTTCATGAGGTTCCTCTTTAAGAAAATGTGACATATCAGCTATCACGGTCAATAAACTCAATAAAAAGCGTGCTGCGACACAGCTTCCGCCGCAGCACGAGAAAGGCCCGAGTGGTTAATCGGTATAAAACCGATAACGGGCTTGCAGATAAATCTCTCTTGGGCGCGCTCTGTTCTCAAAAGAACTCCCAGAGTCCGCTTGCGTACGAGACGTCGTTGCGTACTCTTCATCCGTCAGGTTTTTAGCCCCTAAGGTAAATTCCCAATCTTCTTCAGATGTGATGTAAGTCATACTGGCATTAACCGTTGAGTAACTGCTTTGCGCATTTCGCAGGCTGTTTTCTATGCTGTAAAATTGGTCATCTGTGTACATCCAATCGATGCGAGAGCGCATAAATGCTCCGCTGGTAAAATCAAAGGTATGGTTCACCCCAAAGGCAATTTGCCAATCTGGGTTGTAGGGCAATTGATTTGCTGTGGTAATGGTCGTCAGCGTGTTATCCGCTCCAGATACCAATTCACCACCTAAAATGGAGTCAAGCGAGGAGTCCAAAAAACCAATGGAGACGTCGAATCGTAAATTGTCGGTCGCTACATAATTTAATTCAGCCTCGAAACCTGAAATACTCGCCTCACCTAAATTCGAGGTATTCGGTGCACCGTTTAACACAGGATCTGAGAACTCAAGCTGCATATCTTGATAATCCGTTTGAAACACGGCGGCGTTCAGGCGTAGCACACCGTCAAGCATCATTGACTTTATGCCAAGCTCAAATGAATCTACTTGTTCGGAGCCAAATTCCACGGTATCAAGATCTGGAATGCCCTCAGGCAATCCAGGAAAGCGCACCGGCCAGCCCCCATCTCTAAAACCGTTAGAGAATTGGCCATACAGCATCACGTCATCACTGTAATCCCAGGATAAATTAACTAACACATTGGTTTCTTCAGCACTTTGTTCATCGCGCTGCTGCACTGTAAACCAAGGGGCTGTTTTGTCGCCACGAAACAAATTCAGATCCACCATTTTGTCATTCTTGGTGTAACGGGCGCCCAAAGTTAAATCGAGCGTCTCGCTAATGCCATACACAAGCTGGGCGTAAGCAGCTTTAGAGGTGTTCTCTACTTTTCGCTCTATGGTTTGAAAGAAAGGCAAAGTAGCTGCAGCAGGCGCTGCCCCCGCTGGCGGCAATAAAGGGGTTATCAAAGACACATCTTGCTGCGCATCTTCGTTGAAATAATACAAACCTGTCACATAGGACAAACTCTCGGATATTTTCCCCGCTAACTGAAACTCATGGGAATATTGGCTCTGCTCAAAATCATCATTGTCGTTTTGAAAAATAACATAAGGTGTAAAGTCGTTATCATTGGTGAAACTTGCATCCATTTCCCGGTAGGCGCTAGTCACGGTTAAGGTGCCTATGTCCATATCCCAGGAGAATATTAACGAAGCGCCTCCTGCATCAAGTTTTTGCTCAGGGGTGATTTTATTGCCTTCTTTATCAACCCATAGCGAATTCACCTTGTCATTGCCTAGAATATGCGCGTTGCCATAGCAATCAAGGCTGGTATTAACCAAAGACGCATCGCTGCAGGTCGCGGTATCAGTCGACACCCAAGCCGCATTCGGGGAAGGCACGCTCGCCCCAGCGAAATGTGCTAGGCCTGTGTTAAACCGAAAAGCCGACGGAAAGGTTGAGCGGTCATCGCCAGCAACATTTCCCGAGCCTGGTTCAGCTGAAATATTGCCTAGTTGAGTGGGCAATATCGCCGCTGGCGGATCTTGTCGCTTTGACCAATCTGCCGCAAAATCAATACTCATATCATCACTTAGTTCAAAACGCAGTGCACCGCGCACACCCCAAACGTCTTCTCCGCCTAGCTGTAAATCGTCGTACTGCACAGCATCAACATAACCGTCTCGCTCACGATAAAACCCACCGACTCGAGCTGCGACGTGCTCAGAAATAGGAATACTGCTTGAAGCTTTTAAAAATCGGTAGCCGTTTTCACCTACCGCTAGGGACACATTGCCTTCAAACCCTTGTGCAGGGTCAGGCTTTTTAGAAATAAGGTTAATTGCCCCACCAATGGAATTACGACCAAACAACGTGCCTTGCGGTCCGCGCAGCACCTCAACTCTGTCTAAGTCCATCAAATCCGTTAAGCTACCTAACATTCTGCCCAGATAAATGCCGTCAATGTACATGCCTACAGCAGGGTCGTTATTGACGTTGAAATCGCTTTGGCCAATACCGCGTATAAAAACCGTTGGCGCAGCAGACATACCACTGGTCGATCCCCCTGTTTGAAAATGCACATTGGGTGATGCAGCAGCCACGTCAGTAATATCAACGGCCCCGCGGTTTTCTAGTTCGAGTTCGCTAAAGGCCGAAATGGCGATAGGGGCGTGTTGCAACCCTTCCTCCATTTTACGCCCTGTTATGGTGATTTCTTCTATATCGAGTTGGCTTTCAGCGTGTGCCGACAACCCTGCAAAAATACTCAGTGACAATAGTGAAACAGCGGCGCTAGGCATCCGTAAAGCAAGTGTGTTGGGTGTGTTATTTTTCATTCTTTGTGCCCTATTGAAGTAGTCTATATCCAGACCTTGTTACCAAATTAACAATTAGATACATCTATTTAACAATTGGACGATAGCAAAGGCGTAGTGTTAATTATATTTGATTATTGTTTATATATTGTTAAGTTTAACTTACCATAAGTCGCGAATAGCAGCTTCATATGAAGTGCGTGAAATAGGTAATAAATAAATGGAAATCAGGCAGTTACGTCATTTTATCGCAGTGGTCGAGGCAGGCAACTTACGCAAAGCCAGTGAGAATACCCACATCACCCACCCCGCTTTGAGCATGAGTTTAAAAAGTCTTGAAAGTAGTTTGGGGGTTAAGTTGCTTGAGCGTGACCGCCGTGGCATAGCGCTGACATATGCCGGTGAAAAGTTCCTGCCCGCCGCTCACTCTTTACTAAAACAAATCGATGATTTGCGTTCTTCTTTACTTGGTACACAAGACAGCCCCACAGGCAATGTTCGACTGGGTATTCCCTACGGCATTAACAATGCTTTAGCTGCGCCTTTGTTTAAGCAATTGCAAGAGCGCTATCCTGGTATTAATCTCATTATCGAGGAAGGCAACACCACAAGTTTAGAGCGCTCTTTTGACAATGACTTACTCGATTTAATGATCAGCTATGACATTCAAAAGAAGCTTGACCAAAAGTCTGAGCCGCTTTACGTAGAGCAGCTTTATTTGGTCAGTGCCTTTGATCCCACTTTGGCCCAAGATGCCGAAATCAACTTTGCTGACTTAGTTAATTTCCCTATTGTATCCAGCCCTGGTACACACTCTATGCGCAGAACACTTGAGCGATACGCATTTGAAAACGGTATCCAATTTGATTTTTCATTGGACTTCCAATCTGCCCATTCCAGTTTAAAAATAGCCGTTGAAGGTCTCGCCCACACTATTGCTCCTTGGGATTTGATCCACGATCATGTGAGAGGTAATTTAATCAGCGCACGGCGCATAGTCAGCCCCTGCATGGAGCGAACCGCCTGTTTAGTTTCATCTTTACGAGGGGTTCACACCACCGCTACAGATGCGGTGATTTCATCGATAAAATCAGCCATCGACAGCGCAAGAAAAGACGACAAAATACGAGGACGGTCATTTATTCATTAACGCTTAAAGCTGGCTGACAACGTCTTTGGGAGCTTGATATGTTCTGCAGCAACTGGCCTTTTCAGGCTCACCAAAACCACGGCGGTTATCACCATGCAAAGTAAAGTGAGTATGGGCAGCCAATATACCGAGACATGTGTCATCAGCAGTGATACCACATATGAGCCGAATGCCATGCCTGTGGCAAGCGCAACGTGACTTAAAATTGCCAAGCGCCCAAATTGATTAAACAACGACATTAAGCCCACTAAATAAGGAATGGTGACCACCCGAGCAATGCAAATTAAGCAGGAACCCAATAAAAAGTAGCCCACATTTGTACTGCTGAACATGAGTAAAATAGCACCACCTGCTCCCATGAATAAGCCAATAGAAATAGGAGCAGCTCGACCATAACGCGTTCCTGCAAGTGTGCTGAGAAAACCACCGAAAATTGACGAAACCGTCGCCGCTGACAATACCCAACCCGTATCAGCCAACGATATCCCTTCGTATTCGCCCATAGGGACAAGTGCTGACCACATAATACTCGTGCCCATGGCAAAGACGAATAACGCGATTAAAATCAAGATATTGTTACGAGGAAAATAAAGTACTGAATTGCTTGCCGCCCCGTTACATTGCTTATTAACCGATGCGTAGGCATTACTGGGGATCGCGTTTGTGGGCCCCATCAGTAACAAGCCAAGTACCGCCAATATGAAATAGACGCCATCAACCCCAAACCGCGTGATAACAAAAGGAAGTAGCGCCATGCCAAGCGCACTAAATAGAAGTTGCACCACCAACTTACCGGAAAAAATGCGCTCGGTATCAGGCAAAGTGGCGATCACCACCATATACAAAATAAGTAAGGTACCTGAAAAGAAGCCCCCAATACCGCGCAGTATCGCTATGTAGGTAAAATCAACCAACAATGTACTTATTAGATTTATTAGCACTAGCGCCAATAACGACACAATAGAGACGCCGCGCCAGTTAATTTTTGATACCCACCATAACGCTGGCACGGCAGAAAATGCACTGGCTAACAACTCAGTTGCAATGACAAACACAGCCTCAGACTCGCTGAACTGATAGCTACTAACCAGCCCGCTGATCAGCAAAGGAGCAAACACCAACGCAGCGTTCGCCACCATAGACGCGGTGCCAAAATAGAGTATTAAGCCGAATTTGATCGGCATGCAACGTCCTTCAAAATGATCAAAAGACGTAACATACAGGATCTTGTTACAAAAAGGTTAAATTTACTTAATTTTTAATTTACTACTTACACTTCAATAAATTAAAATGACACGGATGTATCAAATTATGAGTAATAAATATCCCATTAAAAGGCTTCTCTAATACATTTAAGGGATAAATACCCCTGCACAATGACGTTTTCGCGTCGTTGCGACTCACCCATAACATAGCTTGTTCTTTTACATCAGCTCATCATTAAAGCGTTTTCGATAACGTTTGGTGAGCTTGGCAGTGCGCACCTGATCCAAAATTAAACTTATAATGGGTGACAACTTCCCTTGGGGGCTTTTCCCTTCCCCTACCCTGCGAATTTGCCTTTTCACCATTGCCATAGTGGCAAGGCCCGACAGGGTTTTGTCTTTCCATTTAAGCTTAGGCATGACGTGAACATCCTCTTGTTTTTGCTGCCACTTATTCGGTAAATCAGGGGTAAACGCCAGTGCAGTGGCCATACCCACTAATGCCACGCCTGAATCTATCACCCGCTGCGCTACGGGTAATCGAGTGATGCCACCTGTGGTCATGATTGGCACAGATGAATGCGCACTAATCCCTTGCGCAAACTCTAAAAAATAGGCTTCACGGGCTAACGTTCGCGCATCTGCAGTATTGCCTTGCATAGCAGGAGCTTCGTAACTGCCGCCCGACAACTCCACAAAATCAATGTTTAGCTCGCTGAGCATACCCACCACCATTTGTGCGTCAGCAGGCTCAAAGCCACCGCGCTGAAAATCAGCAGAATTGAGTTTCAGTGAAATAGAAAAGAGCGGACCGCATACTTGTTTTATTTCACGGGTAATGGTTAACAATAATCGCGCACGGTTTTCAATGCTGCCGCCCCAATTGTCATTTCGTTTATTCGTTAAAGGCGACAAAAACTGAGCTAGCAAGTAACCGTGGGCAGCATGAATCTGTACCCCATCAAAACCGGCTTTTTGCGCTTGCTGAGCACTGTGTACAAAACGGTTAATCACATCTTCTATTTCAGCCACGTCCATCGCTTTAGGCTGACCAAATAAATGTGAATGCTTACCCATATTAAGGGGTACGTTTGATGCGGATAATACCTTTCCGCCGATTTTGCTAAACACTTGCCTTCCAGGGTGATTAATTTGCATCACCACCTTGCAACCATTGAGCTTTGAGACACGCGCTAGCTGAGCAAACGCGGCTATATCGGTGTTTTGTTCTAACGCTAGCCCTCCAGGGCCCGTCATAGCTAAATGGTCCACCATGACATTCCCCGTCAAAATAAGCCCAGCGCCCCCTTCTGCCCACTTACGGTACATAGTGAGCAGCGTTTGCGAGGGTACCTGTTCAACCGTTGCTAGGTTTTCTTCCATAGCCGCTTTCACAATTCGGTTTTTAAGCGTTAATCCACTTGGTAAGGTAAATGCTGAAAATAGCGTATCTACTTTACGGCTTGGCGCGTAACCTTCATCAATACGAGCAGCAGTAGACGCAGCCGGTTCCTCATTTTTTAAGGTAGCTTTCGTAGTAATGTTATCGCTCACGGTTTTCGGGGTGTTTGGCATAAAACAGCTTAATAAATTGACATTGAATTCACTATAACCTTAAAGTCAGCTTTAAGGTCAATAGGCTATTTGAAACCAACAAAGAATGAGCAAGAATGAAAATAGGTGAATTAGCAAAACAAAGTGGTGTTAGCGCCAGTACCCTACGCTTTTACGAAAGCAAAGGCTTACTGAAAAGCAACAGAAACAGCAATGGTTATCGCCAATACACTCAAGAAAGCGTGCGTCAAATACAACTAATAAAATTCTCTCAAAGCTTAGGCTTTACGCTAGATGAACTGCCAACGGCTGAAACAAATGAAGCAAGCTTTGATCATGACTTAATACTGCAACGGCTAAAGAACAAACGCCAAGAAGCGCACCTTTTGCTAGCCGAAATACAACGTAAATCAGACCGCCTAGACAAACTGATCGAGCTATTGAACAAAAACTGGGCAAACGGACAATGCTTACCTGAGCAAACTTTAAGCAAAGTGTTAGATGAAGCGAATTATTAACTGCGCTGGCTACGCATATTAGTGATTTCCCCCAAGTTTATGTTACAATGCGCAGCGTTGGTAGTTTGCAACCAACCACATTTGGGGCTGATTTTGGATTCGACAAGATTCTTGAGGCTTTAGGTGCATGCAGAGGAGCGGTTTGCCTCTTAAAAAGCCGCATTTAAATAGTCGCAAACGACGAAAACTACGCTCTAGCCGCTTAATAACCGGCTAAGCCCTTCCACTCATACTCTTTCTGCTAGTAGAGGTTCGGAAGGTCATCCCAGCAGAATAGCGAGGGAACCTTGTCTAAGGGTGAACCGCGAAACAGTATTAGGCCCGCTATGAGAAATCCTGTCTGCCGGAGTTCGAAATAGTTAAATAAAAGACAGAATAAGCATGTAGTACCGACGGTTGACGTTTTTTGGACGCGGGTTCAACTCCCGCCAGCTCCACCAAACATCGCGATGAAAAGGCTCTTCAGAAATGAAGAGCCTTTTTTGTTGCAAGAGCAGTTGATCCTACAGGTACACCTGAGTAAATCATTTATCTTTGTTTAAACTGGCTTTCATCTACCTCTTTAAGCCAAATCGGGTTGCTGTAGGCTTTATGTCCATTTTTATCTTCTACCACCAGCGCGACCCAGCCAGAGGTTTTGGGCAGAGTGAATGTTATCGATGCACTATCACCACTAAGTGCTTGTTTGTTTAGCACCTGATGATTTGAGCTGCTTTGGCCAGATTGCTGTTGTTGCTGATTTTTTTGCTCACTTGGCGCAGCAATTAATGACACTGACTTAAGCCCATTCACCGCGACCAAATCAAAACTGATGGATTGTGGCTGATCTTTGGCGAGTTTAATCGTGTCACCAAACATGACATCCTGCGGATAAATAATCGGCCCATATGACACATAAGAGCGGCCGTTTTTCATGGCTTGTGCATACGCCTTGGCACTTGGTTTACTGCCTGTGAATACGAACATGCGATTTAAGCCGCTGGTTTGGTTCCACACATCATGCGTGTCAGAGCCAGCGGTATAATAGTAAGGCAAACCTTGTGACCAAAGCTGATGGGCTTTATCCATGGTTGGTCGGTTATCGACGGCGGCGTTTATCTCAAACAAGTCAATGCTGGGGTTGAGCCCACCTGGGGCAGTGTTTTTATCTAAACTGCTCAAGTAACCGTAGGGTATGTACGGGTGGTTCGATGCAATCACTGTCGCCCCCATGCGGCGCATGTCTTTGATCAAGGTATGAATATCGTCTACGCCCGGGTCGACAGACAAGGTGGCTCCTGCGTTTATCGGAAAGGCATTAAAATGGCCCCATGAAGGCGACACTTCAATTGATGGGATAAAAGGCACGCCGCGTTTATCGGCTAACGCTTGTATGGCTGCGTTGTTTTTGGTGGAGTCATGATCGCTCACAAACAACGCATTTAACCCAGCAGCCAGTTGCGAGCGCACTAAATACTCGGGTGACGTTGAACCTTCAAGCACGTCTGCATGATGATGCAAATCAGCTGCGTACCAACCTTTTTGCGTTGGGTAAGTGCTAACGGTAACAGCACCGGCTATGTCTGTGGTGGTATTCCCTTTTACTACAGTGTTAATCAATTCTGGCTTTGCATTAAAGCCACCACCAGGTGAAATACTCAGTTGATATTCACCTGGTGCGAGCGGAAACATTGCATGACCGGCGTTATCAAGTTCGGTGAAAAAAGTCCGCGAACCTAAAAATTCAATCAAAGGCTGATTGCCTTTTTCAATCTTTATCTTGGCATCAAGGGGCGCTTTAGTATTTGCATCTGTTACCTCTATGCTGACCTGGCCTGGTGAGAGCAAATCGTCAAAGGATAAGGTTTGAGTGGTGTTTTCACTGATTTCAATATCATGTATTTTACTGTCAGAATAGCCTTTCCCTGTGGCATACACTTGGTATTGACCAATCGGTAAGTCAAATTGGTATTGGCCGTTTTTGCCCAAGCCCCACATGTAAGGCGTACCCTGTTTACTTACCACAATCGCCGGTTGCGTTAGGGCATTTTTGTTTTGAGTTTGCACTTCACCTTTCAGCGTTCCTGCTTTCGTGTTTTTACGCTCAATTTCGGCGCGCACCACTGGCGCTAAATCGCCACTGGCCAACACTTGGTAATCGCCAGTGAAGGTCACTGATTGCCCTTTTTGCAAACTATGCTGGGCGTACAAGTCTCTTGATTGGTTTTTTACTTCAGTCATGTAAGGCGCATGCAAAGCTACCGCCCAGTCAGCGCCATAACCCACAAACCTGTCAGTAATGTAATTCGCAGTCGGCTCTTTTTCCTCACTCGTCTTATATTCAGGTACGGCAAACTTGTATCCCGCATCAGGCCACAAAGTAAACCCAGAGTGCATGTCTACTATGGCTTCACCTTGATTGGTCATGGTCGTTTGCACGTGAATCAAATCAGAGCCTGATTGCAGACGATAAGTCGTGCTTATTTCAACTTTGCCGAAATCTCGAATGACTTCAACAATGGCTTCATCCTGACTGTCTTTGATGATGTTAAGCGTTTGATAGGTGTTAGGCCAACTAGACCAATTATTCGGGATGAAATCTGCAAACGCCACGCGATCAGGACTTAAGCTGCCATCAGCTTTAACGTTCGCAATATCCACAATACACCCGCGTGCAACGCCCCAAGGCGGAGCAGAGCCAATGGCTAATGAAAACGCTAATTTGTCATTTTTAATCGTCAGGTCGTTGTCAGAAATAGCATTACCATGGGGGATGAGCGTTTTGCCCTTAGTAATACTGACATCGGCAATGCTTGGTGCACTAAGCAACAAACCAATAGTGGCCAAAACGCTGGAAATAAATGATGAGTGAAGTTTAGGTACTTTCATGATTCTTTACCTTTGGCAGGCCAATAACCTGCCCTTGTTTTAATTAGTTTACGTCTGTCACGCGTGCGCGAAATAAAAACTATAAGCCCTTTTTATGTCAGTTTTTAAAGGGTGGGATAATGCGCAGAAAATAAAACTCAAAACAGTGAAACAGACAGACCAAGTACTGTACAAATGACGAAAACATAAAATATTTGCGCTCAATCAATACAAAAAAGGCCACAAACAGGGGACTGAATGTGGCCTTGTAACTCGCTATTATTACATTACGAATCTAACGTTGAACGATGCAATACGCGGCGCACCAATCCAACCGGCATTCGGCGCGATTGAGCCAAGATACTCTTCGTCAAATACGTTGTTTACGGTAAAGCTAAGCTCTACGCTCTCGATGCTGCCACCGATATCGTAAGCCGTTTTACCCATATACAAATCACTTACGACGTAAGAATCAACTTCTTGCGTGTTCGCTTGGTCTAAGAAGCGCTCACCCACGTATTTCGTGCTGAAACCCGCGTAGAAGTCATTTTTCGCGTAATCGAAGCTAATAACCGCCATATCTTCTGGGCTACCGATAACCGTTTTACCACGGATATCTTGATCGTCATCCGTGTAAGTCGATTCATTCTTGGTATAAGAAACGTATACACCGAATGTGTCAGTAATTTTGTAGTCGATTGAAGCCTCGATACCGTCAGATTCAATACCACCGTCGTTAAGGTAACCACCAGCAGCAGATTCTAAGAAATCGATACCATTTACGTCTTCATTGCTCACAAAGGTAATACGGTTTTCAAATTTGATGTTGTAGTAAGTCAAACTTGCGTTAAAACCAGGCGTTGAATAACGTAAACCAAAGTCAATGTTATCTGCTGTTTCAGGCTCAACTGTGCTCACATCAGCATCATCGCGCTCTAATACCGAATCTTTAACCGCTGCAAAGTTTTCTGCGTAGCCACCGAAAACCTCTAGGCCGTTTACCGGTAACGGCGCAACAAAACCTGCTGAGATAAGTACGTCTGAATCAGATGACACGTCCAAATCGTTCTCTGGTACAAATTGGTCTTCTTTCGCCACATCAACCTTGAATTGCTTTGCACCTAAACGGAACTTTGCAAACCCTGCATCAAGTTCGTCTTCAATGTAATACATTAGGGTTTCAACTGGGAATTCGCGGTCGTACTGCACCCAATAAGGGGTATTATCGAAGCGCGGGCCTGTTGCAGCATCTATGGTTTTATGCCAATCACGATACTCTTCACGTTGATAATCTTCATACCAGAAACCACCACGCAATACGTTGTCCATATCTGAAATGCTGGTATGCCAAGTGAAATCACCGTTTACCCCATAACGCTTTTTATCATAGTGCGTATGACGGTTTGAGCTGACAGGAATAGCACCTTGCTCGTAACAACCTGGGTCGATTTCTGCTCCGCCCCCGCCGTATGGGAAGCCAATTGAGCTTTCGCAACCTGCGATAGGTGATAAAGACTCACCCGCACGGTTCACAAAATAAATTAGGCCCTGAGACGCACCGCCGTATGCGGTCGTCGATGAATCAAGCTCAGAGTTAGGGTTACCTACACCATCATCGGTAACATCAGCGATGTAATATGGGATCCACTTACCCGCACCTTCGTTTTCGTGATAGTAAACATTCGTACTGAAATCAACTTCACCCACAGCGAAGTCAGCTTTTAGGTAAGTGAAGAAGTTTTCACGCTCAGTCACCCAACCTTCACGGAACACTTGGTCTTGATAAGGCACACCAGACCAATCTTCAGTTAGGCCGTCCCACAAAGGATCTTGTTCATACTGAGCTAAACCGTAAACACGCTGGTAAGTGTATTCTTCGGCATCGTCATAACTGACGTAACCCGTAATATCCACTTCACCTATGGTGCTGATAATTTTACCTTCGGCGTGATCACGTTTATTGGTGATAGAGCCATCCATATAATCATCGTTTTGCTGGGTTGACAGTGACAACCAAGCAAATGTGTCTTGCGCTATTTCGCCTGTGTCGTAACGTACGTAGAATTTTCGTGCGTTTTGCTCACCTAGTGTGGCGCTAGCCGTTAATTGCTCGTCTAAAGCAGGTAAAATGGTGGTAAAATCCATGGTGCCACCTAGCGCTTCGTTTGAACGAGAGCTAATGTCAGCAGTACCTTGAGATACTTCTACACCACGCAAGTTTTCGGTATCAATATAACGGCTAGCTTTTGTACCGCCACCGTAGTTAGAGTTACCGTTTGATATGCCATCAACCGTCATACCAATTTGTTGAGATTCAAGGTTCAACTGAAAACCACGAATTGAAATACTAGTAGACCACTCATCAGAGCCAAACGGGTCACCTTCAGTCACCAATACGCCAGGTAGGTTATCTACCAAAGCCAATACGCTTGTCATCGAGGTTTGCTGCTTTTTCATTTCTTCAGAAGCGGCACTGTTTGCATAAGACACATTACGCCCCGTCACCACAATAGACTCTACGTCTTCTTGCTGCTTTTTAGCGTTGGCTTGGGTTTCTGCTTCCTGAGCAAAGGCCGACAACGACGTCATCGACATGGCTGACAGCACAGACAAAGCGATTAGGCTTTGCTTCTTTGGCACATAGGTATTCATAAATAATCCTGTTTTGTGTGTTGTGTTTTTATTGTGTGTAGTAATGGTAAAGTCCTTTATTTCACTAAGTTCCTGAATCTATTTTCGTGAAGTCGATCTCGTTATCTTTTGGTGAGCTATCGATATTTTTAACGGTTTTAGGCTTGCTGTAGGCAATGAAAATTGCGCAGCTAAAAAACAAACCGATGACCAATGCCCCGACCCACTGAATTTGTAAAAACTCTAATTTGAACAACAATGTCAGCAACGAAAGCGCGACTATGTTCAGTGCCATATACTTAAACTTACCTAAGCGTTTAACGGTGAGTTTTAGGTTGTCTGTGTACAAGCGAATAAGGGAGTCGAGCGAGTTGATGACAAACACAATGCCCACAAAAGCCATGGCAAAGTTTTTCAGCCCTGCTGTGGGAATACCCGCTTCGTGATATTGATAAATAACGCTGAACCAAACCGCGATAGGAATGGAAGGAAAAATCAACATAGCGCCCAGCACCTGATAGGTTTTCAAGCCCCCCACAAAACGTGAGGTAAATTGACCAATCATGATGCTCCAAGCAAACCACCAGAATAAGTAAAACTCGTGGTATTCGTTCAATGGCAAAACAAAGTCATCTAGGTTGCCAAAGTAACTTCCTATCAAGCTTAAATTATTAACGAAAGCAGCCACATGGCTGTCTTTTCCTAAGAATGCACCAGCCCACATAAAGGCGATCAACGCGATAAATAGCCAAGTGGTAGAGATACTCAATAAACGTACATATTTGATGTCAGTACTGGAATAAACGGCAAAGCAGATTGCCGCGAAAACAATAAAATAGAAGGTAGGGATAACCGATTCGCCATCTCCAATAGCGGGTAGATACCAAGGTAAATTAGACAATAACAAAAAGGCGGTAAATGCACAGGTGCCGATAATCACCACATTATTGATAAGTTTAACCAAGGGGATTTCGAAAAACTTAACCTTGGGCTCAACCACACAGAAGTAAAAACAGGTTAGGAAGTAAAACCCCCAAATAAGAAATCCCCAGTAACCAAACTCTATCGCCATAGGGTTGGTAAAAGCGTATTCAGGGTTGGCCTTAAGGTTTGCGTAGCCGCCAAATTCGGTGAGCGGGAACATAATCAAGCCAACGTCTAGGCCTGAGGTAAATAAAATAGCAATAAAGGTAAATAGCCTGACCGGTGTCACACCGACACAAACGACATTGCCCCATTTAAGTAAAATAACCACAATGGCCAATAGGGTGAAAATGATCCCAGCGTTAAGCCATAAGGTCATTGGTCCCTCCCCAAAATAAGCGATAATGCTTCATCTTTCTTCCTGTTTATTGACGCGCATTACGCAGCAAAAAATACAATTTGCTGCGCTTCAGATGGCCAGATTAAATCGTTGCGTTACGTTGCACTGTTTGCCAATTGCTTGATGTAGCAACCTTCACGGGCGCTTGACTAAGCGCTGGCTTACCTAAAATCATGTCTGCTGCTTTTTCCGCAACCATGATCGTTGGCGCATTCAAATTACCATTTGGCACAGTGGGGAAAATCGACGAGTCCACTACTCTCAAACCTTGAATACCGTGAACCTGAGTGCTGGAATTCACCACGGCCATGGCGTCTTCTCCCATTCGGCAAGAACACGAAGGGTGGTAAGCACTTTCAACCGCTTGGCGCACGAAAGCATCAATTTCTTCGTCTGTTTGAACATGCTTGCCAGGCTGAATTTCGTCATCACGATATTCATCAAAGGCGCTTTGCTCGATAATTTCACGGGTTAGGCGCACACATGCGCGAAAACCTTCAATGTCGTCTTGATGTTGCAAATAATTGAACTGAATTTTCGGTGCTTGTGTGGGGTCAGCTGATGTAATCGTGACCGCACCGCGACTTTTTGGTTTGTTGTGGCCTACGTGCACTTGAAATCCGTGCCCAGCAAACGCACTACGCCCGTCGTAACGCATAGCAGCCGGTAAAAAGTGGTACTGTATATCTGGCCACTCAACCCCAGGTTTTGAGCGAATAAACGCACAAGATTCAAAGTGATTCGTTGCGCCTAAGCCTTTGCGCGTAAACAACCAACGTGCACCGATCAAACCCTTTGAAATCAAGCCGAGTTTGCCGTTTAAGGTAATGGGCTGCTTACACTTGTACTGAAAGTAGAATTCCAAGTGGTCTTGCAAGTTCTGCCCTACACCAGGTAAATGATGTTTCACCTCAACACCCGCCGCCTGAAGCGTATCGCTATCACCGATACCTGAAAGTTGTAAAAGGTGGGGAGAGCCTATCGAACCAGCACTTAACAGTACTTCTGTGGAGGCCTTCGCAGTGGTTTTATTACCATCGATACTGTATTCAACACCTACGGCTTTTTTGCCCTCAAGAATCACCTTTTCAGCCAACGCACCGGTCACTATGGTTAAGTTGTTGCGTGATTTCACCGGGTCAAGATATTCACGGCTGGCAGAACTGCGCACGCCGTCTTTCACCGTCATATGCATAGGGCCAAAGCCCTCCTGCTGTGCGGCGTTGTAATCATCGGTGGCGGCATAACCCGCTTGCTTACCTGCTTCGATAAAGGCGCCATACAGCGGATTAGCCATTTCATTGCCGTTATTTACGCCAAGGGGCCCTTTGTCACCGCGATAAGCATCTTTGCCTAAATAGAATGATTCGGCTTTTTGAAAATAAGGCAAACAAGATTGGTAGTCCCAGCCTTGTGCTCCATGCTCTTGCCACTCATCAAAGTCTTTTGCGTGACCTCGTACATAAACCATACCGTTAATTGACGATGAACCACCTAACACCTTGCCCCGAGGGCAATGCATTTTTCGGTTATCTAAATAAGGTTCGGCTTCGGTGTGAAATTGCCAAGCAAGTTTTTCAGTGTTCATGGGAATAGACAGCGCGGTGGGCATCTTGATAAAGATGTTTTTATCGCTGCCGCCGGTTTCTAATAACAACACTTGATTGCTGGCATCTTTGGATAAGCGATTTGCCAGCACACACCCTGCTGAGCCTGCGCCCACGATAATGTAGTCGTAAGTTTGCTCAGCCATTAAAACGGGCTCTCTATGTCGGTCATACCCACGTAAATGGATTTAGTTTGGGTGTAGTGATCAAGTGTTTCGATACCATTTTCGCGGCCAATACCCGACTGCTTATAACCGCCCACTGGCATTTCAGCAGGTGAATTGCCATAGCTGTTGATCCAGCAAATACCGGCTTGCAATTGGTGAATAACACGATGTGCGCGCTTGATATCTTTAGTGAATACACCAGCGGCCAAGCCTAAGTGGGTATCGTTTGCACGGCGAATAACATCTGCTTCATCGTCAAACACCAACAGACTCATCACCGGGCCAAAGATTTCTTCTTTGACTATGGTCATATCGTCAGTGCAATCAGTAAATACCGTTGGTGCCACAAAATAACCGTTAGGGGCCGATTCAGGGCTCAACGTGGTGCCACCTGTCAGCAGGGTTGCGCCCTCTTCGGTGCCCTTGTTGATATATCCCATCACTAGGTCTTGATGCTTTTTCGAAATCAAGGCACCCAAGTTAACGTTCGGATCGAGCGGATCACCAGCGATAATGTTATTTTCTATGCGGGTTTTAAGCTCATCTACAAACGCTTGATAAACTGATTTATGAACGTAAACACGGGTGCAATTGGTGCACACTTCACCTTGGGTGTAGAAGTTACCAAGCATAGCTGCGCTCACCGCTTGGGATACGTCAGCATCTTCAAATACTAATAGAGGTGATTTCCCCCCTAGTTCCATGGTCACGTCTTTCAATGAGCCTGCGGCACTGGCAACCACTTTTTTACCTGTACCTACCTCACCGGTAAACGAGACTTTTTCAATATCTGGGCTTTGGGTTAACCATTGGCCTACTTCCGCAGCGCCTTGCACCACGTTAAATACACCAGCAGGAACGCCCGCCTCCACAAATATTTCCGCGAGCTTAATTGCACCTAAAGGTGTCTCTTCTGACGGTTTAAAAATTAAAGCATTACCTGCAGCAAGCGCTGGGCCTGACTTCCAGCAAGCGATTTGCAATGGGTAATTCCATGCGCCAATACCTGCACAAACGCCTAGCGGCTCTTTGCGGGTATAGTAAAAATCATCACCAACCATTTGTTGCTGACCCACTTGAGCTGGGGCAAGACCCGCAAAATACTCGATAACATCTGCGCCCGTTTGCACATCAACGCACTCGGCCTCTTGCCAAGGTTTACCGGTATCCAGTACTTCAATTTTGGCCAGTGCATCATTGCGTTCACGCAGTAATGACACGGCTTTTATTAATATACGGCTACGCTCAATGGGCGTCATCGCTGACCACTGTGCGAACCCTTCTTTAGCGCTTTTGATTGCCGCTTGTTGAATTGTCGCGTCTGCCACCTCAACGTGGTAAATCACTTCGTCAGTGGCTGGGCTTTTAACGGCAAAGCTCTCACCAGATTGATTTGCGAGAAATTGGCCATGAATGAAATTTTGATAAACTGGTGTTGTCACGTTAGTGTCCATATTGTTTGATAAGTGAACGCACATAGTCTTTTGCTAGCCGCTCACAGTGTTCAAATTCATCTTTGTCAGACTTGCTTAGTACTGCTCGTAACCACAAGCCATCGATCATTGCCGCGCTTAATTCAGCGGCAACTCTTGCGTCTTCTACGCTCATTAGTTGTCTAAATGAGCACGCTAAATTACTGCACAGTCTTCTGCTGTTTACGTTCTGTAAGCGATGCAATTCAATGTCGTGCATCGACTGAGCCCAAAAGCTCAACCAAGTTTTAGTTGCATCACTTTGCTGTTGAAGCCGTGAAAAGTTGGCTTCAACAATTAACATCAACCTTTGTTCAGGTGTGGTATCCGCCTTTAATCCACCTAACAGCGATTGTTTCAAGTTTGATAATAAATAGCGCACGGTTGCTTCAATCAGGCCCTGCTTACCACCAAAGTAATGGCTGATAATGCCCGACGACAAACCCGCTTTTTTACTGATGCTATTAATGGTGGTTGCACGTAATCCAAGTTCCGCCACAGATTCAATAGTGGCATCGATTAATTGCTGACGACGTACAGGCTGCATTCCAACTTTAGGCATATTTCTCGCTAACGTTTTTGTTAATTGAACGTTCAATAAAAATAAAGGTTAAGGTAATAGGATTGATAATTCAACGTTGACAATCTGTAAATTGACCAGATAAATGCGTAGAGCTGAATCTAACTCGCCGCAATACCGCGTCAGTAAAGAGCAAACGAAAGAATTAAAAATAATCACTTTTTTTGATAAAAAATCGCTAAAACCAGCTAAAAATGCCGTTTTCGATCACATCAGGCTTAACAATTGATATGAGAAATGCCGTCATAAAAATGTAATATTTGGTAGTACACTAACGATTTATTGCGTGGTAAATTTCCCGTCTACCAAGTGGTAGAAAGCGCTACTGATTTGAAGACAATAACCTTAGAAAAACGGCTGTGTTGTATTCAGAATAAACAAAATAAGTTGGGTAATTGGCCTAGTGCCATGTGAGATATGAGATGCTAAGTGCTAGATGCAAGATGCAAGATGCAAGAAATGAGAAGTGGGAAGTGGGAAGCGCCAAAGGCTTTAAATTAGTTATTAACGCCATAGTCTCTTGTTAGGAACTATGGATCAAAAACAACGAACGCAGCCCTAACCAAAACAATAAATATACTGTAGCCGAGTAATGAAATAGAGCGTCTTCGACGTTTGGGCAACAACTCTTCGACGACGATTGAGTTACCTTTCTTCAATTTGGCTCCCCATATAAGTAACCAATATACATTAAGCACATATGAATGGGAGTCGATTTGAATGTCAGAATTGTGCTTTGGCCAAAACCAAAAACGCTTAGAATAAGCGACAGTATCATTCACTTTAATTTCAAACTTTGTAGTAAAGCGGTCATAAGAGACGTAAATAGTGTTACCAGCAACAATATGTCTATGCTTTTGAAATCTTTCGAAGTTCATACCCTAGTAGCACCTAACGCTTTGAATATGGGGAAAATAGGAGCGTTTTGCAGCCAGTAGTTTTCCAGTTTATGTTTTTGTTATATGCCGATTTAATGAAGGTCTGCAAACACTTCTGGATGTTGCTCAGCAATACGTAATAATGCGATAGCAGGACCTTGAGGATGTCTTCGACCTTGCTCCCAATCTTGAAGAGTACGCATACTGACTCCTAGTAAACCAGCAAAAGCTGATTGGGATAAATTTAGTTTTGAACGGATTACCTGTGGCTTCGATGGTTCCGATAACTCAGTCGTTTTTAACGATAACTTACCGCTTTTAAAACTCTTAATTTCATTTAAGCCCTCTAAGATTTCTAGACCTATATCTCGATTACTCATGATCTATTGCCTCCGCTATTTGTTTAAGAATATGAGATGCGATTGTTGAACGCTCAGATTTACTATACATAGTAAGCATCCAAATCTCATGTTCTGACTTTTTCCAGTAATATATTGCACGTACACCACCACTTTTTCCTTTTCCGGAAGGAGCCCATCTAACTTTCCGTACCCCACCAGATCCTCGAACAATATCCCCTGCATCAGGTTTCTGTAGCAAGTAAGATTGCAAACCTCGATAGTCATCGTCCGATAAGTGATTTTGGTAAAACTTTCGTGAATATACTTGTTTCAATAAATATCATAACAGAACCATACGGCAATGCCGGATGTTGTCAACAAGCTACAACAGCCATATAACGCTTTGAATATGGGGAAAATAGGAGCGTTTTGGCCGAAGGCCAGCGAGGATTTGTCCCCGTGAGTTTACGAACAACATTATTCACTTGTTAGGTGAACGTTAGTTAGCAACTTTTAGCCTCAACTTTGTGCCCACACTTACAGCAGTAAAAATATTGATGAAATAACTCATCGGGGACTATCCATTTGCTCAATCCGTTTCGCTTTGTTTCAATTTTCTTAACTACTACACCCGCATGAACTAAGGCTCTTTTTCGACAACTAGGACATTTGAAGTAAAGAGCTATAAATATTGCTAACCACCCAATTGAGGTAGCGACTATAACGTAAGAAATAAAGATGCTTTGAAACCAAATAATTACTGGTAGTAGAAGCAAAAATAACACTCTAGCTGTGGTGGATGCTATCCAGTAAAAATTAAATAATGGTATGGGCATCAAGACTCAACCTAGTTCACCTAACGCCCCAAGCAGCGGAAAACGCGAGCGTTTTGGCGCACCCAGCGAGTGGTTTTCCGATGACTTGGTTTATTATATGTTTTATTGAAGCCATTCATCTTTATGCGACTCTATTTTGATTTCTTTGACTTCGGGTAACTCACTGAGCTTCAGTGAGCAATGATTGCAGCTTACTGCCCACATGCCACTTTTTGTATAAAATGAGCCACTAAACAATATATTACCTAAACTGTAAAATTTGTGGCCGCACCTAGGACAGATTGAAAGTGATAACCGGTATAACAAAAAAATCCAAAGATACATTCCAGTCGGTGCCAATATCCCTAGAGGTGGAAATACAACGGAAATAAGCAGTCCAATAAAGAATATATAAACGCACGGCCACCTGTAAGAATGGACATTATCAGATCTAGTCTTAATTGTTCTCAATCCATCGAAATAATCTTCCAACGCTTAATTCCTCGTGAACATATAACGCCCCAAGCGGGGGTAACTTTTAAGCTGGCTAAAATTAGGAGCGAAGCGACGGGAGCCAGCTTAAAATTGTCTCGTTGACTTGGCTTGTTAAATGGCTACTTTACATCAAGCCAACACTTGTTGAATACAGAACTATTTTTATAAACAACATTAAGCTTGTGAACCATTTTAAACTCGTCAATGGGTTGAGGATCTTCGCCAACCATATAAGTCGCTGTTGTTTCATAAACTAACTTTCCATCAACTTCTACAGCGGCCTCGTTATTAAACAGCACACCTTCGAAAAGCCCTTGGTAACCAGCCATGACATGGATTCCAACATTTAATTCGTCCGAAACCAATCCTTCCAATGGTATTTGTAAATTTGACTGGTCAATTATTTCTGAGTCACTTATTTTATTTAAGGTGTTAAGAATGTGACTTTTAGCTTGAGCTAAATATCCTTTGTTTTCAGACATGTTTTTCTTAACATAAGCGATAGCCATATTTTTAGAGACAATTACTCGAGTGTTACCTTGCTTGTAATAAATGGCTGGTAGCGAAAACGAATTCGCATGGTGCAATACTTTTTCACCTTTTGTTGGGTAACTATCAACATCACATGGATCAATATCCACCTCTACAAAAGAAGAGAATAAGATAACTAAAGAGACTATAAGATTACGCATTTTCCTGAGAGCCATTTAACGCTTCTTTAAGAAGCGAGTTTAGGCTTGCTAAACTAACTGACGAAGGAACTCGACCAAGCCGTGACGAGTCTTTCTTCAATGACTTGTTATATGGCGATTAAAACCAACTTTCCTATTTTTCATTTGCACTATTGTGAGACTCAATCCCAGCATCGAGTGCTTGATGAAGTATTTCAGCTTGATCTATATCCAAGCCAGTATCTTCAAAGTTTAAAACTTTTATATTTCCGATTAGTTTAAACGGTTTAGGAGTAAACATTTGGTAAATCATTATTGGTTCGGCTAAACCATTAATCCATGCTTTGACAATATAGATATCCTGTTTTTCTCCATTATCAAGAGTTACAAGACCTTCGTGAGAAATTGCCCATGCATCAACACTAGATTGGTATTCTTTAATAGATGCATATGCGCTATCAATTGCTTCTTGTTGAGTCTCGGCTTCGAAGTTTAAGACTTGTCTATTTTCGCCTTGCTGATAAACAACATATGGAGCTAATGTTACGCCGTCCTGACCACTTCCAATAAATGCTGAGTGAGCAAGTGTAAGTCCTAAAATATTCCCTAAAATCTCAGTTTTCACAAACTTTCCCTAGCCATTTAACGCTTATTATCGAGCATGTCGTACATGTAACTTCTCGATTTGATCTGAATTCTCGTCATTTCCAGCACTTACCTTCTGATTTTATTGATCATTATTGCTTTTCATGCCCTCAAAACCAATCAGAGTTACAAAAGCAAAAGGAGACCTGTGTATAACGCGACTTTTCTGCTTCCTATTAAAAGCTATGTGGAAAATATTTTCCATAGTTAAATTAATAGCTTAGCGTTTTTGTGGAAAGCAAAGTGAGACCGAACAAAATTACATAGTAGGAAGCGATATAGGTACTTTTCGTTAAATCTCATTATACCTGAGTTTGTATACATGTAATTTTAGCAGAGATTAATTAGCGAGCCAGTCAACTGAGAGCTTAATTAAATGAGACCTTATGGTGCACAAAAAGCTAAAGTCGAATGTTCGCTGTAGGCACTTTACACGCTGTGGGCATTTTACCCGCTGTGGGCACTTAACCCGCTGGGGTTGAATAACGAGCTGATGCCCTAAATATCTATTGGTAGGTCTTGCTAATCGAGCGAACCAGATAAGCTATGTATACAAGCTAGCGATAAAACGTTAATCAAGGAGCCTTTATGACTGACTACAATGATAAAAGTAACCTAGAAGACAGCCCCGCCGTTGCGACTAAAGCGATAAAAACAGCCATCGCCAATGGCGACGAAACGCGCTTAAAAACGCTGCTTACCAATGAAGTATTTGATGAATTAGAAAAACGTCACTTTATCGATTTGGCTAAAGAGCAAGGCAACCCAGCAATCGTAAAGCTAATTGAAGATACCCCAGCAACGCCTTAATTTACGACGCGCCAGCCCCCGAACGTAAAATGCGCAAGTTCTAAAACTCGAAAAAGTTAGACACTCGCGCTTTGCCACCGCGATTGTCGGGAGCATTCAACAGCGAGCCACAAGCCCTGCAGCAATACTAGGCTTCAGGAGTACTGGGCGTCAGGAATACCAGGCTGCAGGCCACATTAATCTAATATCAATGCTTATTGTTGCGACTTGCACTAGCCGTTTCGCTGCAGTGTAAGAGGGCGGTCGCGGTGCTCGATGCTCGGAACGCGGCCATTCCTGTTCGATAAGTCTTACGTTTTTGTTTAAAACGTTTCTTTCAGTAAATTCAGCATATCGTCTACCGATAGCTTCGCTGATGCTTCGTTTCCTGCTAACAGATTGTCTGCTAAGTCACGTTTTTGCTTATGCAGCGCAACAATCTTTTCCTCGATTGTGTTTTGGGTAATCAATCGATAAATCGTTACTGGCCGCAGTTGCCCTATCCGATGGGCTCGGTCTGATGCTTGCTCTTCTACTGCTGGGTTCCACCAAGGATCCATGTGGATCACGTAGTCTGCGGCGGTTAAATTCAAACCTGAGCCACCAGCCTTTAAGCTGATTAAGAATATATCCCCCTGCCCGCGCTGGAAGGCGTTAACGCTTGCTTGCCGCTGCTTTTGCGGCGTTGAACCATCTAAATATTGATAATCAAAACCTTTGTCTTCTAGATGTTGCTTAATCAATTGTAAATGCCCAACAAACTGACTAAATATAAGCGCTTTATGATTGTTCAGTTTCAGCTCTTCTAATAACGCATCGAGGGCGGCTAGCTTAGCACTGGGGATAGTCGTTTCTGCCATGACCAATTTCGGGTTACAACATGCTTGGCGCAATTTAACTAATTCGGCAAGCATTCTAATGCGCTGCTCACTCGCATTGGCCTGTTGACCACTTTGGTTAATATCTGTCTCTTATACACATCTCCGAGCCCACGAGACAGGCAGAAATCTC